>Ga0208940_1002633_pt1 | contig 16330 bp, 18 predicted proteins | sample AD_JPNNA6_MetaG_FD_184445 | JGI IMG/M metagenome (GOLD analysis project Ga0208940, IMG submission 184445) | Active sludge microbial communities of municipal wastewater-treating anaerobic digesters from Japan - AD_JPNNA6_MetaG (SPAdes) (version 2) | ecosystem: Engineered > Bioreactor > Anaerobic... | reverse complement strand
AAATTCCCGCCGGCGCGGAAACCTTCGAGCCGACCCTGATCTATCAGGACTGGAAGTACATAAAACTGACGATGTGGAATCATGCCGGAATCGTCCGCACCCGGAAAGGGCTGGCTCGCGCCCAGGCAGATCTTAACTACCATGCGCACCGCATTACCAGTTTTTACCGGGAAGCGGTTCCCACCCGCGACATCATCGAACTCAGAAACGCGGTAGAGACCGCGCGCATCATTGTGTCCCAGGCAATACACCGGGAAGAGTCGGTTGGCTGCCATTATCGGGCGGACTAGTCCGGCAAACGCCGGTTGCGCCGGGCGGGGTCTTCCATTATACTCGCCGGTATGCGAGTTGTAATTGTCGGAGCCGGCATGGTCGGCCTTTCCATCGCCCGCGCGCTCATCGAAGAGAAGCGGGATGTGGTGCTCATTGAAAAAAACGCCGAAACGGCGCGCCGGGTTGATAACGAACTGGACTGCCTGGTCATCAACGATGATGGCTCCCGCCCCGAAGCGCTCCGGCTAGCGAATACGGAATCCGCCGACTGGTTTCTCGCGCTCACCGGAAGCGATGCCGTCAATATTGTTTCCTGCGGCCTGGTCGCGTCGGAGTCGGGAAAGACCCGGACCATCGCACGGGTGGAAACTCCCTTTTACAGCGCTCTCTCGCCCGTCCAGCAAAAATCGTTCGGTATCGATTATCTTATTCATCCTGCCATGGAAGCGGCGCGGGTTCTCGCGGACATTCTCCATGAGGGCTTCGCCGGTTCGGTCACGCCGCTTCACGGCGGCGCCCTGCAGCTCAGAACCATATTCGCGCCCGTTTTTCCGGAGTATGTCGGCAAGACGCTCGGCGAACTCCGTCAAAGTGCCCTGAAGCACTTTTTGATCGCGGCAGTCGTACGATCCGACGGAATTGTGGTCCCGAAGGGCGACTGCCGAATTGAAGAAACCGACAAGCTCTATGTTCTGGGTACTCCGGATTCCCTGAATGACCTCCTCGGTCCGGTTGAAGGTCTGGAGAATACTGCCCGGAAAATCATGATCGTCGGTATTACCCGGATCGGGGAGCGGCTTCTCGAGCTCTTGCAGCATCCGGACAATACCCGGGAAGGCGGGCTCATACAAAAACTCTTCCGGAAAAAACCCGACATAGCCATTCTTGACGCACGGGGCGAGGAGTGTACCCGTCTCGCGCATATTCATGAGGGTATAACCATCCAGAATGTGGATTGTCTTGATGAAGGGGTTCTCGAGAAAGTGGGCGTGGCCCGTCAGGATCTCTTTGTTGCCGCGGGAACATCCCAGGCGGAAAACATTCTCATTGCCCAGCTTGCCAAGTCGCTCGGTGCGAAGAAAAGCGTCGCCATAACGACCAACCACCGGTTCCTCCATCTCGGGACCCGCATGGATGTAGATTCGTATATCTGTTCAAACGACGCGGTTGTCTCCGCCGTTCTCGAGACAGTCCGCAAAGCGCATATCCGCACCATCTATGATTTCTATGAAGACGATGTTGAAATCGTCGACCTGACCATCAGTCCGAGTTCTCCCGTAACGGGCAAGGCACTCCGGAATCTGGAATTGCCCAGGGAAGTGCTGCTTGCCTTTGTCATGAAGGACGGAGCTCTGGTAGTTCCAACGGGCGACACTCTGCTTGAAGGCGGAGACGAAATAGGTCTTGTGACTCACAAGAAGCACATTGCCGCGCTGGAACATATCTTCGGCGGTACCGATGGAAGCTAGGGCGCTTTTCCGGGCAATCTCGGTACTTCTTTCCATTGTCGCGCTCTTTATGCTGGCCTGCATGCTTGCCGGCATCTTCATGGGGGAGGCCACAGCGACAATTGATATTTTCACCATCCCCGTTGCCGCGGGTGCGTTTCTTTTTGTGCTTTCCCTGATTGTATCGAGCAAATCGGTGGAATTGTCCCAACGCTCGGGCTACCTCTTTGTCGTCCTCTCCTGGATCGCTGCCGCCCTCCTCGGCGCCATTCCCTTTTACCTTGCCGGGTTTTCCCTCACTCCGGCCGACGCCTTTTTTGAATCGATGTCCGGGTTTACCACAACCGGATCCACCATTCTGACTGATATCGAAGCGCTCCCCCGGTCTCTGCTCCTGTGGCGGGCAACCACCCACTGGCTCGGCGGTATGGGCATCGTGGTGCTCACGGTGGCCGTATTCCCTCTTCTCGGCATCAGCGGGCGGACGCTCATGGAAGCAGAAGCGCCCGGTCCCCAGGTGGACAAGTTCACGCCCCGCCTGTCGCATACCGCGTCCATTCTCTGGCTCATCTATCTCTGCCTGACGGTCATTCTCACCATTTTGCTCATGATCGGCGGCATGTCCTGGTTCGACGCGGTCACCCATGCCTTTGCCACCATGGCAACCGGCGGATTTTCAACCCGGAACGCTTCGGTGGGAGCCTTTGATTCAGCCTTTATCCAGATTGTGATCACCATTTTCATGATTCTCGCCGGCACCGGATTTACCATTCACTGGCGTATGCTCACCGGGAAAAAGAAGGAAGCCCTGCGGGATCATGAGTGGCGCACGTACATCGGAATTTTTGCGGTTTCATCGATACTGATATGGATAACCCTGGTGCGGTTGGGTCCTGATCGCCTCTGGACGGAGAACCTCCGCCATGCCTGTTTTCAGGTCGCGTCAATCTTGACTACTACCGGTTTCGCAACCGAGGATTACCTGCTCTGGCCGGCGTTCGCCCAGACGGTGCTTTTTACTCTCATGTTCATAGGCGGGTGCGCCGGATCCACTGCAGGCGGGATCAAGGTAGGCAGGGCCTACACACTCTTCAAGATGGCGCTTTCCGAAATGAAGTACTTGCTGAATCCGCATGCGGTGTACGGCATATTTGTGAGCGGAAAGTACATGCACAAAAAAATCGTGTACGACATCGCGGCCATGGTTTATCTTTTCCTCGGTACAGCACTGCTTTCCACGCTTGTTGTTTCTTCAGCCGGGTATGACATTCTCACAAGCCTCACGGCGACTCTTGCCGCGCAGGGAAACATTGGTCCCGGTTTTTCACTGGTGGGACCGGCGCTGAATTACGCGTTTTTCCCCGGCTGGATAAAGTGCTGGCTCTCCTTCATCATGCTCGTGGGCCGTCTAGAGGTGTACACCGTTCTCGTTCTTTTAACACGGGCGTTCTGGAAACGGTAACCGCGCACTGTCACGTCAGGACCAGCAGACGCCGGTTTCCTGCCGGGTGCACTTCTCCTTGCCGTTTATGGTCGTACACTGGTAGCAGACTTCGTTTGCCGTTTTCCGTTCAACAACCCATTGCCGTACATTCTCCAGCGTAACCCGGGCTATCTCGCCGAGTGCTTCTTCGGTAAGGAAGGCCTGATGCGAGGTAAGCAGCACATTCGGGAACTGGATGAGCCGTGCGAGAACATCGTCCTGAATGGGGGCAAGCGACCAGTCTTCGAAGAAATACTGGTCTTCTTCTTCGTACACATCGAGCCCGGCACCGCGGATGCGTCCGTCCTTGAGGGCGTCCACGAGGGCGCGCGAATCAATGAGTCCGCCGCGTCCCGTATTGAGAAGTATCACATTCTTTTTCATGAGCGAGATGGATTCGTCATTGATCATGTGCCGGTTTTCCGGTGTAAGGGGGCAATGGAGCGAGATAACGTCCGACTCCCGGTAGAGTGTTTCCCGGTCAACATACTTCGCGTTGATGCTTTTCGCGAATTCTTCGTCGGGATACAGGTCGTCGAGAAGGACGTTCATGCCGTAACCGTGGAGAATCTGCGCGAGAATCTTGCCGATCTTTCCGGTACCGATGATGCCGGCGGTCTTGCCGTAGAGGTCCTGTCCAACGAGGCCGGCAAGGGCAAAGTTTCCGTCGCGGGTCCGGTTGTACGCGGTGTGAATGCGCCGGTTCAGTGTCTGGAGGAGGGCGGCTGCGTGCTCCGCTACCGCATGCGGTGAATATGCCGGTACCCGTACCACGTGTATCTTCTTGTATACCGCTTCAAGATCCACATTGTTGTACCCCGCGCAGCGGAGGGCGATGAGCTCGACACCATATTCATGAAGCATCGAAATAACCTTTTCGGTAATCTTGTCGTTCACGAAGACACAGACAACCTGATGTCCCCGGGCAAGTCCCACGGTTGCAGCCGTAAGTTTGCTTTCGAAGAAATCGATGGTTATCTCAATATCATCATACGCCAGTTCCTTCAGGGTTTTCTCGAAGTATTGACGGTCATACGGCTTTGCGTCGAAAAAGGCTATGTCGATTTTTTTCTTCATTGCTTCCTCCTGTTATACAAAATATAGCGAAATAGTAGGAAAAAGCAAACTGAATTCACTGCTACCAAAATTGTTGGTAACTGCTACCAAAATTGTTGAAAACCCGTTACAGGAAACGAACCATGGACCAGTCTATGGCGCCCTTTTCGTCCAGTAGTTCCCGGTCAGCATGGACATATTCAATCTTTCCGATGAACATTTCGTGGCTTCCGGTCAGGACTGAGCCGGTTACCGTGCATTCGATGTTTATCGGGCAGTCGATGAGTACCGGTGCGTTTACCTTGATGCCGTCCCGGGTGCGGACACCGAGCTTTTTGAGCTTGTCTTCGTCCCGGCCGGAGTGCGAGCCGAGATAGTCATAGGCATCCTTCATTTCCGGCGGGGTGATGTTCACTACGAAACAGCCGGTTTCCTTCACGATATGGTACGAATACCGTGACGGGACAATGCCGACCATGACCGACGGGGGATCGAAACTGCAGTTTCCGCCATAGACAACCACGAGGGCGTTATCCCGCCCGTCGGTGCCGCGGCAGGAAACAAGCAGGGGCGGCTTGGGATTGAGTACGGACCGTGCGGGCGCTTCGGCTTTGTCTCCGGAGCGAGTTGCCCGGTACTGTTGCCGCCGGTAGTCGGCGATGGCGGCTTTGAGGGTGTTCGCGGCAAGGAGGGCACAGTGCTCGCTTGCCTGTTCAATGTCTCCCGCGACGGCAAGGATATCGCTTTGCGTGAATTGTCCGGCTACGGATAGCGGAACCTCGGTTGCCATGATCGCGGTGGTGGTGCCGCACTTATTGGAATAGTAACATCCGTCTGTGGTGTAGTGGACGGCGGTTATGATGTCATTTTCTACCCGGATCCAGAATTCCATGGTGTCGCCGCAGGGGCCGGTAATCCGCGCATTGCCGTTGGCACCGCGGAGCGGGCCGAAGAGTTCCGGCACGGTAATCGTATTAATTGTTATAAAATCCGACATCATTGTACTCCTTTTCCCGTTTTGGTAACGACCCAGTCTCCCAGGGAACGGTTATTCCGTTTCGCGAGACTTTCACACTTTATTTGCAGTATACAGAAAATGTCACGGTCCTCGTCGAGCAGGGTTTCAAAGTTTCCCTGTCCTTTCGAGATGACGACATCCGCGGAGAAAAAGAGTTCGCGGAATTGTTTGCTGGTTGCCGGAAGGTGGGTGCCGGGAATGTCGGTGCCGTTGTCCACTATTTCGGCGACGGTAGCAATACCGGCTTCCAGTTCTTTTTTTCAGGTAGTCCTGTTGACGACTGAGCACATCACGTTCGTTTTCGGGTGAAAGTTCGGCGTCCGGTGTTCCGGCGGCCTGCGAACCGGTCGCGTAGCCGCCAAAACCGAATCCGCGTCCGTTGGCCCTTCCAGCGCCGCGTCCTGCGGCTCTAAAGCCGCATCCTCTTCCGAATCCTCCGCGCCCTGCGGGTACTGTATTACCATAGCCCGGTACATTGTACCCGGCGCAAAAACCGGCTGCCCGTCCCGTCATGGGACCCTGGCCCATGGGGCCTGTAGTATCTCCTCTCGGCATAGTGTTACCTCCTTGCCTCTGATCTGCCAGGGTACACGCATAAAACGTGCCAACTTGCACAACAGGCTATATTCACTGTTGTACGGTGATTTACGGGTAGTATTCCCCATAGGTTGCATTTTTGCATTGCAACAAAAGGTGCGAAAATGCAATCACAATTGCAATAGTGCAATAGCAACGGCAATAATCCGGGGTGAATCCGGTCTGTTTTGACGGATTATACTTGGCATGAGAATTGCAATATACCTGCTATGAAAACCGCAATTACGATATGGAATGGGCGTGTCGCGCCGGTATTTGATGTTGCACGCCAGTGTTTGCTCATTGAAAACGAGTCACGACTGGAAGTACCGATCCCTGACGGCAGTGCTGCGTTCAAGGCTTCTTTCTTTGGGGATCACAGTGTTTCCCGGGTACTCTGTGGCGCTATCTCGCGGGAATATGAAAACGCACTCGTTGTGTCGGGTATTGAGGTCATATCGTTTATTGCCGGTCCGCTCGAACAGGTTCTGGATGCCTGGCGGGCGGGAAATCTTGTTCAGGCACATTTTTCAATGCCCGGATGCGGGTGCAGGCGCCGAAGGTGCCGAAACCGCGGTCAGGGGCATTCATTGAATAGGTAAGGAGAAACCAATGAAAATAGCTTTTTCAGCTTCCGGCGATACGCTGGATGCACAACTGGATGCACGGTTCGGCCGTGCCGCGAAGTTCCTTATTGTCGATTCCGACACTAATGAGTATGGCGTAGTGGACAACACGCAGAATCTGAACGCAGCTCAGGGAGCGGGCATACAGTCTGCCCAGCATGTGGTTTCCGCCGGTGCCGGCGCGCTTGTTTCGGGTCATACCGGACCCAAAGCATTCAAGGTGCTCAGCGCAGCGGGTGTAGAGATATATCTTTCATCTGCGGCTACAGTTCGGGATGCATTGGAAGCGTGGAAAAAAGGTGAATTGCAAAAGATTGACAATGCCGACGTTGAGGGACACTGGATATGAAAATTGCGGTAGCTTCAGGAAAGGGCGGTACCGGTAAAACAACTGTATCGGTGTCTCTTGCTCTTTCTGTTTCTGATCCGCTGGTGCTCCTTGATTGTGATGTCGAAGAACCGAACTCGTCAATTTTTCTAGGAGATACTACCGGGAGGCAGACTGAAACGGTTACGGTGCCGGTCCCCGTTCTTGATGAATCAAAATGCACCGCCTGCGGAGAATGCGGCCGGTTTTGCGAGTTCAACGCGATTGTCTGTGTGGGAACATCTGTCATGGTCTTCCCCGAACTTTGCCATTCCTGCGGCGGCTGTATCCGGGTATGTCCCCATGGAGCCCTGCATGAAGAGGAGTCGCCTGTTGGTGAGTTGTCTTTTTGTACCATATCGGCCGGAACCGGGAGCAATCGGGCGTTGATTCTGGTGGAAGGGGTTCTTACCATAGGAAAGGCGATGTCTCCCCCGGTAATCAGGGCGGTAAAAAGGAAGGGCGCGGCACTTGCCGGAACTCTTTCATCGGAAAATGCCCGCGACGTACTAACCATCATGGATTCTCCGCCCGGTACTTCGTGTCCCATGACCACCACGGTGTCGGACGCGGATGTCGTCATTCTGGTAACGGAACCGACCCCGTTCGGGCTTCATGATCTTGATCTTGCCGTTCAAACGGTACGCAAGATGAAGTTGCCTTTTGGTGTGGTAATTAACCGGAGTGATTCCGGTGATGATCGGGTTCGCGAGTATTGTAAAAAGGAATCCATTCCGCTTCTTCTGGAAATTCCGGAAGACCGCCGCATCGCCGAAGGATATTCCTCCGGAATACCGCTCGTACAGGCAGCGCCGGAATATCGGGAGCAATTTGCCCGTCTCGCGCGGGATGCCGCGTATCTTGCCGGAGTGGTGAACGACGGGAGAAAACACGCATGAAAGAAATAGTGGTAATAAGCGGAAAGGGTGGCACCGGAAAAACGAGTCTGACCGCAGCCCTTGCTTCTGCAGCGGTAAAGAAGTACCGGGTTGTATTCGCCGATTGTGATGTTGACGCGTCGGATTTGCATCTTCTGTTTAATCCCGATGTGAAGGAGACACACGATTTTTACTCGAGTCATGTTGCCCGCATAGATCAAAAAAAATGTATTTCGTACGGTACTGGTACGGTATGCAAGGACTTGTGCAGATTTGAGGCGATCAGTTATTCTGATGCGGCAGGTATGGTTATTGACGAAACCTCATGCGAAGGTTGCGGTGTCTGTGTACGGTTTTGTCCAGCGCATGGAATAGAATTTCCGGACCGGTATTGCGGCCAGTGGTTTGTATCGGATACCCGTTTTGGCCCGCTTGTTCATGCGGCGCTTGATATCGGCGCGGAAAATTCGGGGAAACTGGTGACTACCGTACGCACGGCCGCGAAGCACATGGCACAAAACGGTCCGGATGGTTCGGGACCGGAGGCAGATTACTTGATTGTTGACGGATCTCCGGGAACCGGTTGTCCCGTTATCGCCTCAATTACCGGATGCGATGCCGTGGTGGTGGTAACCGAACCGACTCTTTCCGGGCTGCATGATCTGGAACGGGTAGCCTCTCTTGCGCGGCATTTTTCTGTTCCGGTTCATGTCTGTGTCAACAAATTCGACATTAACGCGGAACAGACCCGTTCAATCATCGAGTGGTGCTCAAGAAACTCGATTCCCGTTCTGGGAACCATTCCCTGGGACCGGAGCGTAACCGCGGCACAAATTCAGGGATTGAGCATTCAGGAATATGCGCAAAAACACGGCGCCGCGTCAGTAGCCGATGCCGTGAACACCATATGGGAGAATCTATGTCAATTGACGCAGTAACAATGGACAACGTGAAAAAGAAATACGTTGTCATGTCGGGAAAAGGCGGTGTGGGAAAAAGTACCGTCGCAGTGAACCTTGCCGCAGCGCTTGCCCTGGAAGGAAAGAAGGTCGGGCTTCTGGACGTGGACATCCATGGCCCCAGTACACCGACCATGCTCGGGCTGGTCGGAGAAAAACTCCTGTCCGATGGGGACGCCATCCAGCCGGTTCCGGTTCCCGGAATCGACAATCTTGCCGTGGTCTCTATCGGGTTCATGCTGCAGGCGGAAGATGCTCCGGTTATCTGGCGCGGCCCGATGAAGAACGGGGTGATCAAACAGTTTCTGGAAGATGTTGACTGGGGCGATCTGGACGTGCTCATTGTTGACTGCCCGCCGGGAACCGGAGACGAACCGCTATCGGTTATCCAGCTTCTGGGAAAAGCGGACGGCGCGGTTATCGTAACCACTCCCCAGGAAGTTTCCCGCGTAGACGTGAGTAAATCGGTGAACTTTTGCCGCCAGCTCAATCTGCCGGTCACCGGTATTGTTGAAAACATGAGCGGATTTGTCTGTCCTCATTGCGGTACGGTAACCGAGGTGTTTGGTTCCGGCGCAGGGAAAAAAATCGCGGACGCCTATGGCATACCGCTATTGGGATCGATTCCCGTTGATCCCGCGATAGGAGAAGCCGGCGATTCCGGTATTCCCTATGTTTCACGATTTGCCACCTCTCCGGTGGCGGAAGTATATCAAACCATTTCAAGGAGCCTTGTATGAAAATTGCGGTACCGGTAGCAAACGGAAAACTTAACCTTCACTTTGGACATTGCGCGGCGTTCGACGTATTTGACATCGCCGCTGACGGTAAATCGGTCGCAGGAAAATCCTCGATCGACGCGCCTCCCCACGAACCGGGACTGCTCCCGCGGTTCCTGGGCGAGATGGGTATAACCCACATTATCGCCGGTGGCATGGGATCGCGCGCACAGAGCCTGTTTGCCGAACGCGGTATCACGGTTTGCGTCGGCGCGGAATGCGACACCTCCGATACCGTTGTTGCCCGTTATCTCGACGGCAGTCTGGTCACCGGGACAAATGCCTGTGACCACTGATGCTGCAAGCTGGGGCGGAGTGCAGATAACCGTTCTTGCCGACAATACCGCAGACCTGCCGTTCGTGAGCGAACACGGGTTTGCGGCTGTTATCGATATCTGTGGAGAGCATACGCATCGCATTCTCTTTGACACCGGCCGCGGGGCGCTCTTTGCAAACGCTCCGGCCGCGGGGGTCGATCTCAATCTATGTGAAGCACTCGTGCTCAGCCATGGTCATTATGATCATACGGACGCGCTTCCGGAATTCATGGCCCGGTATCCCCGGGCAAGAATACACGCCTCGACCGGCATATTTCGCCATCACTACAGCAAGCGGACCGGGACCTGCCGGTTTATCGGGCTTTCACCCGAATCCCGCATTGCCATCCTCGCGCCGGAATCCACGTATGTCCCATTTAGCGGGAATACGTCGATTTGCGCCGGCCGTGTTTCCCTCGCGGACAATATTCCCCGGAATCATCCGCTGGAAACGCCGTCGCCGCTCTTATTCGAAGATGAAGCATGTACGGTGAGCGATACGGTTCCCGATGAACTGGTCCTGTGGACCGATACGCTGGACGGGCTTGTCATTCTGACCGGCTGCTGCCATGCGGGATTCATGAATACGGTGAATTTTGTCAAGTCGTTCGTGCCTGACCGTCCGGTCGCCCTTGTGGCCGGGGGATTCCATCTTGCCGGTGTTGCCGCGGAACGCATTGAAGCCACAGCCGCGTTCATCCGCGAGCAGGGGATCCAGCGTGTCGCGGCGTTTCACTGCACCGGGGATGACGAAACCCGGCGCCTGGCGGAACTCACCGGCGGTATCGTGGAAGCCGGCCACTGCGGCACCGTGCTGACGGTGGGGTGTGCAGTCTAAGCGCCGGAAAGCACAAGAATCACAAAGAAGAGCGCGAGTGTAACGAGGGTGCCGAGCGATAGCGTGGTACCCACGAACTCCGCTTCTTCTTCGCTTGCCCCGTCCATGAACAGGGGCATGATGAACGGCGGCGGAAGAATCGCCAGGGTGTACATGGCCGGAGCCAAAAGCTCCGGTACGTCCCCGAGGCGTGGAAAAACGAGGCGGTCCATCAGGACGGCAAAACCGAGCAGAAGAATGGTACGCGATGCGAGCAGCGCAAGCGGTGAAGCGAAGCCCGAGAGCCGGAAGCGGAGCTGATAACCGATGATAACGAGTATGAGCGGGATGGTTAGTCCTGCGAGCATGGAAAGCGCGGTATCAATTCCTGTGTAACCGGGGAGTGTTTCAAGCATGCCTTCGGGAAGAAACGCGTTGAGCGCCATTCCGACCAGTATGGCGAGGATAACCGGTGAAGTAAAAAATGACGAGACTACTGTGCCGATCCGCGGTTTCCCCCGCGTCATGAAGGTGAGCAGCGTCGTCAGTACGAACCATACATACAGCTCCTGTCCCAGATCCAGAATGCCGATTGCCTGAAGACCCGCTTGCCCGAAGCTGATACCGAACAATGAAAAGCCGAGCATACCCATCTCGAAGCCGGTGAACATGAGAGGCACGTACCGGTTTCCCGGCGCGATGAATTTGCCCGCGAGGTGTCCCGCGCCGAGCATGACGAGGTTGATCACGAACATCAGAATGATTACAAAAAAATACTCCCGGTGAAAATCCAGCTCCAGAAACGTAAGGAAGAGAAGCGCGGGAAGAGTAACCCGGACCAGCAGCTGTTTGATCTCGTCGATGGTCTGTGCAGACAGGAAATTCTTTGTACGGAACAACACGCCGAGCGCGAGAAAGAACACAATGGGCGCGAGTTTTTCAAAAATGGATACCAGAATCATGAGTGTTCTCCCTGTCTGCTTTCCGGTGTATCGATGATGTGGACGTCCTGCTGCGGGAACGGGATTTCAACACCTTCGGTCCGGAATCGGTCGAAGATGGCAAAGTAGAGACGGCTTTTCAGAAGTGCCGGAGTGCTCTTGAATTGCTGGGTCCACACGGACAGATTGAAATTGAGGGCGCTGTCGCCGTAGGTGTCAAAAAGAACTGCAGGTTCCGGATGCGCGAGAACTCCGGGCTCCTGTTTTACCACATCCAGCAGTATCTCGCGAATTCGCGCCGGATCTTCCTTGTAGGACACCCCGACCGGAATGAGAACCCGTACGTTGCGGTCGTCATGGGACCAGTTGATAACGGTAGAAGTAACAAATTCGGTATTGGGGACGATTACGGAAATATTGCTGTTGGTCCGTATTGTTGTCGCACGCATCGATATCTTTGTTACGTCGCCCTTGACGTGCCGACCTCTACCCGGTCGCCGAGCTTGATGGGGCGTTCCACCAGAATTACGAGACCGCTTACGAGGTTGTTGGTAAGGGATTGCAAGCCGAATCCGATACCGACACCGAGCGCTCCGAAGAGTATGGAAAAGGCACTCAGGTCGAGTCCGGCAGACTGAAAGATCACAATAAAGCCGAGGACAAGAATGACATAGCGCGCAAGCGACGCTACTGCGTCCCGCACACCGAGCTCGATGGTGCTCTTGCTCATCAGTTTATGGACAACCCATCGCTGGACAATCCTGGTGACCATGATGAGAAGAAACGTTGATAAAATCAGGATGATTGCCGACATGAGGGTAACCGGAGATTTCCCGAGCGAAAACAGGGGGAAGTCCAGTATCAAGCGTATTTTTTCAAGCAGTTCCATACAGACAAGTGTCCCGGTTGATGCCGGGGTTGTCAAGATATGTCGAGCTCCAAACGCATTACTATCAAATGAAGAGACGCTAAAAAACGCATAACACTGAAAAAGTGCAGGTCTACGCTGAATTCAGAGCGCTTGCCGTGTTTCCGGATCTCCGGTTGCAATTTTTTACCGCTTAAAAAAGAGGCATAAAAAAATGACCTTGCAAAAGCGATTTCTGTTCCCCACACTTGTTACGGTGTTCCTCGGTTTTACGGCCTTCACCGTATTTCAGGCGATTCAGCACGGAAAACTTGGCCGGGAAGAAATGAAGTAGGAAATTGCCTATCTGACCGATCTTGTTGCGACAACCAATGTTTCCTACGTCTGGAGTTATGATTCAATCGGTTTACAGCTCAGCCTGGAGACGATGCTGAAAGACCCCCAGATAACGTTCATCGAAATTCTGGATGCGACAGGACTGGTAATGGCAACGGTTGAGGAGGAGTCTCTTCCCGATTCCTATGAAGTTACCGTTCCACTCGCCCGGGATTCGGTTGAGGTAGGATCCGCCCGGATTGTCTTTACCGACTACTACATACAATCGAGCCACCGGTCATTTATTCAGGGCATAATTGCGCTCGAGATTCTCCTTTTCATCATTGTAGCCCTGATCATTACCCTCGTATCCCGGACGGTAACCAGGCCGCTCATCGTTCTCGCGGGAATAATGCAGAACCTCGCTGCCGGAGACGCGGATTTATCGGTTTCCGTTCCGGTAAAAAGCAATGACGAAATCTCGCTTCTTTCGAGATCATTCAATACTTTCGTCGGGAAACTCCGCTCCATTGTTACCAGAGTACAAGAAGTCGGCGTCGACAGCTCTGCGCTTGGCGACGATCTTGCGGAAGAGGCACAACATGTATCAGTTTCGGCATCGCGGGTGAATACTTCCATGACCGCGATTAATGACAGTGTCGGTTTGTTGAACAATGAAATACAGAAATCCAGTGAATCAGTGGAACGTATCAACTCCTACATTCTCGAAGTTGTGGATATGATTCAGGATCAGGCGAGCGCGGTGAATGAATCATCCGCGGCCATACAACAGATGATCGCCAATGTGGAAACAATCCAGCGTTCAACCGAAAACAAACGTGAACTTGCGCGTGAACTTCAGGACCAGGCAAAACGGTTGAATAGCGGTGCCGTGGACAATATCAAAATTATGGAAGATGTGTCCCGATCGACCGAATCAATTTCCGAAATGATTTCCATGATCAACAACGTGGCAAGTCAGACAAATCTGCTTGCCATGAATGCCGCAATCGAGGCGGCCCATGCAGGCGAATACGGCAAAGGTTTCTCGGTAGTTGCAGACGAGATTCGAAAACTTGCCGAACAGACATCCCGGAATGCAAAAAACATAGCCTCCACGATCGGTTCCGTAATCGCCGATATCGAACGTGCCCGGGGCGCAACACAAGAATCCGGCGGAACCATTCAGGAAGTTATTTCCGGGATTGGCAATGTTGTGGACGGCATGAATGAAACTCTTTCCGGTTTGAAAGAAATGTCCATGGATAATACTCAAATCATCGAATCCCTGTCGGTACTCAACAAGATGACAGAAGACGTACGGGCAAACAGTACCGGAATGCGTGAAGGTACACAGGAAATCAACCAGTCAATCAAGCGGTTGCTTGATACGACAGAACAGAACAAGCGGGAAATTGAGGGTATGACAACGAGTATTACCGAAATATCAACCGCAATAGATACTCTTTCAGGACTTTCGGGTCGGAACGCCGAGAACATAGCGGTTCTTGATGCGGAGATCGGAAAGTTCAAAACATAGTATTGAATACAAGGAGCCGAAAATGAAGCGAGTAGTGTGTGTTGTGCTTGTTGTGATGACCGCCTTTGCCGTGTATGCGGAGCAGTTGACGGTTGGAACGATCAGGGGAATGATGCGGTATAGCCCGGCGGTTGTGAAGGTTCTCGGCGAGGCAGGGTATAACATTACGATTCGGCCTTTTGACACCCAGGAAGAACTGATCAAGGCCGCGGCAACCGGTTCTGTGGACGGGGCGTTTTTTCTCGCTCAGCCGGTTATAGCCCAGATCAAGGGTTCGGTCATGATCCCTGTCCGGCTCATGAACAGCGATTTTTGCGCAATTTCCACCGATTCTTCGGTTGCCGTTTCCAACCCGGGAGATTTGAGAAAGTACACCGTTGGCGTTGTAAAAGGTCATCCGGGCCATGCGGCGGTAACACGCGGGATGAAAGTGTTTGAAACGCAAGATGACATGGACCAGTTCAAACAGCTTGCTGAGGGCAAGTATCAGGTTGCGATTGTGGTACAGGAGATGGTTCCATCCATGGCCCGGGCTTCCGGTTTGAAGACCTATTACATTCAGCAACCGCCCTTGATGCATACCCCGACATTCTTCATGTTGGGATCAGGCAAGGCGGCGCACCGGAAACCGGTTGAAGATGCCTTCAAGAAGGCGATGGACAGCGGGGCCTGGGAACGGGAAATTGCCGCCGCGGGTCAGTAATCGCGGATTATTGTTCTCTTGTCAGACTGGCGAGCATGAGGCCCCAGAAGCATAAGGCGATATTGAAAAGCGGCACCTGAAGATTGGCCGGCATCGCGTATATGATCGAGACCATGGGAATCCAGACTCCCCAGGTGGATATAAGGACGGTGACAAGCCGGGGCCCAATGCTTTTCCATAATGATGGGGCGATCAATGCGGCTTTGCTGAAAGCGTTTTCCAGCCACCAGTAGGCAAGGATCTGCATGCCCCCGGCCCACAGCGGATTATAGAGAAATTGGTCAACAAGAACCTTTGGGACCAGGACCCTGGCGGAACTGCCCGAACCGAAAAGAACAGTCTGCATGCGGTACAGGAAGTCGATCTCAACTCCTTTCCATGCCCAGAATACCAGGAGAAAAAGCCCTGCTTTCCAGGCGGGAACCTTCCAGGGAGAGGGATGGGCGGGGTTCAGTTTTTTCATTCTACGGGACTTCAGGAGCCGCCAAAGAAAAGGAATGAGCCCGCCGAAAATCGCGGTCGCGACTGCTGAATATCTATATCCCGCAGCCTCCTTGAAATTTCCCAGCGTGGTGAGTGCTGCGGTTACCGGCGGAAGAAAGTAATAACCGGTTATGATGAACACGGCGATGATCCAGAGCAGTACTCCAGGGAGGGTATTTTCGCGGGCGGAGGCAAGTCCGATCCGTATGGCGTTGGAAAGGGGTTTTACGGGGTTTCGGGTAGAATTGTTCATATCTGGAGTATTGCGTAAGGAATAAAAAAAGGGAATAGGTAAGACTGCTATCAAAATTGTTGAAATAATCTTGCCCAAAAAGCCTGAATTCCTGGCCATTCTGCCCTGATTTACTCTATATATCTCTCTGCGGGGAGGTATACATGTTACACCATGGCGGACGATTGTCCGCTGGACGCCCAGTCCGTCGGCCAGAGTTCTGTCCAAATCCCGACTGCCCCTACCACAACCGGAAGCTCGCCCGGACGAGCCCCTGGTACTATCATTATGGCTTCTTCTCATCCCTTGCCCGAGGAAGGACCCGACGATTCCGCTGCAAACACTGCGGCACAACCTCATCAACCCAGACCTTCTCCATCCACTACTGGACTCATCTTCCCATCAACCTTCGCGACCTCGACGACCGTCTCAATTCCTGTGCCGGTTACCGCCAGATCGCCCGAGCGCTCGGGGTATCCTACCCGGTCATCAAGAACCGCACCCTCCGACTCTCTCGAAACTATCTCAATCTCTTCGACACCTCACTCGTCAACTTTCCCCTCGAGGAGGACATCGCTTTCGACGGCATTGAGTCCTATCTTCGGAGTCAGTACATCCCTGACAACTTCAATATCGCCGTCGGTTGTACCT
>Ga0208940_1002632_pt1 | contig 16338 bp, 14 predicted proteins | sample AD_JPNNA6_MetaG_FD_184445 | JGI IMG/M metagenome (GOLD analysis project Ga0208940, IMG submission 184445) | Active sludge microbial communities of municipal wastewater-treating anaerobic digesters from Japan - AD_JPNNA6_MetaG (SPAdes) (version 2) | ecosystem: Engineered > Bioreactor > Anaerobic... | reverse complement strand
GGAGCTGAGCGTAACGGTTCGCGATTGGTTGAAGGGAATGCGGCCCGATTTGCTTTGATAAAGCAGCAGAGGGAGTAAAGAATCATCCGACGAATTAGACACATATGCAAGGCATTGCACGTAATCATCCTATGAATGATTTGATGCAATACAAGGACTACTTCGGATCTGTGCGCTACGACGATGACGACCGGGTCTTTCACGGCAAGGTGGAATTCATCCGGGCATTGGTCAGTTATGAAGGCATGGATGTGGAATCGTTGAGGAAAGCCTTCGAGGAGGCCGTCGACGATTATTTGGAACTATGCCGCAAGCAGAAGCGGGAACCGGAGAAGCCATTCAAAGGAAGTTTTAACGTGCGCATCGGACCCCGCCTTCATCAGGAGATCGCTCTGACCGCACTGAACGAGGGAATGTCGCTAAATCAGTATATTGCCTGAGTTCTTGAAAAGGACAGCCGGGAAAGACAGGCATTTCAGGCAAGCGCGGAGATCAAGGTCTCGGAGAAGCGAATGGCTTATGGCGCCGGCGCCACGATGAAATTCGCCACGGTGAAGATCACAAAGAAAACGACAGGGTCATCCTCCGAGAGGTCTTCCAAGGCAGACCGAACTGTTCGAAAGCCAGGCAGAAAGCCCGCGACGCAGTAGGCAACCCTTATTGGCCGCTTTCTTCACTTGAACATATATTCTTGACAATCCTTGGCCCTGAAGCTTATTTCTTTCCGGACAACGGCGTCACCCGGATCCAGCCAACCAACCCTTTCCCGTCCGCGATGCGAGAGGGAAACCTTGCCGACCGGACTGAAATCAGGGAGCCCGAATAGGGATTGCATGTTCCTCGTCGGGCTTTTTCATTTTTATGGTAATCTGGCACGCTCAGCCGGACCGTTCTGAATCATATTGATGACAGGGTCATCCGGACACATTTCCATGAAACGACCGATCTGGAAATTCCGCGAAATGTCTCGCGGCGAGATCAATGTGGATCCCATCGAAGGCGAATTCTTCTCCACGGAGATCCTGGGAAGTCTTTCCGATGCCGTGATCCGCGAAGCGATTCAAAACTCCCTCGATGCCGGCATGCCCGGGCAACAGGTTAAAATCGTGATCACGTTCCCCTCGCCGGATCAGAGACTCCGTGCGGACACAGCCGAGCGGTATCTTGACGGGCTCAGAGACCACCTCGAGGCGAAGAGCAGTGGCCTTGCGAATGGGGTCGACTTCGAGCGGCCCATGGATTTTCTTCTCATCGAGGACTTCGGCACCAGGGGACTCGCGGGCGACATACGGGATGACGGCAACCAGGATGAAACAGTAGTGAAGAACGACTTCTATTACTTCTGGCGCAATATCGGACGCGCCGTCGAAGGGACTACGACACGAGGGCGCTGGGGCCTGGGCAAAACCGTCTTTCAGGCCGCATCGCGGATCAATTCCTTTTTCGGCCTGACCGTCCGACAGGAAGAGACCCGCCGCCTCCTGATGGGTCAATCCGTTCTCAAAATCCACCGGGCAAACGGCCGGAGATACGCGCCCTACGGGTATTACGGCAGATTCGAGGAGGACTTCGCCCTCCCCGTCGAGGAGCCGGAGCACGTTGACCGGTTCTGCCGCGATTTCTCGATCCGCCGCAGCGCAGAGCCCGGCCTGTCGGTGATCATCCCCTATCCCGACGAAGAGATCGAGATCGAGTCCGTGATTCGTTCGGTGATCAATCAATATTTCTTCCCCATCCTTTCGGGAGATCTCGCCGTGACCATAGCCGGCGGAGCGAATCGGCAGGCCCTGGATGAAAAGAATCTCTTTCCCTATATCGAAAGCACCGACTGGCCGGATCGAAGGGGGCTGATCCGCCGCCTGGAGTTTGCACGGTGGTGCCTGTCGCAACCCGGGGAGGCCTTCGAGCGGCTCAAGGAGCCGCCTGAAAGCCGCGCACCCAAGTGGGAGGAAGCGCTCTTCGAGCCCGGGCAGATGAAGCGCCTGCGAAGCCGCTTCGATTCGGGCGAGAGGCTCGCTTTCCATGTGCCGCTGTGGGTGGAGCCGAGGAAAAAGGACATCGAGCGCTCCCACTTCAGGCTTTTCCTGGAGCGGGACGCCTCGCTCGACAGGGGCGAGGATTTTTTCATCCGCGACGGGATCACCGTCACCGGGGTGTCCTCGCAGCGCCAGAAGGGGATGCGCGTCATCGTCTCGGCAGCCGACAGGCCGTTGTCGCGGCTCCTGGGCGACTCCGAAAACCCCGCCCACACGGAATGGCAGGAGCGCTCCCCCAAATTCAAGAACCGCTACCATCTGGGACCGGCGTGCCTTCGCTTCGTCAAGAACAGTCCCCGCGAGATCATCCGCATCCTCTCCATGCCCGCCGAGGGCAGGGACACGAAACTGCTCCGGGACCTGTTCTACATCGATCTCGACCCGGGTAAGGAGTCGAAGTCGACTCGCCGGCTTCCGACCGACGGCCCCGGAGCGGGCAACCCGGGCGATGCGGAGCCTCCGGCGGCGCGGCCGTCGAGACTGCTGCTGGGCCGCCTCAAGAGCGGGTTCCGGATCTCCCTGCACCCCGAGGCGAAATTCTATCCGCGGACCATCGAACTGGAAATGGCATACGACGTGCGGCAGGGCAATCCCTTCAGACTGTATCGAACCTTCGACTTCGATCTGGAGAAGGCCCCCATCCGCATCGAAGGAGTCGGGCTGACCTACCGCATCGTGCAGCCCAACGGATTGAAAATCTCGACCGAGCAGCCGGATTTTCAACTGACGATTACAGGGTTCGATCCGAATCGAGATTTGAAGATCAAGATCGTTACCCCCCAGGATAAGATCCCATGATCCGCCGGTTTAACTTTACGGGCCGCCGCAGGATTCCGCGTTCGCGATTGAACATCTTCCTGTATGCGACGCCGGAGGGGAACCTTGCCTTCGACGCCGGGCTCGATATGGAAAACCTCTCGCTTCCGTTCGACGCGAAGCTCTACATCGAGGCCTATCGCAGGACGTATCTGCGACGGTTTGCATGCGGGACCCCGGCCCAGCCGCGGCTTCCGAGAGGACAGATCCTCGACGGGCTGGATTCGCGCGCCCTGGTCATGTTCCGGGTAAAAGCGGTGGACGGCAGGGGCCGCATCCTTGCCGTCGCGGATCGAATCATCCCGCGGCGATCGGACGATGAGGATGCGGGCAAGCAGTGCCTGCTTCCCGTCGAGTTTGCCGATCTTGGGCATTCGATCTGGCGCCTGGACCTGGAGGGAGAGTGGCCCAGCCTTCTTTTGAACAATCGGATCGACAACATCCGGGAGATTGCGCGCGCCGACGAATCGTTTCAGGCGCTGGTCTACCCGGAAGTCGTCCGGCAGGTCCTGTATCACATCGTGGTCGGGGAAGACCACACCGATCCGGACACGGACCCCGATGACTGGATGAGCCTGTGGCTCAGGTTTGCCATCGGTCTCATGGGGCGAAAGACCCTTCCCCCGTCGGGAGGGGAGGACCAGGTCCTGCTGGACAAGGGGCGGTGGATCGACGACGCCGTGGACGCGTTCTGCGCGTCCCAGCAGGTTGTCGATCGCTTTATGCGGAACCATCAGGCGGCGGACTGACCATGCAGGCTCAACTCAGAATCCTCAACGACCGGGGGGTCGCGCTGTATCGGGATTACCTCGACGAGCTGCGCGGCGGCTCCGAGCGCAAGCCCCCGCGGGAGTTGCTGGCCGATCCCTGGTGCTCCGCCCGATTTCCACTGGACGTCTCCGTGGAGCGCAGGGTCTTTCAGAACAAGCTGGCCGTCGCCGCATACCTGAACGATGTTCTCCGTCTCATGCCCCACTCGCAGATCGAGCGGCAGATGGGCCTCTGGAGCTGGCTGAGCCTGTTCTATTTCGATGACGTCTGTCCCCCGAACAAGTATGGCAGGCGCGCCCCCGGACCCCATTATCGCTACATCCTGGACCTGGACTTTCGGCGATTCAACCGCCACCTTCTGCTGGGGCCGTACAACGCCTACAAGCTTCACGGGGAAAACGCGGCGCTTCTTCTGTACGGGCCGATTCACCAGACGAATCGGTTTTTCATCGAACTCACATCGCGGCAGGCCCTGTTCACGAACCGCGGAGTCATCGATGCGGCCACCCTTTTGTACTACGATCCCAGGACCGGGCGAGCCAAGCGGGGAGCCGGAACGACCGTGCGGAAGCCCGGCGCCCTGGGGAGGTTCGTTGACGTCATCCAGCAGCTCGATCTGACGCACGATCTGTTCAGCATGAAGGGCCCCGACGTGGTCGCCCTGCTGCCGGAGGAATTCGCTCCCTGGCGGAAAAAAGCGAAGGAGCAGCGATCGTTTTTACGAAAGTTGTTCAGGAGAACCGGCTAGCAGCGAAATTCGGGAGCCTTGAAATTTCAAAGCCGGCGGAGCGGCTCAGAGAGTGGGCCGGTCATTGCACCTTCCGAAAAGCGAGATCCGCGAACTCTACACCTTGAAGAATCCCGCGGTGAAATACCAGCGCGTCATGGCTTATATCGGCGTCGGCCTGGGGGAGGCGCCCGCGCGGCTGGATCTGAAGGAGCTGACAAGCGGATCGAGCGTCACGCTGATGGTCCCCTATGACGAAAGAGTATTCTCCGGCGCCCGGGTGATCGATGGTATCCGCACCGCCTTCCCGATTCATGCGTATCTTGACCTCGAGGGGGTACAGGGGTCGGGGGAAGAAGCCGCAAACCGGCTCGGTGAATACAGGGACCACATCGTGCTGATTGGCGGGTGGGTTCCGGGAATGCTCATTGGCGGCACTGCTGCTTCCACGTCGGCAGTATGGATGTCGACTTGGCGCTGGATCACCGCGCCGTCCCGGAAGAAGGATACCGTTCCGGGAAAAAGAAGGCATACGAGTCCGGCGTCTCGGCGAAGCGCGGCCTGACCAATTTGCATCAAGGTGCAAGAAAGTCATGACTTTTGCATGCCCATACAAAATGGTCGCGTAGCCCTGGGGAGCAGGGTCTTCCCGATCGAGTATTTTCTTGACGGAATAAAGCCACAGGATTTATTTCTTACCCGACAACGGCGTCACCCGGATCCAGTCAACCAACCCTTTCCCGTCCACGATGCGAGAGTGAACCTTGCCGACCGGATAAAAGATAAAAAGCCCGAATCGAGAGACCGCCCAAGATTCGGGCTTTTTGCTGTCCGCAACGCGGTTGAAAGATGGAGATGACATGACGCCCGAGAGATGTGCATATGGACAAGTGCCACTTTGCGCATAGCTTGCCAGGACGACCTGTAAGAGATTGGCAGCCATTGGACGAGCATCTTCGCAACGTGGCTCAGTTGTCACGGGCATTTGCGAATGACTTCGATGCAGGAAGGTGGGCCTATTTTGCAGGCTTATGGCATGACCTCGGTAAGTATTCAGATGTATTTCAGGGCATGCTGCTGTCGACGGCTGATCCGGAGACCAATTCCGAGACAAGGATCGGCCGTCCGGATCATTCGACAGCGGGAGCACAACATGCTTTCTCAAATGCAGGGAGGGGGGGGAAGATTCTGGCTTATGCCATTGCGGGGCATCATGCAGGGCTTCTCGACGGAAAGGGGTCTGACGGCTCGCTTGAGAAAAGGTTGAAGAAGGTCATTCCGGATTTTTCCGCCGCACCGGCCAGCATCCTAAATTCCGAAAAATTTGATAATCTGCCCTTTGCGCCTGACGCGAAGCATTTCTCCTTTCAAGCGGCTTTTTTCATACGCATGGTTTTTTCATGCCTCGTAGATGCCGATTTTCTGGATACGGAATGCTTCATGGAGCCATCCCGAACCGCGTCGCGGAAAGGTTATCCTACGCTTGTAGAATTACAGTCGAAACTTGACAGTGCTCTGGACGCAAAAACGGAAACGGCAGTTCTTACGCCTATCAATGAAAGACGCGCAGGGATCTTGAAACTGTGCAGGGCTGCAGCTTCCTGGAAACCGGGTCTGTTTTCGTTGACGGTGCCAACTGGGGGCGGCAAAACATTGTCCTCCCTTGCCTTTGCATTAAGGCATGCCCTCATACACGGGTTGAAGCGGGTCATTTATGTCATCCCCTACACAAGCATCATAGAGCAGACAGCCTCCGTCTTTCGGGATGTTCTGGGCGATGATGCCGTTCTGGAGCATCACAGCAACTTCGAGCCGGCCGAGGATGATCAGCGTTCACGCCTAGCCTCCGAGAACTGGGATGCACCCGTTATTGTGACAACAAACGTGCAATTCTTTGAATCACTCTTTGCTGCGAAAACGTCCCGGTGCCGGAGATTGCACAATATCGTCCGCAGTGTTGTCATCCTCGATGAAGCGCAGATGCTGCCGGTGCATCTCCTGCGCCCATGCATTGAGAGTCTCCGTGAACTTTCCCGGAAGCACTATGGAACGAGCATTGTCCTTTGTACGGCAACGCAACCGGCGCTCTCGTCATCGGAATATTTCAAGGATGGACTGAATGATGTGCGGGAGATCATTCCCGACCCGGCGGGGCTGTACCGGGAGTTCAAACGTGTTGAAGTACAGAATCTCGGCACACTGGCGGATGACATGCTGGTGCACCGTATAAACGAGGAGAACCAGGTTCTGTGCATTGTGAACACCCGCAAGCATGCACGCGTGCTTTACGAATGTATTGAGGCTCAACAGGCATATCATCTCAGTGGGCTCATGTGTCCGGAGCACAGATCGCGCGTCTTGCGTGAAATCAAGACCGTGTTGGAGTCAGGCAGTCCGTGCCGTCTGATCAGCACGCAACTTGTGGAGGCCGGTGTAGACGTGGATTTCCCCGTCGTATACAGAGCAGCCACGGGGGTCGACTCCTTGGCGCAGGCAGCGGGCCGGTGCAATCGGGAGGGGCGAATGACCGGTACGGGACGGGTATTTCTCTTTACGCCCGCGGAAGGATTGCCGGCAGGCCATTTCCGGCAGACCGCGGAAACGGCGGAGATGGTGCTTCGACAACATGACGATCCCTTGTCTCTTCGTGCCGTTGAGGATTATTTCCGTCATTTCTATTGGCTTAGATGCGAACATCTTGATTCCGGACAGATCCTGACGACCCTTGCTGAGGGCGCAAGAAATGGCGATTTCCCGTTTCGTACAATAGCCGACCGCTTCAGGCTGATCGAGCAGTACAACGAACCGCTGATCATTCCCCATGACCCTGAGGCCGCGAGAATGGTCAGGGCGCTTCGATATGCCGAAAGCCATGGACGGCTGGCGCGGGCTTTGCAACGATATACCATTCAGATACCGCGCGATGCTCTGGCGCGTCTGCTTCACGCGGGCAGCGTCGAGCGACTGCATGATCAATTCAACATTCTCATCAACGGGGACCTGTACCGGGACGATCTCGGGCTGTGCCCGAAAGATCCGCAGTTTCACAAAATCGAGAGTCTGATCGCATAAATCCAGCCGAAAGGAGGTGATGGGATGTCCTATGGGGTGAAACTCAAGGTGTGGGGGGAGTTTGCCTGCTTCACCAGGCCTGAGATGAAAGTCGAGCGAGTAAGTTACGACGTCATGACACCGTCCGCGGCACGCGGCATTCTCGAGGCGATCTACTGGAAACCCGCCATCCGGTGGGTGGTGGACCGCATACATGTGTTGAACCCGGTGCGGTTCTGCAATGTCCGGCGCAACGAAGTGTCGGGTAAGGTCCCTATGGGGATAGTGCGGCGGGCCATGAACGACGGAACAACGCCGCTTGAGCTTTTCATCGAGGATGACCGCCAGCAGAGGGCGGCCATGGTGCTGCGGGACGTGGCGTATGTGATCGAAGCCCACTTTGAATTCACGGGAGGCGAAGACCGGAATCCGGCGAAACACAAGGAAGCCTTCGAACGGAGGGCGCGAAAAGGGCAGTGTTTTCATCAGCCCTGCCTCGGGTGCCGCGAATTCCCCGCGCGGTTTGAGCTTTTGGAAGGACCTGTGCCCTCTTCAAGTCTTGTCAGCGAAGAGGATCTGGGATGGATGCTGCATGATATTGATTATCGGGATGACATGAAGGCGGTCTTTTTTCAAGCGCGCATGGTGAACGGCGTCATCGAGATGCCGCCATTTGCAGGAAAGGGGGTGATTGAGTGATTCTGGCTGCCTTGAATAATTATTACGAAAGACTGAAAGACAACCCCGACTCGGGTATTCCGCTCGGGGGGTTCAGCAGGCAGAAAATTCACTTCGCGCTGGTTCTGGATCGTCAAGGCAATCTGCTTCAGGTGCAGGACGTTAGGGAGGTTGTCAAGGGGAAGGCAGTTCCGAAGTCTCTTGTCGTGCCGGAGCCCGCGAAAAAATCTGTCAATATTGTCGCTAATTTCATGTGGGGCGCCACGGGATACGTTCTTGGTGCTGACAACAAGGAAAAGCCTGACAGGGCGCGACAGACATTTGAGGCATTCCGGCTTCTGCATCATCAGTTGGGTGATAACGTTGACGATGATGGGATGAAGGCGCTTTTGCGATTCCTGGACAATTGGTCTCCTGACATGGCGGAGAAACTCGAAAACTGGGACGAAATAGCCGGGCTGAATCTCGTCTTCAGGCTTGATCGAGCCCTCGAGTATCTGCATGACCGGCCCCTTATAAAGGAAGCCTGGCTCAGCGACCTTGATCGGCGCACATCGGAAAAGCGCGCGGTGTGTCTCGTTACCGGTAAGGACGCTCCTATCGCTCGATTGCACCCCGATATAAAGGGCGTGAGAGGGGCTCAAACAAAGGGGGCATCCGTCGTTTCATTCAACCTCGATGCCTTTTGCTCCTATGGCAAGGAACAGAGCTTCAACGCCCCGGTGGGCGAACGGGTTGCCTTTGCTTATACAACAGCCCTCAATGAACTGCTCCGCTATGAAAAAGGTCAGAGGGTTCAGATTGGGGATGCCACGACGGTTTTCTGGACGGAGCGAGACTCGCCCATAGAAGGATTCATGGGATATATTCTCGACCCGCGCGACGATCGCGGAGACGTTGCTGAAGTTCGCAGGTTCCTGGAGGCCGTCCGCGAAGGGAAGATGCCGTCAGATATCGACGGCGGTGTTCGCTTTTACATTCTCGGCCTTTCGCCGAACGCCGCGCGGCTGGCTGTCCGATTCTGGCAAGTCAGCTCCGTAGGCGAAATCAGTTCAATGATCGGCACGCACTTCAACGATCTTACAATCACGAAAAGCTCCCCATCCGACCCTGATTTCCCCGGCATGTGGCAGATGCTCAGGGAGACGGCCGCACAGAGGGAACTGGACAACGTGTCGCCAAACCTCGCGGGCGCCTTCATGCGCTCGATTCTCACGGGCGCCGCCTACCCGCAGGCTCTTCTTGCCGCGATCATCCTGCGTATCAGGGCCGACCAGACCGTCAATTACCTGAGGGCGGCCATGATCAAGGCCTGTCTGGTTAGGAGATATCGGTTGACCGGGTCAGAAAAGAAAAAGGAGGTTACCATGGCATTGGATGCTCAATCGACCAATATCGCATACAGGTTGGGACGGCTCTTTGCCGTGCTGGAGAAGGCTCAGCGAGATGCTGTCCCCGGAGCGAATGCCACGATTAGGGATCGATTCTACGGCGCGGCATCTGCCACGCCACGAGTCGTGTTCCCGCAATTGCTGAGACTCGCGCAGCATCACATTCAGAAGGCGGATTACGGAACGAGGAACGACAAACTGATCGAAGAGATTGTCTCGGGAATCGGGGAGTTCCCTGCTCATCTCTCCCTCGATAACCAGGGGTTTTTCGCCCTCGGATACTATCATCAGCGACAATCCTTTTATTCCAGACCGGCAGAGCCTGCAAAGGAGGAAAACGCATGAGCGAAGCAATCCAGAACCGATATGAGTTTGTGTACCTTTTTGATGTTGAAAATGGAAACCCCAACGGTGATCCCGACGCAGGGAATATGCCTCGCATCGATCCGGAAACCAACTATGGCCTTGTCACCGATGTCTGCCTGAAGCGGAAAATCCGGAATTATGCGGAGCTACTCAAGGGCAATGAGGCGCCCTTTGAGATCTACGTCAGAGAGAAGGCAATCCTTAATCAGATCCATACTAGGGCGCATCAGGCGATTGGAGTCGAAGATACGCCAGAGACCAAAAAAAGGAAAGGTTCGGGAGAAGAAGTGGCAAAAGCTCGCGCATGGATGTGCAAGAACTTCTATGATGTCAGGACGTTTGGCGCCGTCATGTCTACGGGAGTAAATTGTGGTCAGGTGCGGGGCCCTGTCCAGATCAACTTTGCCCGGAGCATTGATCCAATCGTGCCCACGGAAATAACCATCACACGGATGGCTGTGGCAACGGAGAAGGAGGCAGAGCAGCAGAGTGGAGACAATCGCACGATGGGACGCAAGCACATCGTTCCCTATGCCCTATACCGCTGTGAAGGATACGTATCCGCCAGTCTGGCGGCGCAGACAGGCTTTTCCGGCGACGATTTGTCCCTGTTATGGGAGGCTCTGGCAAACATGTTCGACCATGACCACTCGGCAGCGCGGGGGAAGATGAGCGCCCGAAAGCTTATCGTATTCCGCCATGACTCAAAGATCGGAAATGCTCCGGCATACAAACTCTTTGATCTCGTAACGGTGCGTAGAAAGTCCGCTGACGATCAGCCCCCCCGTTCCTTTTCCGATTATGAGGTGGTGGTTGCTGGAGAGAGCCTGCCCCCCGGCGTAACCCTGGAGGAGAAGATCTGATGTCGGTTATGTACGGCGAAGACGATCTCATCCCTATCTCGGCACTCCAGCATTTCCTGTTCTGCTCTCGGCAATGTGCCCTGATCCACGTCGAGCAGGCATGGGCCGAGAACCGCCTGACAGCCGAGGGGCGAATCATGCACGACAGGGTCCACGATGAAGGCGCTGAGTCGCGCGGGGATGTGAGAACCGAGCGCGGGGTTTCACTTCGTTCGCTCGAACTCGGCCTGATCGGCAAGGCGGACGTGGTGGAATTCCATAAAACCGGCGATGGTACGTGGCTGCCGTTTCCCGTAGAGTACAAACGCGGAAAACCGAAGATCGAAGACTGGGACAGGGTCCAGCTCTGTGCGCAGGCCCTGTGCCTGCAGGAAATGCTGGGTGTCTGCATTCCGCAGGGTGCAATTTTCTACGGTACGCCCCGTCGCCGGGAGGTGGTGGATTTTACGCAGGAACTGAGAGACAAGACAGCAGATGCGGCGGGGGCGGTCCGAAGACTCCTGGAAGAAGGAGCGACTCCCGGCCCGGAGTACAAAAAGCGTTGTGATAATTGCTCAATGGCGGGGCTTTGCCTGCCCAAGGTCATCGAGAGAAAAAGGTCTGTTTCGAAATATCTCGAAAAAGAAACGGCAGAATGAGGAAACACCTCAATACACTCTTTGTCACCACCCAGGGCGCCTATCTGTCGAAGGAAGGCGAGACGGTGGTCGTTCGGGTGGACGGTGAGACCCGGTTACAGGTGCCCGTCCATACCCTGGGAGGAATCGTTTGTTTCGGTAACGTTGGGGTCAGCCCATTCCTGATGGGGTTCTGCTCGGAGAGGGACGTGGGCATCAGCTTTCTCTCCGAGCACGGACGATTCCTGGCGAAGGTGCAGGGTGCAGTGTCAGGCAATGTATTACTTCGCCGAGAACAGTATCGGAAAGCTGACCACAAGGAATTTTCGGCCAGCATAGCAAGGTCCATCCTTGCCGGGAAGATTGCAAACTCGAGGACGGTCCTCCAGCGGGCCCTGCGCGACCATAGCGACAAGATCGCGGCCGAGGAAGTCAGAAGGGCGGTCCAACGGCTCAACAATTGCCTCGATGCCGTGGACCGGTCGGACGATCTGGATGCCTTGCGGGGCATTGAAGGCGATGCGGCCAGGATTTACTTCAATGTCTTCGACCACCTGATTGTGGCCCAGAAGGACTCGTTCACCTTTCAGGAACGAAACCGCCGTCCACCCCTCGATAACGTGAATTGCCTTCTTTCTTTCATCTACACGCTGGTGATGCATGACGTTCGGTCTGCCCTGGAAACGGTCGGAATCGATCCGGCCGTGGGTTTCCTTCACCGGGACCGTCCGGGAAGACCGGGCTGCGCCTTGGATTTGATGGAGGAATTCAGGCCCTTCATTGCGGACCGGCTTGCTCTCTCTCTGATTAACTTGAGGAAAGTAGACGAGGCCGACTTCAGAAGATCCGAAGCCGGTGCCGTGACCATGTCCGACGATGCCCGAAAAACTCTGCTGGTTGCCTATCAGGAAAGGAAGCGCGAGGAAATTCTGCATCCTTTCATAGGCGAGAAGATGACGATCGGCATTCTTTTCTTCATGCAGTCGCTCCTGCTTGCAAGGCACCTTCGGGGAGAGTTGGACGGGTATCCCCCGTTTATTTGGAAATGACCTGGAATATGGAGGCCGTCGCATGTTTGTGCTTGTCAGCTATGATGTCGCGCTTGATGACGAGACTGGAGCCAGAAGACTGCGCCGCGTCGCGAAAGCCTGTAAGGATTACGGACAGAGGGTGCAATATTCTGTTTTCGAGTGCATCGTGGATCCGGCCCAGTGGGCAGTGTTGAAGCAAAGGCTTGTCAAAGAGATCAACGAGGAAAAGGACAGCCTGCGCTTTTACTATCTCGGTGCAAACTGGAAGCGGCGCGTGGAGCACGTCGGGGCAAAAAAGACGGTCGATCAGGAGGGGCCGCTCATCGTATAAGGCGAAATGCGAACCCCAAGTGAGCAGAATTTTCAAGGTACCTTCGCGACATTGGCAAGTAGCTGAATTATTTAGACAAATGGATTTCATAGAAGGGAAGGCAAACGAAATCGTCGGTTCTTTCCGACGGTGCGCGGATTTCGCTTGAAATACGCAACAACTTCAAAGCTTTGCTTTTTTGCAGTCGCCCCTCGTGCAGGGGCGTGGATTGAAACTTGTCGGCGTCTTTCGGAGGTGTAAGGTTTGATTCTCGTCGCCCCTCGTGCAGGGGCGTGGATTGAAACTTGTCGGCGTCTTTCGGAGGTGTAAGGTTTGATTCTCGTCGCCCCTCGTGCAGGGGCGTGGATTGAAACTTTAACGGAACCATCCCCAGTCCTGCAAAATCTGTCGCCCCTCGTGCAGGGGCGTGGATTGAAACCGGCAATCGATGCCGCCGCTTGTTCCGGTGATACAGTCGCCCCTCGTGCAGGGGCGTGGATTGAAACTGCCATCTTGACGACGTTACCGGCATTGAAGGCCGCGGTCGCCCCTCGTGCAGGGGCGTGGATTGAAACAACTCGGCATGGACGTTGCGCGTCTGCAAGGGGGTCGCCCCTCGTGCAGGGGCGTGGATTGAAACGTTACGCAACCGAGTACCTTATTTCCGCCAGACGTCGCCCCTCGTGCAGGGGCGTGGATTGAAACTTCATGTCGGCCTCGAACTGCGCATGACCTGCGTCGCCCCTCGTGCAGGGGCGTGGATTGAAACCGGAATAACGCGATCCCTAGGGGCCGCGGATGCTGTCGCCCCTCGTGCAGGGGCGTGGATTGAAACACGATGATCACGCACTCGTCGAAGCAGCTGGCGGTCGCCCCTCGTGCAGGGGCGTGGATTGAAACACAACAAGAATAATAAATGATAACTTATCGGTAAAGTCGCCCCTCGTGCAGGGGCGTGGATTGAAACATCGCCGAGGCGGCCTACTACCACGGCGACAGGCGTCGCCCCTCGTGCAGGGGCGTGGATTGAAACGGACACGGATGTCCATGGCGCAAGAGGAGATCACGTCGCCCCTCGTGCAGGGGCGTGGATTGAAACACCGACGAAGAGATCATGCGCGGGGCGGCCCGTAGTCGCCCCTCGTGCAGGGGCGTGGATTGAAACCCCGGTATCCGGCGCGGCCTACGTCCAGGATGCCGTCGCCCCTCGTGCAGGGGCGTGGATTGAAACCCCGGTATACGGCGCGGCCTACGTCCAGGATGCCGTCGCCCCTCGTGCAGGGGCGTGGATTGAAACGATAATTATATAATGATAGGGGTTGCTGTTGGGTTGTCGCCCCTCGTGCAGGGGCGTGGATTGAAACTCCGTACCGCAAGAACTCATTCCCGTGCCGCGTCGCCCCTCGTGCAGGGGCGTGGATTGAAACATGCCAACTGCTTCGGCCAGTTCAGCACTCTCAGTCGCCCCTCGTGCAGGGGCGTGGATTGAAACCCGCACATCAATACTAACGATGATCCGTACTATCGTCGCCCCTCGTGCAGGGGCGTGGATTGAAACGCCGCGATGAAAGCGGGGTGCCGGCTGGAAGTATGTCGCCCCTCGTGCAGGGGCGTGGATTGAAACATCGCATATGGCAGTTGTTTTGCCTGTCGCGCGTCGCCCCTCGTGCAGGGGCGTGGATTGAAACTTCGCTGCCCTGTTCTCCATCGCCCCGGAGGCCAGTCGCCCCTCGTGCAGGGGCGTGGATTGAAACAGACTCCATCGTGCCAGCCAGGCGCTCAAGCCGTCGCCCCTCGTGCAGGGGCGTGGATTGAAACCGACAAAGTGTCGGGATACTTTACGAATTTGGGTCGCCCCTCGTGCAGGGGCGTGGATTGAAACAAGGTCAGTGTATCCCTCGACGTCGTAAACTTCCGTCGCCCCTCGTGCAGGGGCGTGGATTGAAACCGTACCGCAGCAATTCGCCCCCGGGGCCTTGTCGCCCCTCGTGCAGGGGCGTGGATTGAAACTATGAAAATCGCCGTATCAACTATAACGCAGGGTCGCCCCTCGTGCAGGGGCGTGGATTGAAACTCTTTGGAAATAATCATATTTGCTACATTGGTCGCCCCTCGTGCAGGGGCGTGGATTGAAACCTTGCATGGCTGCGGGCTTCATGCCTTCCCCGTCGCCCCTCGTGCAGGGGCGTGGATTGAAACAGCAACGCCTGCCTGCCCAGGACGTCGGCCGTCGCCCCTCGTGCAGGGGCGTGGATTGAAACGAGCCGGAACGCGGCATCCACTATCGGATCGGGGTCGCCCCTCGTGCAGGGGCGTGGATTGAAACACGGTTTTCTTTTGCCCGAACCGCCAGCATCGCCTGGTCGCCCCTCGTGCAGGGGCGTGGATTGAAACCGTATGCAGCCATTCAACTTCACTCATTATCTTGTCGCCCCTCGTGCAGGGGCGTGGATTGAAACAGTTCGACCACGGCAATCTCCCGGATCTTGGCCGTCGCCCCTCGTGCAGGGGCGTGGATTGAAACCCCGGCTCACGCCCCTCTGCAACCGTGATTTCAAGTCGCCCCTCGTGCAGGGGCGTGGATTGAAACTCATATCGGTATATGGCTCCGCTCTTGAACGTGGTCGCCCCTCGTGCAGGGGCGTGGATTGAAACCAGGTGTGCGGCATTGATGAATCAGGCAAATTTCGGTCGCCCCTCGTGCAGGGGCGTGGATTGAAACTGCGGCAATGATGCTGTGCATCTACACTTGCAGCGGTCGCCCCTCGTGCAGGGGCGTGGATTGAAACAGGTCCTATATGACAAGACGGTCAGAATTAAACTGTCGCCCCTCGTGCAGGGGCGTGGATTGAAACAGCCAGGCAATCTCGGCATCCCTCTCCTTGATCGTCGCCCCTCGTGCAGGGGCGTGGATTGAAACTGACGGCCCGCAGGATAGCGGCAGGCAGTGCGGGTCGCCCCTCGTGCAGGGGCGTGGATTGAAACTGTGCTACTCTGAGGAACACGGAGAGTTTTATTGGTCGCCCCTCGTGCAGGGGCGTGGATTGAAACTGCCCAGAAAGGGAAATTCAAGCCCCCCGAAGCCTAGTCGCCCCTCGTGCAGGGGCGTGGATTGAAACGCCGTGAGACTCATCACGGCGGTGAATGACCGGCACGTCGCCCCTCGTGCAGGGGCGTGGATTGAAACTTCGACGTTGAAATACTTGCAGACGATAAACGAAGTCGCCCCTCGCGCAGGGGCGTGGACTGTGAGAAGGATGGATTTCCGCCTTCGTGGTCATGACTAGAAGATATGTGAGGGAAGGACGTCGGGACGCGTCAGGGGACGAGGCGGAAGCCCTGTTCCTTGAAATGGCCGTCAAAGGTGAATGACGATCCGATTCCGTGGCGCCGCATGATTTCGAAGCTGACGCAGTCAACGAGGCTGAGCCGTCGTCTGGTCGCGACCAGGAGGGCAGCCATTCCCAGCTTGTGAAGCTCGCCCGTGACGTATTCCACGTGAAGGACGGGGACAATGGCCTCCTCGAAGGCCCGGACGGCCTCCATCCCGACACGGCTCTGCATGAGTGCGACGGTCTCCACGAGGACGTAGCTGCTCGTCACCGCCACGGCTCCGGCCTCCAGAATGTCCGTCCATGCGTTCCGCGCCCTGGCATGGTTGTCGTCGTCGCGATCCAAAAG
>Ga0208940_1002631_pt1 | contig 16343 bp, 18 predicted proteins | sample AD_JPNNA6_MetaG_FD_184445 | JGI IMG/M metagenome (GOLD analysis project Ga0208940, IMG submission 184445) | Active sludge microbial communities of municipal wastewater-treating anaerobic digesters from Japan - AD_JPNNA6_MetaG (SPAdes) (version 2) | ecosystem: Engineered > Bioreactor > Anaerobic... | reverse complement strand
TGCAATACTTCCATAATTGCCGATCCTCCATTTTTTACGGATCCCAGAGTTAAGTCCTTACAATGGGAGACCTCTTGGACGCTCATCCCTGTGAAAGCAGGGATGCTTTTTTTATCTTTGCCTTTATTTATTATAATACCCATCAGAAGCTGTAAAAAATATTAATTTTTTTTGGTAAATTTTGTTTTTTTCTTTACAAGCTATATATTTGTTCTTTATTAAGTTTTATTTTTGTAACAATACGCCGATGGAAATAATATGAATTTTTTTATAGAAAATATTTTTTATTTTTTTGTGACATAATACGGTATTTTACTTGACAAATTACTTTTTTTATAATGGGAAGAACTAAGTGAATTTTTATACATATAATCACATGAATAAGTGAGGGAACATATAAATGGAAGCAATTGAATCACTGCCGAATACCGAAAATCAGGAGCCTCCGGGTTGTTCCGCCTCAAATACTGATGAGCCTCCATCGTCAGCTTTTACCAATTCAAACGTTGTAACCATCTTAAATAAGCAAATTGTTTCCAGGTCAATCAATGCAAAGGCGCGAATATTTAGAAAACTGTATTATCCTGCTGTAAATGACTCTCAGTGGAATGATTGGCGCTGGCAGATAGCTAATAGAATTCGTACCTATGAACATTTATCAAGTTTTATAGAACTATCGCCAGATGAAATTATGGCATTGACAGCCAAGCAATGTCAGTTGCCAATGGCAATAACACCGTATTATGCAAGCCTTATCGATAGGAATAATTATGGCGACCCCATACGCCGTTGTGTTATACCTACAATCAATGAACTTCACCATAGTACAGGAGAATCAGAGGACCCTCTTGCAGAAGATAATGATACCCCCGTCCAAGGATTGGTGCATCGGTACCCCGATAGAGTATTGTTTTTAGCTACTGACTTTTGTTCAACATATTGCCGTTATTGTACCCGTTCACGGATTGTTGGGCGTTCAAACTGCAATCTTTCCACTTCGCATTGGGAAGGTGCAATCAGATATATTGCACAACATTCAGAGGTACGCGATGTTTTAATCTCTGGGGGCGACCCTTTGACAATGAACGACTCAATGATTGAATACCTCCTATCACGTCTTAAAGCCATACCCCATGTTGAAATTATTAGAATTGGCACCAAGGTTCCTGCTGTGTTGCCTCAACGTATTACCCATACGCTGGTAAGCATGCTACGGAAATACCATCCCTTATGGATAAATATTCACTTTACCCATCCTGATGAACTTACACCAGAAACAATGAAAGCCTGCAACAGGCTTGCAAATGCCGGTATACCTTTAGGCAGTCAAACAGTACTCCTGAAAGGTATCAACGATACTGTTGAAACACTCAAAAAACTTTACCATCTGCTGTTGCAATGTCGTGTCCGCCCTTATTATCTGTATCAATGCGATCCTATAGTTGGGTCAGCCCACTTCCGTACATCTGTTGAAACGGGAATCGCAATGATTCAAGGATTACGCGGGCATACAACAGGATTGGCTATCCCGCATTATGTAATTGATGCTCCTGGCGGCGGTGGGAAAATACCCCTTTTACCTGACTACTTTCAGGGTATCGATGGGAATACCACTGTTTTAAAAAACTATGAACACAAATATTTCTATTATCCTGATACTCAATGACTGATAGTGGCATGCGTGTTGGGCTAACCTACGATCTTCGTGATGACTACAGAGCATCAGGATATGATGAAGAAGCTATTGCTGAGTTTGATAGCATAGAAACAATCAATGCAATCGATACAACTCTTGGAAATCTGGGCTTTTTTACTGATAGGATAGGCAATGTCAAACATCTTATAAAGCGATTAGCTGATGGACAGCGCTGGGATATAGTATTCAACATAGCTGAAGGGATGTTTGGCATTAGCAGAGAAGCTCAGATACCTGCTCTTCTGGATGCCTATCAGATCCCATACACCTTTTCTGATCCGCTTGTTCTATCGCTTACCCTGAACAAAGCCATGACAAAACAGATAATCAGCTACAATGGCATACCAACACCAGCATCTATGCTCATTACAAATATTAATGATTGCAACAGATGCACACTTACCTATCCGTTATTTGCAAAACCGTATGCTGAAGGGACAGGGAAAGGGATTACTGCATCTTCAGTGATTCATGATAGGCTGGAATTAACAAATACCTGCTTTCACCTTCTAAAAAAATTTAATCAGCCTGTTCTGGTAGAAGAATACCTTCCGGGGAGGGAATTTACCGCTGGGATATTGGGGAATGGTTTTAATGCCCGATCTGCAGGAATAATTGAAATAATTTTATTGGATAATGCCGAAAAAAACGTCTATTCGTTTGCCAATAAAGAGCAATGCGAGCAACTGGTAGAGTACAGATTTGCAGAAGATGCTATTGCAAAAAAGGCTGTAGATGTGGCATTGCGCGCATGGCAGGTTTTAGGTTGTTTAGATGCCGGACGTGTTGATTTAAAATGCGACAGCAACGGGAACCCCCAATTTTTAGAAGTAAATCCATTAGCAGGGCTTCACCCATCACATTCTGATCTGCCCATTATATGCACAAAAGCTGGCATATCATATACCAGGCTAATTGCAAATATTATGTACAATGCTCTTACCCGTTATAATCTTCTGGATAGTGCACCTGAAAAATTATATTCATCTATATAAAAATAATGGTTGCACAATTTTCATTACCTAAAAAATTTATTGTATGCTGTTATGCTTTTTATATTTATTCAATCGTAGTATCAGATCAATCCTTATATAATATTATACTAAGGCAGTGAGTTACATGGAGATAGTTTTTGTTCATCAATTTATTCATGAAAATGCTCCGGTAGATGAAAAGGATGTCCTTGAGCAGCGCGACGAATTAGCAGAAATTTTTATCAATATGGGATATGCCATAAGCTCGCGCAGCATACAATCACAGTTAGATCTTATCTTGCTTCAGGAACTGGCAAACAAAGATTGCATTGTATTTAATCTTTGCGAAAGCCTATTTGGAAGGGATGATCTTTTGTTCCTTGTACCTTTTATGTTAGAACATTACAACATTCCCTTTACTGGTTCAGGTTCAATGGCATTGGCGCTCAGCTGTCATAAACTTGAAAGTAAATCATTGATGATCAATAATTTCATACCAACGCCTAAGTATATAACATCATCAACACCATACAGTAATAACATTAATGGAACGTATATCATTAAGCCCTATAATACCCATGCATCAATGCATATTACGCAGGATTCAGTTATACGTGTACACTCAAAACATGATTTTGATTTGCTTCTTGACAGGCTCAAGACATCGCACGCTCTTTTTGCTGAAGAATATATTGATGGAAGAGAATTTAATATTTCACTCATGCAAACCGATGAAGGAGTTTTGATACTTCCTCATGCTGAAATTATTTTTGAAAACTATCCTCCGAACATGTATAAGATTGTTGATTATGATGCGAAGTGGGCACATGATTCTTTTGCTTATGAACATACTATCCGCAATTTTTATTTTCCTGAAGATGATAGCCCTTTACTAAATGAGATTGACAGGCTATCCTTAAAAGTATGGGAATTATTTTCATTAAATGGATATGCACGCATAGATTACAGAATCAGAGGAAATGAAATATTTATATTAGAAGTAAATGCAAATCCCTGTATATCAATCTACAGCGGCTTTATGGCTGCTGTAAAGCAATATGGTTTATCTTTTCAGGATGCGCTTGATATAATACTAAAACACCCTATTAAAACTAATAAAATTAACATTTAACATGAAACAAATCAACAATACAATTGTTTATCGTGATTATGTCATTGCATCAGATGTTGTTGTAATACCGGCAATTCTTGATGCTACTCACTTTTTTTATCAGGAAGAAATTGAAATTGCTTTAGAGCTATTGAACGAGAAGATCAATTGTGGCGATAGTTCCACGTATCAGTTTATAGTTGCCGAATGTGACAACACCGTTATAGGATATATCTGCTATGGCAAAATCCCGCTTACTCAATCTTCATACGATGTTTACTGGGTAGCTGTCCATCCTGATTTTCAGGGGAATGGCATTGGTTATACACTTTTATTACGTGCTGAAGAAACAATAAAAAAAGCATCGGGCAAAAACCTATTTATAGAGACCTCCGGAAGAAAACTTTACCAACCAACGCATAGTTTTTATCGCAAATCAGGCTATACTATCTCTGCAGTATTTACCGACTTTTACGCCGATGGCGATGATAAGCTTGTCTTCTACAAAAAATTAATATAATTTTCTTTGTTTTTTTATTGTAATTAGTATCTTGACATATATACCTTTTTTTAATTTTCTGTATATACGAGGTTAGCATGGAATGCACGTGTGGTGGTATGCTCACAGAAGGTAGAAGTTCATATAGCATGAGCGGCGAGTATTATTATATCGTTATTGAGGATATTCCAGCGTATAAATGTTCACGATGTGGTAAAATATTATTTCAGGATGATGTTGTTGATAAAATAAAGGCATTATTAAAACGCGTTGATCGTGATACAAAAGAGATTATCACCGGCACCCCTTCGGTGCATACCTATGATTATTAAGGTGTATACTATAGTAACAGGAGAACATAATGATGCGCGTACGATTTGCTCCAAGTCCAACCGGATTTTTACATGTAGGGAATGCACGAACTGCTGTTCTTAATTATCTTGTTAAGAAAAAAAACAACGCTACCTATATACTACGTATTGAAGATACTGACACACAGCGGAGCACCATGGAATCTGAACAATCCATTCTCAATGATTTAAAATGGCTGGGCATACAATGGGACGAAGGCCCCGACTGCGGTGGCAAATTTGGCCCTTATCGTCAATCCGAGCGATTTGATATTTACCGCCAGTTTACGGAAAAATTGCTTATAACTGGTAATGCCTATCATTGCTACTGTACTCAAGAAGAGCTGGATGCCATGCGCGCAAAGGCTGCAGAGCACAATAAACCATTTGTATATCCGGGAACCTGCCGCCATTTATCATTAGAGCAAAAGCTTGCCTATGAACATCAGGGCAGAAAGCCAACAGTTCGCTTCAGGGTTAAAGACGGTATAAGCATAGTTGTTAACGATCATATAAAAGGTAAGGTTGTCTTCAGCAGTGAAAATATAGGAGGCGATTTTATTATTGTGCGTTCAGATGGTATCCCGGTATATAATTACATTGTTATCATTGACGATACACTGATGAATATAACCCACGTCATCCGTGGCGAGGACCATCTGCCCAATACACCAAAGCAGATGCTTATTGCCATGGCTCTTGATCTTCCAGCCCCTGAATATGCTCATATGCCCCTTTTGCTTGGTCCTGACCGCACGAAATTATCAAAGCGGCATGGCATAACCTCCGTTTCAATATACCGTGAGCAGGGGTATCTGCCCCAGGCCCTTTTTAACTATCTTGCACTGCTGGGGTGGACAACCCAATCAGGTGAGGAGATAGTCCCTATAGATGAGCTCGTGGAACAATTTGAATTATCAAAAATTGGTAAAAGCCCGGCTATCTTTGATTTCCAAAAACTCACGTGGATGAATTCTGAATATCTGAAAAACCTTCCCTCAGAACAGGTCTATTCATTATTTTATCCTTACCTCGAAAAAGCAGGATATTTAACCGATGATAGAGAATGGCTCAACAGCGTTATTGACACCATCAGAGGGAATTGCCAGATAGCTTCGGATATAGTCAGTGAAATAGCAATATTCTTTGATGACACAGTTGAACCTGATCATGAAGCAGGTGAGCTATTATCGCAGCAGGAATCAAAGGCTGTTATAATGACAGCCTATGAACTTATCACCAGTAATGAAGTTAATGAACATAACTATCACCAATTGCCGAATGTTATAAAGCAAAAAACCGGATTAAAGGGTAAGATGCTGTTTATGCCATTCAGGGCAATGATTACCGGCAGGCTCCATGGGCCTGAACTTGACAAAATAATACCACTATTAGGATATCAGCGTTTTAAAAAACGCATTGAAAACTGTTATCAGCGATTTATCAATTAAAGACTTACCTTTATGGTGTACGATAGTTATATGAAAACAACAGGCGTTTTTCACATTGGACGTTTTACATTGATATTTTATGTGACAAACTATTATAATATCATTAATGCAGCACAATAATGTACCAAATTATTCTATGAAAAGTTATCCATGGACGACATGCGGCCGTAGGGGTATAAAAAAGCGTTATCGTCATGCTAAGGTGAAGCCTAAGAATCTCGTCGTTTAAAGAATAGATGCTTCAGTCGCTAATGTTTCTTCAGTATGTTAGGAGTGTGAAGTGTCATCCTGAATCTTGTCCTGAACTGGTTTCAGGATTATTTCAGGATCTAACGTTACATATGTAGATTACGGGTCAAGCCTGGAATGACAGCAGTGTATAATTCTTTTTTTGGAGGAGTTGCACATGAAAAAATTATCTATCATCATAGTTGCTGTAGTATTTTCAATTTGTGGATGTGACACCGATAGCCCAAGTGAAATACCTGTTGGTACATGGGAATATGATCTGCTTGTAAACGGTGTCCAGTTAGGAAGCGCAACGATTTCAAACAAAGTTGAGGATAACCATTATGTTTACAGCTTTGATTTGACCATGGGCAACGGCCAGACACAATCAAATGACGTAATTGTTGAAACGTTAGATTGCAAACCTGTAAAATTAGAAAAGCATACCTATATTAATGCACCCGCACAACAAAGATTAGATATTATTGCCGAATGTAATGGGAAGCAGATTACCTTAACAGAGAATAACAATAAAACCGTCATCGTATTGGATAAAGATTATATCCTTGATGGAAATTATTTTCTGTATCAGCTTATTAAAAATAAATTTAAGGAAGGAAGAACAATACGGCATAATGTGTACGACCCTTCAATTGAACGTGAAGATGCAATACCGGTAACTATCACCCTTGTTGGGAAAGAAACAATTGCTATCAATAGCATCCCGTATAGAGCATGGCGGGTTGATCAAAGCATTGGAAAAATAAAAAATATTATAGTCTATTTAGATGATAAAGGAGTGGTACTGAAAACCTCAATCAGTATGCTTAATATGAAACTTGATGTTATCCGCAAGGGATTATGAAAAAATATTATTTTATCAGTGCAATAACCTTTACTGCTATCATGCTGATGTGCTTTATCCATGCACATTCGCAGAACATGCCATCAGCTTTTTCCACTGTTCCAATAAAAAATTTTACCCCTAAAATCTGGGATGAGAATTTTTCTCTTTATATGATAACCTCTGAGCAAGAAATTTTGCTTATTACAACGCCCTATCAGACAATACTGTCTACAAAAAACAATAACAATCGCCATGCTGTATTAATCAAAGCAGGCAAAAATAAAGACTATGCTGAATTGCCATTGAATAAAGACATGAAAGATACTCGACTTTTGCAGTTAACTCATCCATTGGTACAGAGCTATGCAAAAAAAATTAAAGCTTCCAGTAATATTGTTAACGAGGTTGAACAACTCATCTATACTACTATCGAAACAAAAACAGAAGGTATACCAATAATTCCCGCACCGATAATACTGGAAACAAAAAAAGGCGATTGTACAGAACATGCCGTTACTTCCATCGCTTTACTCAGGGCTTTAAAGATTCCTGCACGTGCAGTAGTGGGGATGATTGCTGCCAGGGAATATGCCGGTAGAAAAAATGTATTTGTATTTCACATGTGGGCAGAAGCTTATTATAACAATACATGGATTCTGGTTGATGCAACTCGCCCTGGGGCTAAAAAGCCTAATCTTTATATTGCACTAACCTACCATAGCCTTGAAACTGAAATGCCGCTGGAATTTCTTGAAGCAATGGCAGCTATTCAGAATCTTACAGTAACATATCTTTCAGAATAAGGTTCATAGTATTCATTTCAATATATTACAGTGCTTGTATCACGGTAATCAACATTGCTATGATTGATTTTAAATATAGGGTAGCAATCCAATTAATGTATTGACATATTTGTAATACATCACTGTAATTCAAGAAAGGATTTTTCAAAACGTTACTACCATCAGGGATTGTGCTATGAAATTGTTTCATTTAACAGTAACTATCACCCTTATCATCATTGCCTTTGCTATGGGAACCTATATATACCCCCAGGGTGCCAAATATTATTTTGATGCCGGTTGCCGTTATTACGTCCACAAAAACTGGGAAAAAGCAAAAGAAAATTTTCTTAAAGATATTGAAGTTGCCGATAGAGGTGATTCGTACTACTTTGTTGGCGAAATTGAAAAAATTCTGGGTAATTTAGATTCTGCATTGCACTATTTTGAGAATGCAGTCACCCGCAAAATGACTCCCAAATATCGCAATCTGGCATACTGGAACTTAATCGTTATCTATGAATCAAGGTCTGAATATGCAAAAACTATCAAGACCTGCAAATATTTTTATGAAGTGCATGGCGAGTCTTCGGCAAAGACAAAAGCTGAAAATCTTATCAACAAACTGATGTGGTCCGAAAATGAAGACGCAAAGAAAGAATATGAAGCTGGATTGGAATTAAAAATGAAAGATTACACTACAGCTTTACAACACTTCAGGCAGGCTGTCTACCTTGATAATTCATTTCTTTCACCAGTTTTTGAAATAGGGATGTATTATTATTCACAGGAAAACTATCGCGATGCTTTATCCTATTTTAATCAAATACTGTACAAAATTCCATTTTATGGTGAACTCCAGATGCTGGTTGGTGATATTTATTTTAAGGAAAAACAATATAGCCAGGCAGCTTATGCATTTGACACAGCACTGGAATATGCTTTCATTAGCAAAGACATGCAATATACCATACAGCTTAAAGCAGCAACATCATATTACAACATCGGTCAATACGCTAATGCTGAAAAGCTTTTACAACAAGCAGTGGCAACCAAAAAGGGGAATGTAGCGCCCTATTTGTTGCTATCAGCAATTCAAATACAGAATAATGATTATGATAAAGCTTTACAAACATTAAAGGCTGCACATACCATTGATAGTGCCAATCCTGAGATTCTTTATCAACTGGGATTAATTTATTATAACAAAAATGATAGTAAGTGCTATGAATACTTTGAGAAAGTATATATGCAGTACCGCCAAAAACATAAAGAAATGCCCGCAAAATATATCAAAGCTTTTATTGCAACAGCGCAGTATTATTATACAACAAAACAATACTCAAAAGTTGTTGAGCTGACTTCACTGGTGCCTGAAAATTTGCGCGATGAAACACTCAATCTAAATTTTGCTCGTTCCCTTTACATGCTTTCCCAATACAATGAAGCTATTGTCCATTTTAATAAATATAGACTGTCAAATAATGACCTGTATATAGTATGCCGATGTTATATACTAATTAATGATATTGGCAAAGCAAAAGAGATACTTTCTTCCAATTACTACAATACTGACTTTATTAACCTTGTTAAAAACGATAAAATTATAAAACCTATTTACAACGAGATTGAAAAGCAAAGACAGATTGAAGCTCCACAACCTTCTCCAGAGCAAAATAAGGATGCCATCACACCCAATGAAAATACTCACGTGCCGTCAACTGTACAATAGTATTATTATAGTAGTATCAAGCCTATTGCTTTCAGGATTCATTCTGCTGCTATATTTTAAAATTGATTATAGCCATACAATACTTATTGCCATCACCGCATCATTTTCATTGATTTCGTGGCGTAAAATCAATGCCAGTGTTACTGACTATGTAACCAATGGTGATGCCCCAATTGCAACGCTGGTGATGGTAGCGATGTTAATACTTACCCGTTCACTATCACTTTCTATTATTGCGGCTTTCATCATTTTGTTTATATACCATTACTTTTTTTTGCCATTTCAGCGTCAAGATGATATAGCACTCTTAGCCTTCTTATTTACTGTTATTCTTCTTTTCACAATGTATTTTGCATCAAATCGTATGATACCTATTCCAGTACCACTGCATACACTCCTTTGTGGTCAATTCATACCTTCTTCACCAATCATAGCGTATATTGTTGTCATAAGCATTACACTCTATATGTTTATAAAACAATTACACTATGAATTTACCATAATGACCCTGGGCAAAGACTACTTGACCATACTTGGAGTTAGCCAAACTATTATAGAATTGCTGATGGCTTTTATTACCACATTAGTAGCAATGATTACCATCATACTGATTGGCTGGCTGGGAGCATTTTTCTATAATCTGCCGTTTCTTTCTAAAACAAATGACATAACCTCCTTGATTGTTTTAGCACTATGCATAACACTGCTACTGTATGTATCATACTTTGTTAATCCTTTTTCTATCATTATTCCACTTACGATAACCGACTTTTGTTTTTTGGCGATAGTTACCAGGAGAATGCCATGCTCACGTTGAATAACATATCATCATCACTGAACAATCAACAGTTACTATCGCACATTAATGCTGAATTTTTTGAAGGCGAGATTATTGGCATTATTGGTAAACCAGCAAGTGGGAAATCGTTATTGCTACAGGTCATTGCTCAGCATATACAATACGATGGACACATAATGTTCAATAAAAAACCAATAAGGGCGTATACCAAAAGAGATTTATCCGCACAAATTGCATTTCATCCTTTTAGTATTCTTCAAAACACTTACCTTACCGTACATGACTATTTGTTGCTGAGCAGGCTACCTCACAAAAAGTTTTTATCACCATTTTCTTCATATGATCATGATGTGGTAAATGACTATATAGCCTTGTTTGAGCTGCAACCATTTGTTGACGTTCCCATTGTGACAGTATCATCTGATGTAATGCAACGCGCCTTATTGGCATTTCACTTTATCAGAGAATCAATTTTACTGATGCTTGATAATCCCACACAGAACCTTTCATTATCTTCATACACTATATTGCATAATGCTATCATTAAATACACATCTTCGGGGAAAAATCTTTGTATTATAGCCTCACATGATTTAAATTTTTTAACACAAACTACAGATAAATTATATATTATGGATACTGGAACTATTGCCAGCTGGTACCTTCCTGCTGATATAAATGAAACCATAATAAAAAAATATCTGGATGTTGATGTATTTATAACACGTAATATCTATAATGGGAAGCCCAATGTACATTTATATTTTGAATCGTAACTTACATCAAGTTTACAGGTAATATTCTAATTTTCTTAATCCTTCTTCCACACTATTGATGAGCAAAAGATCATATGACTCAGTAACATTTATTAAACCATGAAGATTTTCGGATGCACCCAGTATCATGACACGCCGTTTTTTTTGCCGTGCTAAGTGTGATACATCAATTAATGCTCTTAATCCTGATGATGTTACCATCGAAGTAGCGGAAAAATTGATTATAACATTATTTGTAGCAATTAAACTTTCAACTAAATTTATAAATTCTCGTTCAGTAGCAGAACACAATACTCCCGATAGGTGAATAATTTTTGCCCCCTCTCTTTCTTCAATTGAATAGTTTATTTCTGTCGCCATAGTATCACACCATTGTTAAATAATAATTCAATGCTTCAGTTATCAATGTGCCAGGCACCTCCTTGCCTATCACTGGCTTGCCCACCTTTTCCAGAAGAACAAAGAGGATTGTACCTTTTATGTTTTTTTTATCATACTGCATATGATTTATTATATCACTGGTAGAAAATGAAATGTTTGGCAGCAACTTATAGTACAGGAGCAACTCCTTTATGAGTTCAAAATCTTCTTGCGGCATCCCCATCTTCATAGATATATACGACTCTACCAGCATCCCTACCGCGACAGCTTCGCCATGACTTAACGTATAGTGAAACACTGATTCAATGGCATGCCCAACTGTATGACCATAGTTTAAAATAGACCGTATATTTTTCTCAAATTCATCCTGTTCAACAATGTTTGCTTTAAAACACACCGAATTTTTCACACAATGATAAAGGCTTTCATTAACATTACCAATTGAAACCTCTCTTCTAAGAAAAAGGTTTAACGAAGAACTGTCGCCAATTATAGCATGTTTCACCGCTTCGGACATCCCACATTGCCACTCTTCAACTGGCAGTGTTGTTAAAAATCCCGTATCAACAATTATATAATCAGGCTGATGGAAATGACCTATAATATTTTTACCGGCTTCAATATTGACTGCAACCTTGCCACCTATACTTGCATCAACCATCGCAAGCAACGTTGTGGGAACATACACAACATCTATACCTCTCATATATGATGATGCCAGATATCCGGTAAAATCTGTTGTGACTCCGCCACCAATACCAATGAGTAATGACTTTCTGGAAAATTGATTATGCAATAAATAATTAAAATAACTTTCAGCATAAGCATATGATTTATTATATTCTGTATCGTCATATCCTTTAATGCAGGCATTGATTTCTTGTAAGCTATCATCAATAGTTTGCCTGTGAAGTAAATACACCCTGTCACTAATAATTGCTCCGATAACATCCCATTTTGAATATGGCAATAAACGAACTAGAAAATTAAAAATACCATGTCCGATAGTTATTGTCGATTGTTTTGATGAATAATGCGATACAATAGTTTCACTATTTATTTTGGAATCCACAATGAACCTTTATAAATTTTTTCATTTTTGTTTTTCAGAAGCTGGATGATATATGTATTAAGAGGAGGATATATGACAATAGTATCCATGTCCTGCAAGGGTTTGAAGCTATAGCCATACAAAATTTTTTCACTTCCAAGCTGTATTGACTCGCTTACAAGGTTACACCAGAAAATAACATTTATTATGTGTCGCCTACCATTTGGCTCTATGGAATCAGCAATCATAGCTATATCGCCAACATCAACGTCAAGACCCAGCTCTTCTTTAAATTCTCTTTTTAATGCATTATCCAGTGATTCCCGATATTCAACGCCTCCTCCAGGCAGCAACCAATAGATGTCATTCCTTTTTTTATGTGCAATCAAGAGTATTGTATCATCTTTTACAACCAATCCGGCAACACGAATTCTTATCTTTTTATGCGATAGCGACAGCTTAAACCTCATATATGTATCCTGTCAGAATAGATGAGCTCTAATGCTTTTTTAGCAGCATCCGATTCCGCCTTGCGTTTACTGCTCCCACTTCCCATGGTAATATCCTCATCATTAATGACCAGCTTTACAGTATATATTTTGCTATGGTCAGGTCCCGATTCCTGTATAACAGTATAAATTGGTCGGTTTTTGTACTTCTTCTGGACTATTTCCTGTAATGTTGTTTTGGGATCACGAAGATAGGAAAGTTTGTCAATCCTCTGGATATCCTTTTTTAACAATCGTAACACCAATTTTTTTGATTTTGTCAAACCTGAATCAATGTATACTGCACCAATAATAGCTTCAAGCGTATTTGCAAGTATGGATTGCCTTTGTCGCCCCCCGGTAAGTTCCTCACCTCTGCCCATAAGAATGAAGTCACCTAAATTTAAATTGATAGCAACGTTTGCTAACATTACTTCGGATACAACTGCTGATTTTATTTTGGCTAAATCACCTTCGGGATAATTTTCAAATGATTTGAAAAGATATTCATTGACTACTAATGCTAAAACTGAATCCCCTAAATATTCCAATCGTTCATTATCTTTTACTGGAACTGTTGATTCATTCACAAAAGAACGGTGGGTTAATGCTCGTCGTAATAATGATTTATTATTAAATGTTATCCGCAAGCGTTTTTCAAGCTGTTGCAATTTGCGATTCTGCCTTTTTTTTTCTGATCCCTTCGTTTTGTCATCATTCATTGTATGTCGCAATAAATAAACACTATCAATGTAGTTTAGCTTCAATATAGTTAATGACATCCTCGACGGTCAATAATTTCTCAGCGTCTTCATCAGGGATTTCTATGCCAAACTCTTCTTCCAATGCCATCACCAATTCAACAGTATCTAATGAATCTGCACCCAAATCATCAACAAACGATGCCTCTGGTGTAACCTCTGATTCATCGACCCCTAATTGATCGACAATAATTTTTTTTATTTTTTCAAAATCAACTGCCATTACCTCTGCCCCTCCTTACCTCGCTTGTTTAGCATACCAAATCCCTTACAATATAGACCTGTCAGTGATAATAGTATGAAGTATTTAATTTTGTCAAGTTTAATATAAATGGAGCGTTATCAACGCCCCATGAATTTTTGAAATACTTTTACCCCTTTGTAACTTTTACAACAGGTTCTATTACAAGTTTTCCTTTATAATGTCCACATTCAGGACAAACTCTATGGGGTAAAATATAGGCGCCACATGTAGGACATGGCCGTAAATTGGGTGCCCCTATTGCATCATGTGAGCGTCGCATTCTTGATTTTGCTTTTGATTTTCGCCTCTTTGGAACCGCCACTTTCTTACTCCTTTTTCAAATTGTCATAATTAAAATAACGCTTTAAAAAAATGATACTATTTATGCCAATGCTTTTTTATTACTTCTAATTATTTCTGCCCGCTTTCAATAGCTCCAAGAAACATACCGTACTGCATAGCTCTTTTAGCAAATACCGATTGAGGAAATTCAGTGGTAACCTTTGTAAAATATTCACGTGCTTTATAATATTCACCCTTAAGGCTATACATCCTACCAATATTAAAAAGAATCTGATCACTATTATATGCGTCATTATATTTTGATTCACATAGCAGATAGTATCGCAAAGCTTCATCGATATTATTTATGTATTCACAGGCAATCCCTGCCTGTTGCAATGCAAGTGCAGCAAATAGTGGTGAACAATAATGGTAGGCTTTTTCATAATATTTAGCTGCATTGCTGTAATCTTTTTCATTAAAATAGAGGCTTGCAATGATATAATATCCATTTTTGTGAACATACCCAAAATATGAACTATCAACTATTGATTCAAGCTTATTGACGGTGCGCTTGAATTTTTCCTGCTTTTGACTTTCGTCAAGTGTATAAGTGCTCCTATATTCTTCCAGTACAGCTTCAAAGTCGGCTGTTTCTTTATTAATTTTATAATCACAAAAAACAATACCTGCAATTATCAAAAACAGCACTATACCGGAAACAATTGTAATTTTTACAACAATTGATTGATGTGCGCGAATATAATCTTTCACATTCATAAGTGTTTGTTCTACAATATTTCTTTTTACACTAACCTGACGATCAATCATAAGGAATCATTCCTTGTCTAATTTATTCTTCAACAGCTCGCCTAATGTAACAGTACCTGCTGTTGTAGTGTTCAAAATCTTTTTGATTTCTTCTTTTTCGTTCATTATTTCATAATGCTTAATACTGAGTGATAATCTCTTCTTTGCAACATCAACGCCCAGTACTACCGCATTCACCTTATCGCCAATCTTAAAGATATTTTCAACAGAATCAATTTTTTTCCTGGAAACTTCTGAAATATGGACAAGCCCTTCTACCGAATCACCGTCAATCTTTACAAAAATCCCAAATGGTACTATACCGGTAATTGTCCCTGAAATAACAGTACGCGGCTGATATTTTTCTGCTATTATTTCCCATGGTGACTTTGTTAGCTGCTTTATGCCACATGCAATTTTTTGCTCTTCTTTGTTAATCTCAAGAATAGCACACTGCACTTCCTGTCCTTCTTTATACTGTGAATGAATATCTTTAAGATTTTCATCCCATGATATATCAGAAATATGTATCAATCCATCAACATCAGGTTCTAATTCAACAAACATGCCAAAATTAACAATCTTTTTAATTGTCCGTGTATGAATACTTTTTAACGGGAATCGCTCCTGTATAGTATCCCATGGATTGGGATAAAGTTGCTTTATCCCTACTAAAAGTTTTCTGTTTTCAAGATCAACATCAAGAATGACTACATTTACCCTATCACCTTTTTTATAGTTGTCTTTAGGATTAACCATCCGTTTTGTCCATGAAATATCGGTTGCAGCACAAAAACCTTCAACGCCTGCCTCAAACTCTATAAACATACCAAAATTTGTAAGCGTTACTACCTTCCCTTCTGTTGTTTCCCCAACCTTGAATTTTTCAGGAACAGATAACCATGGATCAGAAAAAAGCTGCTTTAAGCCAAGTGCAATTTTGCCTTCTGCTCTATTAAAAGACAACAAAACAAAATCACGTTCTTCACCAATCCTTAATATCTTCTTTTTTTTAAAAACTTTACGCCAGGAAATATCATTGCGGTGCAGAAGTGCATCAATACCACCGATATCAATAAAT
>Ga0208940_1002630_pt1 | contig 16351 bp, 19 predicted proteins | sample AD_JPNNA6_MetaG_FD_184445 | JGI IMG/M metagenome (GOLD analysis project Ga0208940, IMG submission 184445) | Active sludge microbial communities of municipal wastewater-treating anaerobic digesters from Japan - AD_JPNNA6_MetaG (SPAdes) (version 2) | ecosystem: Engineered > Bioreactor > Anaerobic... | reverse complement strand
AAAAGTTTCACAGAGTACCACAGAGTACTCACAGAGTAGCACAGAGGAAAAAAAGCTCTCTGAGAGACTGTGTGCAATAAAAAAAAGTTTCACAGAGTGCCACAGAGTACTCACAGAGTAGCACAGAGGAAAAAAAGCTCTCTGAGAGACTGTGTGCAATAAAAAAAAGTTTCACAGAGTACCACAGAGTGCTCACAGAGTAGCACAGAGGAAAAAAGCGCTCTGAGAGACTGTGTGTAATAAAAAAAAAGTTTCACAGAGTAGCACAGAGGAAAAAATACTTTGAGAAACTCCGTGCAAAACTCCGTGTAACTCTGTGCAACAAAAAATTATCACAAAGTAACACGAAGGAGAAAAAAAAACTCTGTGTAACTCTGTGCAAAACTCCGTGCAACTCTGTGTAACAAAAAAGTAATATAAAGTAACACGAAAGAGAAAAAAAACTCTGTGTAACTCCGTGCAAAACTCTGTGAAACTCTGTGTAACAAAAAATTACCACAAAGTAATACGGAGGAAAAAAAACTCTGTGTAACAAAAAAAATTAAATGCTTAAAATAGGAATCACCGGTCAATCCGGTTTTGTTGGCACTCATCTTTATAATACTCTCGGGCTTCAACCTGATAAATTTGAGCGCATCCCATTTGAGGATGCTTATTTTCAGGATGATGCTAAGTTGAAGGAATTTGTTCGCTCCTGTGAGGCCATTGTACACCTTGCCGCAATGAACCGCCATCACGATCCCGAGGTCATTTATAATACCAATATCAAACTCGTTAAGCAACTCATTGAAGCCTGCGTAGCCACCAACTCAACTCCACATATACTCTTTTCATCCTCCACCCAGGAAGAACTAGATAACCTCTATGGAAAATCGAAAAAAGAGGGGCGCGAGCTGTTCGAAAAATGGGCGTTAGAGAATAAAGCGGCTTTCACGGGCTTTATAATCCCAAATGTATTTGGTCCTTTTGGAAATCCTTATTATAACTCCGTAGTGGCTACTTTCTGCCATCAACTTACACACAACGAGGCGCCCAAAATAATGATAGATAGTGAGATAAAGCTGATTTATGTGGGCGAGTTGGTAAATGAGATTGTTGACCATATCGAAATGATGGAGCAGGAAATAGGATACGGAATAGTTGATACCGTATTTGTTGATCATACAGCTTCGATCAAAGTATCCGATTTACTGAAGAAACTGCAACGATTTAAAAAAGACTATTTTGAAAAAGGGATGATCCCTGATCTTAGCAATACTTTTGAACGAAACCTTTACAATACCTTCCTGTGTTATGTTGATCACGAAAGCTTTTTCCCTTTTCATTTGAAACTTAATACCGATAACAGAGGGAGCTTTGTGGAAACCGTGAAGCTAAACAGCGGCGGACAAGTAAGTTTTTCTACTACTGTGCCGGGCATTACGCGCGGCAATCATTTTCATATCCGAAAAGCCGAACGTTTTGCGGTTATTAAAGGAAAAGCACGCATCGAAATCCGGCGGGTAGGTACAAACAATAAACTATCTTTTGAGCTGGACGGTGCGCGACCCTCCTTTGTAGATATGCCCATCTGGCATACGCATAACATCACCAATATCGGTGAAGAAGAGCTTTATACGATCTTTTGGGTTAGCGAACATTATGATGCCAATGATCCGGATACATATTTTTTGAATGTTTAAAATGAGTTATAGAGAGTAATATAAAGTTACACAGAGTACTAACAGAGTGGCACAGAGGAAAAAAGAGCTCTGAGAGACTGTGTGTAATAAAAAAAAGTTTCACAGAGTACCACAGAGTACTCACAGAGTAGCACAGAGGGAAAAAGCTCTCTGATAGACTGTGTGCAATAAAAAAAAAAGTTTCACAGAGTACCATAGAGTACTCACAGAGTGGCACAGAGGAGAAAAAACACTCTGAGAGACTGTGTGTAATAAAAAAAAGTTTCACAGAGTACCACAGAGTACTCACAGAGTAGCACAGAGGAAAAAAGCGCTCTGAGAGACTGTGTGCAATAAAAAAAAAGTTTCACAGAGTGCCACAGAGTACTAACAGAGTGGCACAGAGGAAAAAAGCGCTCTGAGAGACTATGTGCAATAAAAAAAAGTTTCACAGAGTACCACAGAGTATTCACAGAGTAGCACAGAGGAAAAAAGCGCTCTGAGAGACTGTGTGCAATAAAAAAAAGTTTCACAGAGTACCACAGAGTATTCACAGAGTAGCACAGAGGAAAAAAGCGCTCTGAGAGACTGTGTGCAATAAAAAAAAGTTTCACAGAGTGCCACAGAGTACTCACAGAGTACCACAGAGGAGAAAAAATACTCTGAGAGACTATGTGTAACAAAAAAGTAACACAAAGTAACACGAAGGGGAAAAAAAACTCTGTGTAACTCCGTGCAAAACTCTGTGAAACTCTGTGCAACAAAAAATTATCACAAAGTAACACGAAGGAGAAAAAAAACTCTGTGTAACTCCGTGCAAAACTCTGTGAAACTCTGTGCAACAAAAAATTATCATAAAGTAATACGAAAGAGAAAAAAAACTCTGTGTAACTCCGTGCAAAACTCTGTGAAACACCGTGCCTAACTCCGTTAAACTCTATGTAACCACCAAACTAATCACACCAGAAATTAAATGAAGAAACTCAAAGTCCTTACCGTTGTTGGTACCCGCCCTGAAATTATCAGGCTCTCCCGCGTTATGGCAGCCTTAGATGCATCAGAGGCTATTGAACACATAACAGTACACACCGGCCAGAACTACGACTACGAACTAAACGAGATATTTTACGAAGACCTTGGTATCCGCAAGCCAGATTACTTTCTGAATGCTGCCGGGGCCAATGCGTCAGCTACTATCGGGCAGATTCTGATAAATATTGATCCGGTCCTGGAAAAGGAGAATCCCGATGCTTTTTTGGTATTGGGCGATACTAACAGCTGCCTCTGCGCCATTCCAGCCAAAAAGAGACATATACCTATCTTTCACATGGAAGCCGGCAACCGTTGTTTCGATCAAAGGGTGCCTGAAGAGACAAACCGTAAGATCGTAGATCATGTTGCAGATATCAATCTCACTTATAGTAGCATTGCCCGTGAATATCTGCTACGCGAAGGCCTCCCCGCCGACCGTGTTATAAAGACCGGCAGCCCGATGTTCGAGGTGCTTAACTACTATATGCCTAAAATCATATCTTCCGACGTACTCTCAAGGCTTGGGATAGAAAAAGAAAAGTATTTTGTGGTTTCTGCGCATAGAGAAGAAAATATAAACAGTGAAAAGAATTTCAATGGATTGATTACTTCGCTCAATATGATCGCTGAAAAGTATGGCTATCCCATCATTGTTTCCACGCATCCGCGTACACGAAAGAGATTAGAATCTTTAGTTAAAAAGAGTAGGACAGAGGGAATAACAGAGTTACACGGAGAGAAAAATAGTGCGTTGAGCAACTCTGTGGAGTTTAGTGAAACAAAACTAAACGAAACTTTCATACATCCCCTCATCCAATGGATGAAGCCTCTTGGCTTTTCCGATTACAATGCTTTACAGCTTAATGCTTTTGCTGTTCTGTCCGACAGCGGCACTATTTCCGAAGAGTCATCCATTATGAACTTCCGTGCACTCAACATCCGCGAAGCCCACGAACGCCCCGAAGCTATGGAAGAAGCCTCCGTGATGATGGTGGGGTTAAACCCGGAGAGAATATTGCAAGGGTTGACACAACTACAATATCAAAAAGGGGGCAATGAGCGGAACTTTAGGGAGGTGGCGGATTACAGAATACCAAATGTAAGTGAAAAGGTGGTAAGGATAATCTTGAGCTATACGGATTATGTGAAAAGGACAGTGTGGGGTATAGGGTGATAAGGTGTGAGTTATGAGTGGGCTGGGTTGAAGAAAAACTTTGTGATAAATAAAGCTGTTAAATTTATCTGTACAGAGTGTATTTTGAGTTACACAGAGTTACACAGAGTACGCACAGAGTAGCACGGAGGAATTAAAATCTCTGTAAAACTCCGATTAACATACCTCATGAAAAACTTAGAAAATCTTTTTCATTTTCCACATCGCCTAACTCAGAGCATCGTTTTTATCTTTCTCCATTTGTCTTGATTGAACTTTTGTCTTTTCGCTTATGTCTTCCATAAAAACCAAAACTATTAACGGTGTTATTTGGAGTGCGATTGATAGTTTTTCTACGCAAGCCATTGGTTTTTTAGTAAGTATCATACTAGCCAGATTGTTGTCACCTGGGGAGTTTGGTTTGATTGGGATGATAACAATTTTTATTGCTATCTCTCAATCATTCATAGACAGTGGATTTTCTTCAGCATTGATTAGAAAAAAAAATTGTACTGAAACTGACTATTCTACTGTTTTTTATTTTAATCTGACAGTAGGCATTTTATTTTATCTTATACTTTTCTTTTCCGGACCTTTGATAAGTTATTTTTTCAAAGAAACTCAGCTTACGAATTTAGTCAGAGTGCTATCTTTAATATTAATAATCAATTCTCTGACAATAATTCAGCGAACCATACTTACCAAAAGAATTGATTTTAAATTACAATCAAAGATTTCTATTATCTCCGCTCTTGCTTCCGGGATCATTGGAATTGGAATGGCCTATTTCGGCTTTGGGGTGTGGAGCTTGGTTTTCCAGACTTTGAGCAGACAAGTATTTAATTCTTCTCTTCTTTGGTTATGGAATCGATGGCGTCCCATGTGGATTTTTAGCATACAGTCTTTTAAAGAACTTTTTTCGTTTGGTTCTAAGCTTTTAATAAGTGGATTGATATATACCGTCTATAGGAATATTTATTACCTTGTTATAGGTAAGTTCTTTTCTGCAAGTCAGTTGGGATATTATACTAGAGCTCAGCAATTTAATGATCTCCCATCTTCAAATTTAAATAGCATTATGTCACGAGTTACTTATCCTGTTTTAGCACAAATGCAGGATGATCCGGTAAAACTCAAAGCAGGATATAAAAGAATGATAAAAAGCATTATGCTAATAAGTATGGTACTCATGGCGGGGCTTGCTGCTGTTGCTGAACCTATGATTATAACCTTGATTGGTGAAAAATGGAGGCAATCGATTACTTATCTTCAATTGCTTACTTTTGTGGGTATGATGTACCCTCTGCACGCTCTCAATCTAAATATGTTGCAAGTGCAAGGAAGATCCGATCTTTTTTTGCGACTTGAGATTATTAAAAAAATAATAGCCATCCCTACCATCATCATTGGTATTTATTTTGGAATCAAGGTAATGATCTTGGGGATGTGGGTAAATACATTGATTTCCTATTATCTGAATAGTTATTGGTCAGGCCGAATGATTAACTATCCCATGCGCGAACAGATTGTGGATATTACCCCTGGGTTTTTAATTGCTATTTCAATGGGAGCTGTGGTTATAATAGTTGGATGGTACCTACCCGGAATCTATTTGGTTAAATTACTAGTTCAGCTTTTGGCTGGTATACTGATTACAGTATTATTGTGTGAATTGATAAAACCGCAAGCCTACTTAGAATTAAAAAATATCTTTAAACTTTACTTTTTAAAAAGATTAAATGTCTGGCATTAAATTTATAAACGTTACTCAACCTTTTTTACCGCCATTAAATGAGTTTATACCTTATTTGGAGCAAATATGGGATAATAAATGGCTTACTAACAACGGAGATATGCATAATGCACTTGAGAAGCAATTGCAAAAATATTTAAAAGTTCAGCATTTATCACTTTTTACAAACGGTACTTTGCCGATTATAACTGCTTTGCAAGCATTACGACTCACCGGTGAAGTCATTACAACTCCATACAGTTTTGTTGCAACAACACACTCGCTTTGGTGGAACGGTATTAAACCGGTCTTTGTTGATGTTGAGCCTGAAACCTTTACAATAGACCCCGAACGAATTGAACAGGCTATTACACCGCGTACAACTGCAATCCTTCCAGTACATGTTTATGGATACCCCTGTAAGGTAGATGCTATTCAGGCAATTGCTGATAAATATGGTTTAAAGGTAATATATGATGCTGCGCATGCCTTTGGTGTAGAGATTAATGGTAAATCCATATTGGATGCAGGAGATATGTCAACCCTAAGTTTCCATGCAACTAAAACGTATAATACTGCTGAAGGCGGTGCGCTTATTTGCCATGATGAGGACAGTAAAAAGCGAATTGATTTTCTTAAGAATTTTGGTTTTGCCGGCGAAACAGAGGTGGTAGCACCAGGTATTAACGCAAAAATGGATGAAATACGTTCAGCCCTTGGTCTTCTGAACTTAAAATATATAGATACATCTATAGCAAAAAGGAAAATTCTGACTCAAAAATATAGGGAATTATTAATAAATATTCCGGGAATTACTTTTTTAGAGGACATTGAAAATGTAAGGCACAACTACTCATATTTTCCAATTTTTGTAAATGAAAAGGTATTTGGGAAAAGTAGGGATGATTTGTACGCTAAATTGAGGGCCGGTAACATTTTCGGTCGCCGGTATTTTTATCCTCTTATTTCTTCTTTTTCTTCTTACCGCGGGTTAGATTCTGCTCGACAAGAAAATCTTCCAGTGGCACATAAAGCCTCTGAAAGCGTTATTTGTTTACCAATGCATCATGATTTGTCTTTAGAAGACATAAACGACATAATAAGTTTAATTAAATGAACTCTTTTTATAGCAAACTAGAACTTGATCAAATTGGATTCAATAAAATTGGGAATAATGTTTTGATCATACGTAAGTGCTCAATTTATTCACCTGAGTTTATAAGTATAGGAAATAATGTAAGAATCGATGATTTCTGTATTCTTTCTGGAAAAATAAATTTAGGAAGTCAAATTCATATAGCAGCATTTTGTGGGTTATACGAATCAAAGGGTATTTATATATGAGTGATTATACAGGTTTATCACAAAGTTGTTTAATATTTTCTGTAGTGGATGATTTTTCTGGTGAATGCATGATTAGGTCTATGGTGCCCAAAGAATATCTTAATGTTACTGGTGGGTTGCTAGTGTTTAAACGTTTTTCTCGGATTGGAGCTGGGTCAGTTGTTTTGGTAAATATCAAAATTGGCGAGGGTGCCGTTATTGGTGCGATGTCTTTTGTAAATAAAACTATTGAAGTTTGGTGTATTTATGCGGTAATAGCCGTAAAAAGGATTAAAAATTAAACAAGGATATTATTGAATTTTTTTCCAAAAACGAAACCTGTTTAAAATAGTTTTATTGGCAGGAATTTTATCATTTTGGTGATTAACGAATATGATTGATATTAGGTGTTCTAAGAAAATATTAATAAATTATAAATATATAAATCGAGTTACAGATATGACCTATCATTTATTTAATTCTGCAATGTCTCATTTGAATCCAAATATATTATCAGGAATATTTGATAATGTAGAGTTTACCAATAAGAATGGGAAAAATGATATTTTTATTATTTTAAAAGTTCCAAAGAAAATGATTTTTGGAAGTAAAGATTTTGAGATTTCTAAATATTATAAACTTTTCAAAAAATATGAGTTTAATAGCTATGCAATAATAGAAAATGATTTCCATCTTTTGAAACACATTTGGGCTATTAAGCCTGGATTAAATAAATTAATTATTCATTCAAATTTTTCTTTATTTAATGTTGCACCTTTTTTTCCTCTGATGTTAATATTTAGAGGAAAAAAGTTTTTAAAAAGCGTGGTTAAAGTAGAATGGGGAGTAAAACCTATATTGGAAACTAAAACAATCATTAAAAGATTAAAGTTTTTAATCGAAAAAATGGCTTATACTAATTTTGGATCAGTTGTAAACCTTACAGAAAAAGACGCTATTATTACAAAACGTAAGTTTCCTGCAGCCAATACGATTGTTGTGGGCTATTTATTGTCATATCCTAATTATGCGGAGTTTAGATACACAAAAGCAGAAGAAGGATTAGCCTGTAAAATTATGATTAGCCACAGTGGTCATGTTCATAACAACCATTTTAAATCCTTTGAATTATTAGCTAAGTTTAAAAATGAAGATATTCAAATTATTTGCCCTTTATGTTATGGTAATCAAAATTATATTAAAGAAGTAATTGAGAAAGGGAAAAAAATATTTGGTAAAAAGTTTAATTATTTTACAAAGTTAAAACCATTGGATGAATATGTTCATTTAATATGCAATCAGCATATATATATATCTGCAGCGAACATTCAAACAGGCCTTTTTGCAGCGTCGACGGCATTAGCAAATGGCCTGAAATTGTATCTCGGAGACAATTTATTTGATCATTTTAATAAAATGGGTTTTATCTTAGGCGAAATTGATAATCTGGAAGAAATTAGCTTTAATAATTTTGAACTACCACTTACTTATGACGAATTTAATCACAATAAAAGTTTGTCAAGCAGTTCAGATTTGAAAAATTTAAAAATCCAAATCTGGAAACAGCTTTATGAAATATGAGTATCGAAAAAGATAAAAAAAACCATTATCTTAACTCAAACATTTTTATCATGAATCTAATAAATGCTACAGAATAGTTCACTAACGAGTTATCTTGTAAGTTTAAATTAAAAACAATGCTTGATAAGATAGGAGTTGCTTGCTGCCATTGTGGAGGTACAGACTATTATAAGCAAAAAAGCATTTGTGCTTTTATATGTAAAAAAATCAATGGGATTATTAATTTTGCAGTTCAGGCGAAATTAGAATGTGGTAATTTTTATATAATTGAATTTGCACCAACAGTCAAGTGTCTGACCGGAAATTATCGTCAATCGCAGGCAGGAGCATTACCTTTTTTAGAATATGTCTTAAATGCTAAATAAGACCAAATTATTTTTGATACACTTCAATCCGAAGAGGGAGGCAGATTCTTTAGAGAACAAAATAGAAATATGATTGTCATCGGCAAGGAAGATATTCCTATAGAATTGCCAGATAACCATATATGAATTCAATAATTATTTGAATATTCAGGCAAGGAGTTTAATTGCAGCAATATCTTTTGTATAAAAAAAATTATTATGATAAACATAGGTATAATTTGTCCTTCTGAGATTGCTTTGCGTAGATTTATGCCTGCATTAGTCAAGATTAACGATTTTAACTTTATTGGTGTAGCTCATGCAGATAAATCAGAGTGGGAAGGTTCTAATGATGAAATTATTAAAAGTGAAAAAAATAAAGCAAGTTTATTTGTTGAACAACATGGAGGAAAACTGTTCAGTTCTTATTCAAGTTTGATAAATTCCAATGAAGTAGATGCTATTTATTTCCCTTTACCTCCGTCTCTACATTATCATTGGGGGAAAAAAGCTCTTTTATCGGGGAAACATATATTATTGGAAAAACCTGCAACAACAAAACTTGATGATACTACCGATATAATAAAAACCGCAAGAAACAACAATTTAGCCGTTCATGAAAATTATATGTTTATTTTTCACAATCAAATTGCTGAAATAAAAAGATTATCAGTTCAGGAAAAATAGGAGATGTTAGATTATTTAGAATAAGTTTTGGGTTCCCTCGTAGAGAAAAAAATGATTTTAGATATAATAAGAAGTTAGGAGGAGGGGCCTTGTTGGATGCGGGAGGTTATACAATAAAATATGCTTCTTTATTATTAGGAGAGAGTTCGAAGATAGTTCAATCAAATTTGAATTATATAGATGATTTTGATGTTGATATTTTTGGATCGGCAGTAATGATGAACGAAAAAGGAGTAACAGCACAAATTTCCTTTGGTATGGACAATAGTTATAAATGCGATTTGGAAGTCTGGGGTAGTAAGGGGAATTTGTTTACAGGACGCGTTTTAACAGCTCCCGAAGGATTCTCTCCTCAATTAGAAATTAAAACTGGAAATGAGGTAGAATCAATTTCTTTACCTTGTGATGATGCATTTATGAAGTCCATTCAACATTTTAAATATTGTATAGATAATGAAGAAGCAAGAATAAATAACTATCAAAATATTCTCAGGCAGTCTCAATTGGTTAATGACTTCATACTTAAAAAGCAATAACATGACAGATAAACCAATTTATGTAACAATGCCATCTTTGGCACCTTTGAATGAATATATGGAAATTTTAAAAGGTGTTTGGCAGAGAGGAATACTCACTCATAATGGCCCATTAGTGCAACAGTTAGAGAGAGATTTATGTAGTAAATTAGTAATACCTAATTTCGTTGCAGTTTCTAATGGTACTATAGCATTACAAATGGCTATTAAAGCTTTAGAAATTAAAGGGGAAATAATAACAACTCCCTTTACATGGATTGCAACAGTTAGTTCAATCAAATGGGAAGGGTGTACTCCTGTGTTTTGCGATATTGACCCAGAGACATTAAATATTGATTCTTCAAAAATTGAATCATTAATAACAGATAAAACTGTTGCAATAATGCCTGTACATGTGTTTGGAACCCCTTGTGATGTGGAAAAGATTCAAGGAATTGCTGATAAATATAATTTAAAAGTGATTTATGATGCGGCACATGCAATAGGCTCAAGATATAATGGAAAGAGTTTATTGTAATTTGGTGATATTTCAGCGACAAGCCTTCATGCAACTAAACTTTTAAACACTGCAGAAGGCGGAGGTTGTATTACGAAAAACATAGAACTACACGAAAAACTCAAACGGATTCGATTTTTTGGTCATAACGACGAAAAAGATATCGTTGAAGATGGATTTAATGGCAAAATGACTGAAGTGCATGCAGCCTTAGGAATTGCCAATTTAAAATATTATGATGAGGTTTTGAATGACAGAAAAGAAAAATATCATCTTTATAAAGAATCACTCTCAACTATTCCAAGTCTTAAGTTTCAGTAGATTAGGCAAGGGGATTCCAGTTACTCATATTTCCCGGTAATATTTGAATCTGAAAAGCAACTCCTAAAAGTTGAAAAAGCACTAAATGATAAAAGTATCTATCCTCGAAGATATTTCTATCCTTCTGTAAATACATATACCAAAATTTTAGATTATCAACCAACACCAATTTCTGAAGATATATCTAAAAGAATACTTTGTTTGCCATTATATTGGAATTTAAAGAAAAAAGATATCCATATGATTTTGAATATTATTATAAATGAATTAAATTATAAAGAATATTATTAATGCTCATCGCTTCGCTGATAGTGTGATTGCTTGCCAACACATCATGAATTGTAAGCAGATGAGTTAAGTATAATAGTTGGTATGATCATAGCAAGTTGGTTATGAGGTTAGGAATAATGCAACCATATTTTATGCCCTATATCGGTTATTGGCAACTAATAAAATGTGTGGATAAGTATGTTATTTATGATGACGTCAATTATATTAACCGAGGGTGGATAAACAGAAACAACATATTGGTCAACGGTAAAAAACAGCTGTTTTCTATCTCTCTGAATGGTGCAAGTCAGAATAAATTGATTAATGCTATCAGTATTTCTGATGATTTTGTGAAGTTTAGGAAAACAATTGCGATGGCTTATTCCAAAGCACCATATTACTATGATATAAGCAGTTTGATAAATAAAATAATAGGTTTTCCCAAAGATAATCTTGCGAATTTTATCGGTAATAGCATTGAGTTAGTTTGTGATTATTTGGATATAAAAACAAGATTAATTATGTCGTCCTCAATAGAGAAAAATAATTCTTTAAAAGCACAAGATAAAATTTTGGATATTTGTAGTATTCTAAAAGCAGATACATATATTAACGCCATCGGAGGTCAAGAGCTTTATAAAAAAGAGGATTTTGCAAAGGAAGGAATCCGGCTTGATTTTATTAAATCAAAATACATTGAATATCCGCAATTCAAAAATGAATTTGTACCTTGGCTCTCTATTATTGATGTGATGATGTTCAATTCTGTTGGAGAAATAAGCTTTATGCTAGATAAATACGATTTAGTGTGAAATTATAAAATTTACTTGTTACAACTAATGATACAATTGGCAATTTAGTGTTGCGATTTGATAGTGATGAACAACTGTAAGAGGTAGTTATTAAAAGAGATGAATTAGTGAGAGTCGTAGTGAAATAATAGATATCATTAATCTAATTGTTAGTGAATAGTAAAAATAATATGATATATATGAAAAGAAATTTAATTATAATTGGAATAAGTTCAACAGCAACAGATCTTTATCATTTTGTAAAAGAATATGATTTATTCAATATTATAGGATTTGCAGTGGATATTGAATATAAAAATGATGATACTTTTTTAAATGAGCCACTTTATTCGATAGATGATTTAGGAAAAGTTATTAATAAGGAAAAAGATTTTTTATTTGTTGCAATGCTTTGGAATCGATTAAACGCTGACCGAAAAAGCATTTACAACAGGCTCAATAATAAAGGCTTTAAGTTTGCAAATATTATATCACCGACCGCAAAAATAAGAGGCAAGTTACTAGGAGACAATTGCTGGTTTCATGACTATACTATTGTGCAACATAATGCAGATATAGGTAGTAATGTTTCTGCTATGGCTTTCTCTTTAATTGGTGCGAATGCTAAAATTGGGGCACATACTTTTATTGGAGCCAAATCCACAATTGGTGGTAAAGCTATAGTAGGTGAACAATGCTTTATAGGAATTAATTCTACTGTTTTTGATGAGAGAGAGATTGGGAACAAATGTATTGTAGGTGCAGGCACTTCCATAAAACGTGATCTGCCAAACAATACAAGTTGTGTAATTGCTGCCGAAAGTTTTATTACGAAAACATATTCTGAAGATGAAATTGAAAGCAAATTAATGTATAGCAAGAATAAAAGATAAGTATATGAATCAATCAGTTTTAGGTTTGTATTTTGAAGATTTTGTTGTTGGAAGTGAAATCAAACATGAACTTTCCAAAACAATTTTTGAGAGCGACAATAACTTGTTTAGTCTATTGACGATGAATCATCATCCCGTTCATACAAATTTAGACTATGCAAGTAAAAATCAACATGAGGAAATATTAGTTGTAGGAACTTTAATATTTTCAATTGTTGTAGGAATGACAGTTCCTGATATAAGTGGAAAAGCTATTGCTAATTTGGGATATGAAAATGTAAAACATTTATTACCTGTTTTTGTTAATGATACGATTTACGCAAAAACGAAAATATTGGATAAAAGAGAATCGAAATCTAAAATGGATAGAGGAATTATCTATGTTGAGACAATTGGATATAATCAAAGAGGAGAAAATGTAATTAGTTTTAGGAGAAATGTACTAATTAAAAAAAGAGAATATGAAAAAAGATAAATTACTAATGCGAAGCTTAATGTTTGTGCCAGCACATAATGAAAATTTGATGGATAGCGCGCTTAAACGCAAGGCAGATGTTCTTCTTTTAGACATTGAGGATTCAGTGCAACCTGTTGAAAATAAACAAATAGCACGAGATAATATCAAAAAATATCTTCAAGCAGGGAAATTTAGAGGTAGAATTATCTTCCCAAGAGTTAACGACAGAGAAAGTGGACATTTACTGCAAGATGTTTATCAGCTAACATTAGATGGTGTCGCAGGTTTTATGTATCCAAAGTCTAAGAAGGGTGAAGATATATATTTCTTTGGTAAACTTTTGGAAACTATTGAATACGAAAAGAAAATTCCTAAACATACGTTTAAGATAATAGCTCTTATTGAAACTCCGGGTGCAGTAATGAATATTCAAGAAATATGTACAGCTTGTCCAGAACGAGTAATAGCAGTAGCTTTTGGTTGCGAAGATTTTATGACAGAGTTAGGAGGAAAGCATGATGTTGAATATAAGAGTATTTTTACTGCCAGAGCAATGATAGCTATGGGGGCGAAAGCTAATAATGTAATACCAATTGATACTGTTCATATTAAGGTTCATGATCTCGAAGATTTAGAGAAAAACCTTATTTTGGGTAAAAGTTTAGGTTTTGAAGGTATGTTGGTGTTAAATCCTAAAGAAATTCCATTAGTACATAAGTATTATTCACCAACCCAAGAAGAGTATGATTGGGCGCAAGAAATGCTTCGTTTATCTGAAGAAGCAGTAGCTCTCGGGAAAGGAGTAGCTATGAAAGACAATCGATTTATTGGTCCACCAATGGTGAAAATGGCAAAAGATATAATTGAAAGACATAAGCAGATTAATGAAAAGTAAATGAATCATTATATTTACACACCTCTTTCCGAACCTATTCCAATTTCGGTACAAGTTTGGCCAGAGGGAACCACACCGTTGGTTTCAACCAGTACGCTATCATACAATCACAAACCTTTTATCCGTGATTGTTTAGATGGGATATTAATGCAAAAAACCACTTTCCCGATTCGTATAGTTGTTTTTGATGTCTGCTCAACGGATGGAACACGGGAAATAGTAATGGAATATAAGGCAAAATATCCTAATCTATTTGTAACTGTACTTCTTCCTCAAAACACTTATGGCAAACCTGAACGTAGAGAAGCTTTAAAACCTTACTTTGAAGCTAGAGGTGTTGCAAAATACATTGCCCTCTGCGAAGGTGATGACTACTGGATTAATCCGCTAAAGTTGCAAAAGCAGGTGGGTTTTTTGGAAAAAAAAACTGATTATAGTATGAGTATGCATAATGCCTTACGTTTAAAAAGAAATGGAGGTAAAGAAACTATTATGAAACCAACATGATTTTTTCAACACCCGCGAGCATGAAAATGTAGTTCGATTGTACAACATTTGTGCTTTTTTTAAAGTTTTGTACAGTCTGTTTGACATTTTACAGATAAGTATAAACATAAAAAACGTTAACTATGGAAACAGTTGAATTTGCACAAGTTGTCAGTCGTGGTTGCGGACTTGATGTTCACAAGAAGACGGTAGTTGCCACCATAGACGGCGAGGGGTTACAACGTTCGACCCGTGAATTTGGGACGTTTACAAGTTCTTTGACAGAATTAAAAGATTGGTTATTGGAAAACGGTATTACACACGTTGCTATGGAGAGTACAGGAGTTTATTGGAAGCCAGTTTATCATGTGTTGGAGCCATCTGGAATAAAAGTTTGGATTGTCAATGCCCGTCATGTTAAATACGTACCTGGTCATAAGACAGACAAAAAAGATAGTGCTTGGCTCTGCAAGCTTCTTTTGGCAGGACTTCTCAAGCCGAGTTATATTCCTCCCAAAGAACAACGTGAGCTTCGCGACCTTACTCGTTATCGCAAGAAGTTGGTACAAGATATTGCCTCTAATAAGAATCGCATTATACGCATTCTTGAAGACTGCAATGTAAAACTTTCGAGTGTACTTAGCGATACAAGTGGAGTTACAGCCACCAAACTTATCGATAAGCTTTGCGAGGGTAAAGTTGTAACTATGGAAGACATCGATGCAGTCTATCACAAAAAAATCGAAGCGAGCAAAGAAGAACTTTGGGAAGCCTGTAACGGTATTGTTGAGGAGCATCATATTTATTTATTGCAAACTATTCGAGAAAACAATCGCCATATTGAACATCTGATTGACGAGCTTAATCAACAAATAAAAAAGTCTTTATCGCCTTATGATAATGCATTGGAACGCCTTCGTGAGATTCCGGGATTAAGTCGTAAAACAGTTGAAGATTTGATAGCAGAAATTGGTTTGGATATGAGTGTTTTTCCTACAGAGAATCACCTTTCTAGCTGGGTAGGCGTATCACCTGGCAATAATGAGAGTGCTGGTAAAAAAAAAGTGGACGAACCACACACGGTAACAAACAAGTCAAATCTGTATTAACGGAAGCAGCCTGGGCGGCTAGTCGTACCAAAGATACTTTTTACACAGCTCGTTATCATCGTTTAGCAGCTAGACGAGGGAAGAAACGGGCAATAGTAGCCGTTGCACATTCTATTCTCAAATCGGTGTATCATGTCTTAAAAGACGATGTTCCTTACCATGAACTTGGAGCAGAATACTTAAACTCTCGAATAGAGGAAAAACGAAGAAAGTATCTTCAAAAAGAGTTAGAAAAGATGGGCTATGAAGTACAGTTAGAACTAGTTCCTGTATAAAGCTCTAAACAAGACATAACGGAGAGCAATAAACAAAGGTCGATTTTTACTGACGCACGGCTAATTTACCAGCCTAAGTCGATTATGAAACTGATTTCAACAGATAAGCACCCGGGATTGTTGCCAAGAGCACGTGTATGAAATTTTAACTTTTTCTTATCTGTTTTGCTATTCCGATAACTTGGCATTTGTTCAAAAGATAAGTGCTGTTTTTTGTTTTGTCTGAACTAAAAATAATGTGTAATTAAAAAATGAATAATCAAATGATTATCAAGAAATTATTAATAAAAAAGATTTGCGTATGAAAAG
>Ga0208940_1002627_pt1 | contig 16370 bp, 19 predicted proteins | sample AD_JPNNA6_MetaG_FD_184445 | JGI IMG/M metagenome (GOLD analysis project Ga0208940, IMG submission 184445) | Active sludge microbial communities of municipal wastewater-treating anaerobic digesters from Japan - AD_JPNNA6_MetaG (SPAdes) (version 2) | ecosystem: Engineered > Bioreactor > Anaerobic... | reverse complement strand
CCTGACGGCCTTGTATCCCCTGAAGTCCCTGCAAGCCGGTGCTCCCCTGCGCTCCGGATGTCCCCTGTGCCCCTGTGGCACCCTGAATGCCGGTTCCGGTAAGCCCTTGCGATCCGGTTGTCCCCTGTGCCCCTGTGGCACCTTCCGCAAATTCTAACGCCGTACCCGCATCGTTCACCCGAACATAAAACCCGCTTGCCCCGTCAAATCCCGTAGGTGAAACATCCGACAAATCAAAGAATGATGCAACCGGGGCCGCTCCCGTTATTTCGTTGGTATTGTATGCCGTTATTGCTCCCGTGCTGGCAAAATCCCGCAATGCCCTGATGTATTCCCCGGATGTTCCGGGATTGACAATTTCAAAATACGGGTCAAGCCATGAACCCCCACCGCCTGTATAAATGCCTCCACCACCAACGGATGAAGAACCGCCGCCACCTGCAGTGTGATTATCTGACCACTCGGCCGACATTGCAAAATCCGTGGTTCCTACCGCCCAGGATGATCCGCTGGCCGATCCGGGGATTTCCAAAAGGTTAAGATAAAATTTATCGTTAAGTATTTCCCATGCCCCTGATTCAACAACGTACTCCCTGCCGGCCGTTGCCGCGCAATTTATCAAACAATTCAGCGATAACCCCGCGCCACGGAAATACCCCGACAATAATTGCCGCGTGGTACCGTGCAAAAATTTAAGGGAGTTTAAAATCAGGTTTGTATAGGTGTAGGTATTTCCACCGCTTGTAAACGAATCTACCCGCGCATCTGAAACACTGTGACCGTTGTAAAACATCCGGTCGTAATTATTTACATCGGGGGCCGACGTTGGCAATATTGTTACCTCGGCCTTTTCTGTGGCGTTTTCCTGTAACGTGACGGCATAAGTGTAGGCGTTCGGGTAATCTTTCCAAACGAACGGATGAACAACAATATCAGCAAATGAAACGCTCTCAATGGTCTTATATGGGTCGGCAATCAAACCGTACAAATAGACGGTCATTGTCCCAGATGCGAGTGGAGGATTGTCGGCATATATCTTGAAATATGTCCACGACAAGCCTCTAATCGTTCCGGTCTGTTTATGTTCAAAATTCCGATTTGTCAATGACCATCCATCCTTCTCATCCAAATACCATGTTGTTGTTCCGCTTGTGAACTCAATCCGGCCTTTCATGGTGATGTCCGTGGTTTTCTTCCCGGTAAGGCCACCACCAAAAATAAAGGTCACATAACCAACCGCGCAGTATTTGAGTTCAAGGGCAAACCCATCGCCATCAACCGAGGTGTATGGGAACGATTGTTTCACATAAACATCGGGGACATCTTCGGAATTGGCGGCATGACTACCGGCAATTTTCACATAGTTCCCCTGGTCGGACTCCCAAACCGTCACATTCCCGGTAGGTGAGGATTCTTCCCATGAGCTCAACCCATCGCTGAAATCATGGTTGTATAAAAATGATGGCCGTTTCCCGTGTTCGCTTGTTACGGTAAGGGTGTTCCAGGCGTGTTGCATATTCAATTCAGCCTGCCCGATCGGGTAAACATCGCCCTCACCCATTGCGGCAAGGTCCAACGCCGTTTCACCCACGCCATTAGTGATCACATACCCTAACCCCTCAACATAATTGTAAATCGTGTGCGTCTTTGCCGTGTCCTGTTCGTTGCGACGGATCAGCCATTTCCCCGCGTGTTGCGTAATGGTTGCATCCGGCGGTATCATCTTTTCCAATACGTCGTAACAGGTCCAATCGGCGAAATAATCATCAGCAAAGGCGACATTAAAAAACTTGGTTGCCCCGGTTACCACATCGTAAGAAACGGAAATCGCAATGTTCAATCCGGTCTTTTCCAATATTTCCCGGACTACATCAATGCGGGTCGTCTTTGTGGTTGGTGTTGCCAGCACCGTATAATCGTAATTTTTCAATAACCCTAACCCATCCGTGGCGGTGACGGCCACATCATACGGCGGGTTTCTAAATGCTTCCCTGTATTCATCCCCAATTAAATACCCCTGCCAAACGATAACATCATCAATGAGTAATTGTACAAGGTACTCCCGTTGCGCCGATTCAAAAAAGGATAAATATTCAAAATCCGTGTCGGCCTGTATGGTAAATGATAGGGATGTTCCGCATATTACCCCCGCGCTGTCTTTGGTCAGTGTAACGCCGCCGGCACCAAGATATTTATCGTATGACGTACCGGAATAGCCATTTTTAAGGATGTTGATTTTAACATCGCTTTTATACTTTGCCGTTTCCGCACGTAACTTATATATTACCCCGTATGCCATTAGGTTTTAATTTTGCGGCTCGTTTCCGCGTTCTTGTATGCTATATAAATGTCTTTGTTTCTGATACTTGTTTCGCCTATAACCTCAACTTTTAACGCGTTAGCCTGTTTCCCGGCCATAGCATTCGTGCCGCCAGACATTGACCGGGTATCATATACCCCCACGGCATACGATCCACCGGACCCACCGCCGGCAGCCTTCGCCAGTGATCCTTTTACGGCGGTCCCAAGAGCCACCAGGGCAATACCTGCGGCGATTGCTCCAACTCCCTGCATCGTGGTCAATGATGCCTTAATCGCGATTACAGACGTACCCATTGCGATGGAGATCTGTCCGACCTGGATGGCCATGTCACCAAGCACACCCATAAGGTTTTCCCCTGCGCTTCCGTACCCCTCAACCCCGGCAATCATGTTGCCCAATGATTCACCGATGCCAACGGCCATGTTTTGAAATACACCCTCAATTTCACGCCCGATGTCTATGGTGGTGGCCTGTAAACTCCTTTCCGCATTTTCGATCTTCAATAGATTGGCTTCAATCTTACCGGTCATGTCGGCCAGTTGCGTGGTGTCTATTGGTTCATATTTCTCCTTTTCCTTCTGTGATTCCCCGGCAACGATTGGCCGTTCGTAACGATCTGTAAACGTGGGTACCATTTGTTTCCGCAAATTAGCGGCGGCATCAAATTGCCCCATTAACTCCTCATATGCCTTTTTTGCCGCACCCGGTTTTAGGGAATCCAATAAATCATCAACCGCTTTTTTCTGATTTTCTAACGCGGTTATCTGCGCTGTTATATCTGAAACATCCTTATTCTCGGCCGCCAGGTTTTGCCGCGTTTCGGTTAATTCTTTTATGCGACTATTTAGTAATTCGTATGCCCCTTCTTCCTTTTTCTTTTTCTTCTCACTATCATCATCAACCTTTAAAGATGCTTTGATCGTTTCAACCCGCGTTTGCATCTTTTTAATCTGCAAATCAATGTCGGTAGTGTCCTTATTCTGTTTCTTTAATTCACCCTGTTTTGTTATTAATGAACTTATTGCGGCATTTAGTGTGTTTATTTGTACCGTCGCTTCCTTCTCTTTCCCGTCAGATGATTCACCTTCACCATAAGAACCGGCATATTTCTCCGCCTGGTCTTTGTTGTATTTAAACGCCTTAAATTTCTTTGTCAGGTTTTCCCAATATTTGTCACTGAATATTCCCTTTGCAATGTCACCGGCACCGGCATAACCGGTAACGATCATTTCAATTTCGGTAAGGAGTTCGCTTAATACGCCGGTAAACGTGTCCGATGTTGCAAGGGATTTTTTGAAATTTTCCCACTCTGCGGTAATACGGGCCACCTTCGTGGCGTTGGTGTCAACCATGCCGCCGAACTCGGTCATATAGTCGCGCGCAATGGAGGCCACGGCTTCTGTCATTTTCCCAACGCTTGCCTGTTCCGTACTTAATCCGCCTAACTTCTCTTTTAACTTAACGGCTGAAATCCCAAGGTTGTCAAGGATCAGGGGTGATTTGCGCCCAATACCCGTAACGATTGAATTAACAAGGTAGTCAACATCCTGACCGGTATCCTGTGCCACCTTCCCGGCATATTCCAATAACACGCCCAATTCCTTAACCGGTATCCCGAAATTTGACGCGGTGACGGCACGTTTCATCAGTTCCAAATCTGAAACGGTACCTTGTACTGAATTTCTCAACCCTTGCAGGTCTGCTACACTTCCTATTTTTGCGAATGCGCGGCCAACCCCTTCGGCTTCCCCTGATATTTTTGCAAGGTCTTTAACGAACTCGGCAACCATCCCCACGGAAAAGGCGGCACCGAACCCAATAGCCAACTCTTTGAATAAATTGGTTGATTGCTTCTGAAACTTGCGTAAAGATTTATCCGCATCCGTCAGGCCCTTTTTAAAGCCTTTAGCATCCGCCGATAATCTCCACTTTAAATCCTGTTCATTCCGTGCCATTAAACCGCTTCATTATTTCCTCATTATGCCGCTTTATTTCTTCCGTTGTTACCGGCTTTTCCTCCTCCTGTTCATTGTCCCAATCAAAGGCCCAAAGTTGCGCCGGTTTTAACCGGTCTTTTTTCTTTAACTGGATGTTCAGCAGATCCGCCGTTTGCATTCTGAAAAGTTCCGCCGTGAACTTCTGCCGCTCCCGTTCAATCCGGTAAAATGCGTTAATCCCGGCGTAAAATTCACCGGGCAACATTTCCCCGAACTGATCAGGTGTCAAATGCAAATAGGCTACTGCCATGCCAATGAACTCATCAAACGTGGGCGGTCGATCATCGCCCCTGTTTACTTTTTTTTTGCCGCCTGCACATCCGCCGTGGTCTGCATCGTATAAATGCCAATCAATGCCGTAACATCCCGAACCGTCAGGGTGTCCCCCAATGATTCAATCGTATGGGGCCACTCAACGCCCTCTTTCCGGCACCCGGATTGAAAGGCATAAAAGATCAGGGCTAAAACCTGATCACCATTCATTTCCCCCAGGTTGTCAATGGCCTTTAACGGCAAATCAAAAAGTTTCAGAAAATTGCTGATCGCATTCCAGTTAAACCGGATCGGGTAGGTGTTGCCCTCTAATGTGTAGGTTGCTGTCGTCATGGTTCAATCCTGTTAATATGATCCAACGTATACCGTTCCTTCGGTCTGCAGTTCAACGGTCATGTCAGCGTAACTTTCGCTGTCGGAATTGATCGTAAAGGATTTGAACTTCGCCGTTCCCGATGATACCGCGTCACCGGGTGCCGTACCCCCGAAATTCATTACAAAGGTCATCCCGGTATTGGTGGCGCAGGCGGTCATTACATCCACCACGTTCATCCAACCCGTATCTGTGCCTTTCATAACATACGCGTTCACCGAAATTGTCCCGTCATGGCCGATGTTGTCAATCTGTTTAACCCCGACGTTGGATTTCATTATCGTTTCATCCGATTTCCCGGCAAGGGTAAATGTGTCGCTGGTGGTCCCGGCGATCTTCTTCCCGTCAAACGTGGTAAGGACCAGATACCCTAATTCTTTTGCTACTCCCATTGTATTAAGTTTTTGTTGTTAAACAGTTGTAAATGTCGGCAGGGAGGTAATACTCAGTTCAATGGTACAGTCAGCATAATCCTCTGAATTGCTGTTCACCGTTATGCTGGTGTAGGTGCAGGTTCCGGTGATTTTTGGATCGCCGGAATCAGATCCCATTGTGTAGATAAATGCCCCGGTTGCGTTATCCCTTGCGGCGATCATCAATTCTTTAACGCCAAGTTCACCGGATGCCGCCGTACCGTTCCCCACAAAAGAGGAAACGCTCATGGTTCCCTCAAAACCCGTATTGGTATACTGGGTTTGTCCCGCGTCGGATTTCTGAATGCTCTCCTTCAATACGCCCCCGCCGCTCAACGTATCGCTCGTGGTGCCAACTATTGACTTTGCGCCAATGGTCAGCAGAATGTTGTAGCCTTTTACTTTTGATAATGCCATCGCTTAAATATTTTGCGTTGTTATAGAAAATTCCATGTCGTTAATATAATTGAATGCCACCGCGTCGTAACGCTGGGCCTCTGATATGAAATGCACTATGTCAAATGTGGTATCTTGTACCGTCGTATCCTCCAGCGCGTCAATCGCTACTTTTATCCCTGATGATTTTGTCATGCAGGTGTCAATGTCCGGGTCCACAACGGAAATGGAAACATCGTATTGATAACCCACGATCCCAGATTTGTCCCTTAACACGTTTTGCATGACGTTGTAAACGGCAAACGGCATGGTTGCTTCAATGTCGCCAACCATCGGGTAAGTATTGCATACCCCGGAAATTGCGCTATTTAATGCTTCTAAAATCATTGCACCGTTTTTCTGTTTTTATCCCACGCGTCTATGATACTGGCCTGTATTGCCTGATTCGTTTTCATCTTAACAATACTCACCGTTTGATCGTATGTACGCTCAATGAAACCCCGTGCCCTGATACCACCCTGCCATGCCGCTGTTTTTGATTTGCGCGGCGTGTCAAACTTATATTGCGGGTTTCGGTTTGCCAGGGTCCCGTAATTGTGCCAATAAATGAGGTAGTAAACATCCATGTAATCGGTTCCGGTTTGCATCTCCATTACCTTCGTGTATGGTCCAACCCTGACCGCGGCGGATTTCATATTTTTGATCTTTACCGCCCGGCCGGCTTTCTTCATTTTTGGCGGCAGGTTTTTCCGAACTGCGGCGGCCAACGGTACGGCACCGGCGCGCATACATTTGCGCATTTCCCTGTTTGCCGCCTTAGCCTCCATTGCAGATAATATGCGGCGGGTGTATTCAATCCCGTCAACTGTAAACGTGTATGTTCCGCCCGGTAACGCCCCCATTATTCCGTAATTTTTTCAACCCGTAACCTGATCCACCGTTTCCGCTCAATCGGCTCTATGTCGATGATCGCATAGTAGTCACCTTCGTAAAGTATCCGGTATGTTGTATCAATGCCGGGGATGTAATGCCCCAAAAATGCGAACGCCCCGGTATTCTCAACGCGTTCACTCCGCACATCCTCGCCGCCAACGTACCGTTCAATCGAACAAAAGGCTTTTTGATAAAAGGCAAAGGTTTCTTTCACCTGCCCGAACGTGTCGGAGGCGCGTGTCGGCTTGTAATACTGAACCAACTGATCAAAAACCTTTCTTACCCTTTGTTGTGTCATTTCATCGTTGTAAAAAACCCGCCCCACAAAAGAGCAAGGCGGGTCCACTAACCAACTAAACCAAACCTATGAAAACAAAACACCCACTTAAAGAACCTTATAATTTCGTAGTATGTACTCCGATGCCGTTGGCATTTGCCGTACCGCGTCACCGGGATTGTCATACAAATATTGTGTTATCAATAGAATTGCACTTTTTACATCCGTCGGCACCTCCGATGACAGTTTAAACCCTGCAACGTAACGGATTTTCACCGCCCCCTCACGCGCGGTTGTGTCCGGTGTGTTCTTAAATACCACCTGTTGCGGGGTGATGAAATCAACAAACTCATAACTCCCGGTTGGTAATGTCTGCTCCGTACCTGCCCCGTCAAAATACTTGACCGATATTATGCCGGTGGCCGGTGAATAATCCAACTGCACCCGATCCGGGAATCCTTCTAAAGATTGTTCGTAAATGTCACCGCCAACCCGGAATATTTGCCCCGTGAACTTCTCGGCAATATTGGTGGCCGCACTCATCAGGATCGTCAGGTTGTGGTTTTTCTCATCGTGGTAAATCCCCAGATGTTCTTTGATGACCGACAAGTTCACCGGCAATACTTCGGAACGGGTTATGAGTTTTGACCTTCTCATTTGCGCCTGATGGTTTGTTTCTTTACGGTTTCTTCCTCCCTGACATACGCCTTTATTACCGGGATTTCCTCAATCATTTCGGGGATCATCACCGCGCTACCGTGTGCCACCAGATCGGCGGCGCGCTCATCCGGTACCTCGGTGATCTCTCCACCAAAATAGGCCATGCCGGGAATAGGTCGCAGAATTTTAATTTTCATTTTGTTGTTTTAAAAAAGGGCGGGCCGAACACCCGCCCCCTCAATCAATCAAAACAGGTATCTATGAAAAAACTGCTAAGTCGTCAGCGCGTCTTTCATTGCTGCGAAACTCGCGGCGTTGCGGATCAGAACATCCCAATACGAATTTATGACAACCTTAACCTGTGCCTTTGCGGCCAGCGTATAGGGGTCAATCGTGAGGTCAATCCCGCCCCATTGGCCTATCATCAGATCATTGAAATTACCGAAGATGATCGCGGAACATACTCCGGTGGTGGCTCCCTTATCCAGATCACTCGGAACCTGCGTGGTGATGTAAACCGGGTATCCCATCAGGTTATTACCGCTTTCACTCCAAACCATCCTTTGATCAGTACCCACGGCGGTGGCTTTCAGTTTCGCCCGGACTTTGGGGTTAGTCAGGAAGGCCAGCGCGCCCATGTCGGCATTGTCAACGGCAACTTCGCGCTCCAATTGCACGATGTTGGCCCATGTCGGGGCGGCACCCGTCGCGCCACCGGTAACCGATCCGATCCCGGAGGTATTCAAAATCCCGGTCGGGGTGTTGGCGGCTCCACCTTCAATGGCGGCATCGTCAAGGGCAAGGGCCACGGCGGTAGTCATGTCATTGCGCAAAATCTGCTCAACGTCATAACTGGATTGGATAAGCAACTGTTTGCTAAGGGATTGATAGGCGGCCAGCCTTTTCGGTGACATTGTTTTGTTGGAAAGGCTCATTGCGAAATCGTTGGCATCGCCGTTTTCAGCCTCCCATGCGGCGGCACCGCTGGTCTGCGTCGGAATCGAAAGGTTACCGGTCAATCCGGTCAGCATCCGCGCCCCTGCCTGCACAATGACCAACTTAGCCTTTAACGATTCAATGAAATCGCGGGTTTCAGTTGCCACAACCGGAGAACTGGCGGCGGCAAGGTCAGCGCGGGAGTTGATAATGAACTCCGGCACCCCGATTCCCTGGATTCCGGGGTTCGTGCGCATCGCTTCCTCGTGCATTTCCTTTTCCAAACCGGTTAATCCTCCACGGTATGCCATTTCATAGATAGCCTTCCGGAAGGAATAATCTTTGTAAGATTTGCGGACCGGGATAATTACCGGACCGGATTCATGGGCGCGGCTTGCGGTGAACATTTCAATGGCCTGCTCCCGTTCAATTTGCGCGTCAAAGTCTTTCAACTCTGCCATCAGTTTGTCAAACGCGGAATTGTCATCCGCACTCCGGTCAGCCTTAGAGGTTATTTTTTCAATTTCCGCCTCCACGGCCGCCCGTTTTTGTTTCAATTCATCGGACTTTTTCATTTTCTGAACATTGTTATTTATTAATAATCAGCCTCTAAGGCTACTTTTATGTTTATAATATTCAATCAACCGGGTTTGTTCGTCATTTATGCGCTTCAAAGTGTCGATCTGTGCGCCCTGTGCGATAATTTGCGCCCCAAGCCGTTCACATTCCTCGGTCAATTCACGGGTGCGGTTTTCAATATCGGTTTCAACCTCCCGGCGCAGGGCGTTAGGGTTTGATGGGATGTTGACGATGGAAAATTCCAACAATTCAACCTTTCCGAAATAGTAGGTTGCATTTTTGCCGGCAATATCTTCCCCGCGTTCCTTTTCACCCCATTTCCCCTTTTCAAGTTCACGGAAACCCACGGAAACGGCTTTAAGGGTACCATGTAAAACCTTCTGAAATATCTTTTCGGCTAATGGGTTAATTTCGGCAGGCTCAAATCTGACCTCCCCGATCAACTTATCCCCGTCAACGAATGCCCGGCCAACACCCAGCACACTATCAGGGTTCGGATCGGTAAGGAAACCGCCGCCATATACGTTATGCTGGTAGCCAACAATCCCGTTTTTGTTGTATTGGTCAAGTTGCCACGCCGCTAATGGTATCACCGTGCCGTGGCGGTCGCGTGTTTCATCGCTGATCACAAATTCAACGGTGCGCGTTTCTTCGGCCTTTGCCCGGTCGAATGCACGGATTTCACCGCTTACAAATGCCTTATTCTGTTCCATTTTTCTTTGGATTTGCTAAATTTTCCAATGCTTCGGGAAGGGTCATATTTGATGGGACCAGGTATTCATCAAGTCCATCAACGGGATTGAGATTTTCCAACTCCCGTACCTCGTTACGGCTCATCCAACCATCCAAAATTGCCTTGTGGTACCAATCGGATTGCGTTTGAAGGTCACCGCGCAATAGTCCTTTGAGGTCGAATTTTATGTTAATGCGCTCGGCTTCACCCTCGGCAAACAGCTTGGTTTCCAATTCACATTCAAAGCGCTTGCACTCCGGGCGCAAACCGTATTTCACAAATTGAATATCCTGTTGTTCTGTGTTTGTAAATGTTGAATGGGTATGTTCGGCCAATAGGCTAACCGGTACTTTCCAAATACGGGCGGCATCCTGGATTGAGAATAGGCGCGTTTGTATTGATTGCGCCGCATCCGGGGAAATTCCAATCGATTTGTATTTTAATCCGTATTCCAGAATCGGGGTTCCATGATCACCGGCGTTGGTCACCCTATCGGCGATTTTACGGTACGCTTCATCAGAAATCTCGCCATCGGTTTCAATAACGGCCCGTAGTACCCCCTTTTTCGTGAAATATTCCGATGCGAACGCCTGACCTGCAAGGCCGATGCCGATGGCCTGGGCGTGGTAACTGATAGGGTCAATTCCTAAAATACCATCTTTGCTGAATAGTTTTACATGGATAATCTCATCGGCCAGATAATTACCCTTCATTATGCCGTCGCCAACGATATAAACAAGGTCCCGCCCATTGCGCCGGATGTCAACGGACCCCGGATGAACCGGATGTAATGCCTTTGGATAACCGTTTGCCCCTGATTCAATGACCGCATACCCATTTCCCCAACCGGCAACGCTGGCCTCCATGTATTCCCAGAACACAAAATCAGTTTGGTAACTGTTCGGCTTGTAATGGAGTAATTTATAAACCGGATGGTTCGTTAATGCCTTTAATCCGGTTGCCGTGCGCTCAAATACGAACTTTGGCAGGGATGCAAGGTTTTCAGCCTTTATGGAAATTGCCGCGAATGCTCCGGTAAACGTTAGGGCCGTGTCATGGTTCACGGTTTGCCCGGCGGCGGTGATCCCGGCAAATGACGGCTTGTAATCGGTGTATGGCATAACAAACAACCCGCGTTGTTTTGCGTATGCCACCATCATTTTTTCAATAAATCCCGGTAACTTCATCCCCGACGTTTACAATCGGTGTAAAGTTCCCGCAAATTCTTTAACCTGTCAATTTGTTAATAACAAACTTTTTTAAGTTGGTTCACCGGTCCCGGTTATCTCTGAATGATCGAAAACTTGCATAACGACGTTTCCCGAACTCCCTTTGATATTCCGATTCCAGAATTTCATACACCTGCTCATGTGTTATTGTGGTTTCAGTTTTGCGCAATCGGGCCAGTTCCGACCAGAATAATCTGACGAAACCGGCCTTTGTCATCATCTGAATTGCGCGCGCTGATACCATCACCCTAACATTTCATTTACCAGATCAACGCGCGCCTGGTTCACCTTCGCCAGATCGTAATTTTCCCGTATGTATTCCATTGCCTGACCACGGTATTTTGCCACGGAAAACTGCTCTTTTAGGATAATTTCAGCCTTTTCTGCGAACTCCTCCGGGGTTTTGTACTTCAACGTGCCGGGGATTTGCCACTCCGGCCAATCGGGCACTAAACAGACGGCACCGGAATAGGTACCCTCCAGCGCGGCGATGTTCGACTTGCACCGGTTAAAGTGTGAATCGTGCAACGGAACCCACATTGCCTGTGGTGCGTACTCACGGAGCCATTTAAAGTATAATAACGGATCTTCCGGTTTGCGGTACTTCTTATTTTTGAATTGTTGCGATGCAAACTGATACGGATTGAACCCGGCAAATACAAATTCCCATTCTTTGTATTTCTCCATGATACCGGCCATTTCCAACTCATGTAAACGCAGGTCCAAACGGTGGGAATCACCGCCCCGCCAGAACATCGTTTTATGTTTGTGGTTTTCCACGGGGTCACCCAGGAACTCAAACGGCAGGGCGTTAGGAATAACCCGCACATCTTTGTTTAATTTGTCGTACATTTCCTTCAATGCCCCCGTGGAAACCGTTATAATCGTTGCCATTTTCCCGATCTCAACCATGTTTTTTTGCACGGTTTCATCCATGAATGAATCGAACGCCCGGTTGTTGCACTCCGGTATCTGAAACAGGTTATCATCGTAATCAACCCATACCGGTATGTGAAGATCACGCAGGTAGTTCATCAGGGGTACGCTGGTGTAGGGCCGTTGCAGAAACACCGCATCGTACTGCGCCAATAAACTCCATGTCATTGATCCGATTTTTGAAACGTCGTGAATGTCAACGTGAAGGTTTGGAACCCGGCGAACAATGTCCCGCATGACCCCGGCGGCCCGGTAAAAACTCGTCGTGTCGTCTTTGGTAATCGTAAGTGCTAAGATTTTACGCATAGATTAAAAATTTAAGGTTTTTACTTCTTTGTTTTTGTATGGTTCCGGTTTGACCCCTGACATATACCCGCCGATGGCGTTGATCAGGGCAATCAATCCGTCTATTTTCTGTTGTGATTTCTTTTTATCAAGTTTGATATTGTCGTTGGTGTCCGTCACGGCCACGGCATTGCGGAACATCCACCGTAAAACCGGGTCACGCATCAGGTCAATTTCCCCGGATTGCACCAACTTTTCAAGGGTACGCGTTGGTTCACTCATGTTTTTTATGTTCTGCGGAAACTCATCCAGCATCCCCGACAACCCCTTCTTCTGTAAATTCTGGATCGTACCGTGATACGCTTTGGCCGGGTCAAAGGCAATATTCCGGCAGTTGTATTTTTTGACGATCTGATAAATCATTTCCGTTTGGGTGTCAATGTCAATGACATTCCCCTCTGTAACGTGTATCCGACCTTCCTGTTGCCAACGCCTATAATCCACCCGGTCGCCGTGTTCGTTTACCTTCGATTCGGGAATCCAATAGTGCAGACGCGCCACGGGATGCCCGTTCACATCCGGGAAATACAATGCAAGGGCGTTAATGTCAACATGGGATGCAAGGTCTAACCCGGCATAAACCGTGGCCCCGATCAGCATTTCATCCGTGGTGCCGTGGTTACAGGTTTGTACCGTTTCGTCTTGTATCCAGACCGTGGGCGCGTCAACCCACATATTGAGGTTTTTGGTTTTAAAATTGACCTCCTCGGTGCCGCCACGGTTCAACGCGCTTGTAAATTCTTCCTCCAAGTATTCGGACTTAACGCTTATCCCCATGTTCGGGTTTGACTTTTCCCATGTTGCCGGGTCTTTCCAATCGTCACCATCATCGGCGGTGAAGATCATCACAAAAGTATTTTCCTGTTGTTTTATCCCGGCCAGTACATCAATGTAGGTCCGGCGCAAACCAAAGCATGGGGATGTTTTGTCAAACCCCGCCGTGGTGATCATGAAGATCATCGGTTGACGCCTGGCCCCAGTTGCCGACTTCAATACGTTGTACAGATCATCTGTTTTGTGGGCGTGGTATTCATCAACCACGACAAACGATGGGTTAAGTCCATCCAACTTTTTACTGTCTGCGCTCAACGGTTCCATCTTTGAAAGGCTGGATTCCATTGTTACCGTCAACTGGTATGTTTCGCAAATACCGGAAAGGAATGATGATTTTGCTACCATGTTTTTCGCTTCGGACCAGCAGATTTTAGCCTGTTCATGTTTTGTGGCGGCCATAAATATCTCCGCTCCCTGCTCCCCATCGGCGATCATCATATACAGGGCCAGTGCGGCGGCGAATGTTGTCTTTCCATTCTTCCGGGCCACCTCAACATAAGCATAACGAAAACGGCGGGTGCCATCGGTGCGCCTCCACCCAAATAGGGACCAGACAATGAACGCCTGCCACGGGGATAATTCAAACGGGTGACCGGAAAACTCACCTTTAGAATGTTTCAATCGCGAAATGAAAACCAACGCCTTCAATGCCGCCCGATCATCGAACCGGTAACCCATTGCATCGGCTGATTTGAGGTCTGCGATATGCCTTTCAACTGCCTGCCGTTCGTATTTTCCGGTATGGCGGTGACCGTTCAGCACATCATCAATGTACTTCTCAACCGTGGCAATATGGTTTTTGTATTTATTCAACCGTTGAACTCATCCAAAAATTGTTGAAACTCGCTTTTCTCTTCTTTTACAACATGGAACTTTAACCGGGCGGCAGGGGTTAAACCGAAATCGGAAGATAGGCGGTAAAACTTTTCATAAGCCTCATTTCGCGCCGCCTTCATCCGTTTGTAAACCTGTGCTGATTCCTTACTCATCACGGCCCGTGTCGGTACGGTTTTAAGTTCTATGGTCAGGTCGTAATACGTTCCGTATTCGTCACACATGGCAACAAACGCCGGGAAATCAATCTCCGTTAATATTCCCAATGATACCAGCGTATCCCCGACGGTGTTGTAAATCTTCCGCGCAGCCTTGTTAAAATGCTTTGGCGGCACCGGGATTTTATTAATCTTTTCGATGTTCAGTTCATCCCGCATTCTGATTGGTTGATCCGTTCCCCGCAATCGCTTTAACTGATTAGGGATTGGTTTCCTTCCTCGTGTCATTTCGTTTATAATTAAATGAGTATGTTGTGTATATGTACGGAAAAACCGTATATATAAATAGTTATGTGCCATTTTAAAGAACGACATCGCTAACGACTTCATTTCCCCAAACATCCCAGCCTTCGTGCTTTTCACGAGCAAACAATTCAATCTTGTTTTGAGTTGGGAACATTTTGTAAATCCTGTTTCTTATTTCATTTGGTTTTGCTGAATGTCTTGTTCTTTTTTCTGATATAAATTGCTTTATATTTCTTGCACCTCTTGGTGTTGGTATTTTACCTTTTTTACCTATCAAACAAACTTCACATTCAGACAAAGTATAAGAACCTGGATTTGTTTTTTCTTTATACCACACAAAACCAATAGTGGAAAAATCAAAACCCCATTTATTCATTAAGTCAATACCTATTTTTAAAAATGGGGATGTTACCCACATAAATAATAAGCAGTCATTATCAGTAATTTCATTTATTTTCATTTGTTCCATTTCTTTAATAGGCATTCCGTTATAGTGTATGTCGGTTTTGCCGTTAATCATACTTTTTTTAGCGAGATGATTTTTCCCACATTGATACAACCAAGCAGGGTCTGCATAAATTATTTGATACTTTTTCATCTTCCGAATAAAAACGGCACATAACATCGGTTTTGCAATAGTGGGGCTTTTGTGCTAAAACAAACATTTGTACCTTGATTAAACATTAGTAATAAATTCAACTTTTCAGCTTCGATTTTCCCCACCATCGCAAAGCCGAGAAACGTTACCTGCCATTGTTAGCAGACGTTTCCAATTCGACATCATTCTCTAATTCATTGCCCCAAATATCCCAGCCATCAGCTTTTACTCTTGCAAATAATTCTATTTTAGGTAATTCGCTTCCAAACATTTCTACTATCTTATCTCTTATAAGTTGTGGCTTTCTGCTATGTATATTTCTTTCTCTAATTGCATCCTGTAATTGTCTTACTTTTCTGCTTTTTAAATGTTTTGTCATTGCACCTTTTGTTCCAAGCAAAACAAGTTCACAATTTTTCATCGTCCAGCAGCCCATAAAACAAACTTGCTTTCCGCTTTTCTCTTTCTTATTCCAAATAAAAGCAACTGTTTTATACTTAAATCCCCACGCTTTCATTACTTCCATAGCTTCATCTAAATTACTATCAGTAACCCACATAAACATAGCACAATCTTTATCTGCAAGTTGTTTTATTGGTAGTTTACAAAGTTCATCCTTTTTCATTACAGGATAATGCCTACTTGCTTCAACGTGCCTATCATTTTTATTTGAACTCATCATCCTTTGACCACGAAACCACGGTGGGTCGCAATAGATAATGGAATACTTCTTTGAACCCACAACGGCAGGTAACACTGTATTGCCAAAAGTGGGGCTGACGTTTTTCAATTTATCTTCTGTACTCATATTAAACTTTTGTTTTTCAATTTAACTTTAGTGGTTTAATGCCCCACCTTCGGCAATACCCGAACCGTTACCACGCATTAAAACGTTCGCTTCGCCGTGGTAACATGTGCTATAATTAATGGCGGGTGCATAACAATTAATCAACATCCTGCAAGTTATTTTTATTTTTTTTGCCCGCCCGCTTCGGGTTTTACAAACCCGTTTGAGTTTTTTGCAACCAGTCTGCGATTGAATCAATCAGTTCATTAATCGTTTCAGAATGTTTTTGCGGAATCCTGTCTTTTGTAATTGCGCTACGGTCACCTGCAAGAGTGCGGCTAAGTTCTGCCCAATTTATCATTGATTTTGCTTTTTCAGCTTCAACTCTTAATTCATCACAGCGAATAGCAATAAGCAAGGAAGATTCGACGCATTGTTCATCTGAACCTC
>Ga0208940_1002592_pt1 | contig 16526 bp, 24 predicted proteins | sample AD_JPNNA6_MetaG_FD_184445 | JGI IMG/M metagenome (GOLD analysis project Ga0208940, IMG submission 184445) | Active sludge microbial communities of municipal wastewater-treating anaerobic digesters from Japan - AD_JPNNA6_MetaG (SPAdes) (version 2) | ecosystem: Engineered > Bioreactor > Anaerobic... | reverse complement strand
TTTTTCTTCTTCAATACGTTTAATTCTTCTTTCATCTACTTCAATAAACCCACCTCTTGTATCGTTTTCAATAGTCTGCATCGTGTCCCAAAATCCTTTACCTTTATTTAAGTTGGGCCACCATTTAGCAATCATCCAAATCTTTGTACGTCGTGTTTTTACCCAATAATACCCGATTTCTCTTTGTTTATTCATTTCGTCTTGTTCTTTTAATTGGTTGTAACGTATCTTTGTCAATTCCTTGTTTTTTTAAGAACTTTAAAAATGAGGTATTACCTAATGCCAGGAAAATTGCAACAGGTTTGGAAACTTTATTGATTATAAAGTCGTCATCATTTTCATAACCAAAGTAAAAATAATCACCTTTTTTATATGAAACAATGTATTGTTCTTTATCCTTACTATAAAAAAGTGAAATCCATTTAGCTAATCTTTTACAAATATCATCATTATTCATCATCTTTTTCTTCTTTAATTTGGGTAAAATGTTGTAATTGTTCAATATATTTTGCCTTGCATAAAGGACAACAATTCGATAAGGTAGCTCTACTTGCTGAGGTTGAACTAATTGTACTGATTGATTTGTCAATCTTTTTACCGCAAAGTGTTTTAGAACCTTCTTTAATATGATACATTATTTCAAAAGTTTTAATGTAGGTGACAATCCAACGGCAGTATGGTAAACAGCAATAGCATCGGCTACGGCTTCGTCGTGGTACTTTACTTTCTTCCAAGGCACTTCATACAGTTTTTTGATAGCATTAATCATTTCTACTTTAACCGCTGATTTTTTACCAAGTACAAATTTCTTAGAGTCCATTTCACTGTACCACTCTACAGGTATTTCAAGAGTATCTGAAATAGTTTGTATCATACCTGCTACGATACCAACCATCATTGCTGCAGAAGCATTTTGGCTACCGTGTGGTGCTTCACTTAAAATAAAATCTACTTCGTGTTTTTTAATTAAACCAAGCAGTACTTTATTTATTTCACTAATACGGCGAACCGTATCATCAGATTTGCGTATTCTTTTCTTTTTATGTTCAGGTGCTGTTTTAATACACCCGCATTCTAAAACTATGTCATTTTTCATAACACAGTAACCCCAAGCAGTGAGAGAAGGGTCATTGGTTAAAACAACTAAATGTTTATTCGTTCTTATCCGCATTACGTTTAACGTATTTGATGACAGTTTCTCTTTGTGATTTGGTTAATGTACTGGTGTGCATTTGTATCTTAAGATACTCGTTCTTAAAATCCTGTGGTGTCCAACCCTTGTAAAACTTATGGGTAAAGGTTCGCATATTAGACCGTAAATCAAAAATTTGCTTTTTCATAACAAGTCTTCTAAATATTCTTCCTTATGATATAATCGTTTTGCAATGTTTTGTAACTCGGTTTTAGCTTCTTCTGTATCAGCTTTTTTAGCCATCGTTTCAGCAATATACCAATCTACACAATACAAATGATTAGCATCCTTGATTAGTTGCTCATCATTCTTTGTCATCTTTGTTTTGGTTTACGTTCACTTACAAATTTTTCCTCAATCTCTTCCCATAAATCAATTACTTGTTCACGGAGTTCATTAGCACGTTCATCACGTTCAATTATAGCAATAGACTTTTCTAATCCTACATCTAACTTTTCCTCATTAACGGTGTAAGTTGTATTTTTGGTAAAGTCTTTGATGAATTGTAAATTAGCACGAATGTCATCAATACCATAATCAAACAGTATGTAAACAGGAGCAGAATGAAAAGGTTTCCAAACTGAACTTTTATGTACTTCAATTTGTGTTTCAACACCAATTACTCTTGTAACCTCCCTTCCTGCAATTTTTTGTTTTACTTTAATCTTTTCAGGTGTACCCGCACGTAAACGTAAAGATGAGTAAAAACCAACACCAAGCCCTCCAGGAGTTGTATATTTTTGTCCATATTGACCTGCATCAAGATTTTGTCTTACTTGATTACTTGCTACCATTAATAGGTTATTTTTGGCTAATATACGACAAGTTTTGCGTAGTTCTTCACTAAATTCTTTTGCACGACGCATTCCCATTTTATCACCGTCTTTGTTATCCATTTCCATATCAGTGGAAAGTGCTGCTAAAGAATCTGCAAAGACACCATTAATTGTTCCTGTTGGTTTCCATTCCCGAACACCTTTAAAAACCTCTGTTACAGTATCTGGTGTAGTGTAATCAATTCTATCAAAGTCTACATCAAACATTTGGGCAAATTGTTTGTTAAGTCGTGCCTCTGGGTCGTGAAACATTATGTCCCCACCTTTCCTTTGTATATCTCCAGCAATTTCACAAAGTAGTACGGTTTTACCTGCCCCACTTGGACCAAAGATTTCCATAAGGATACCTGTTGGAATACCACCACCTCGTATCCTACCACCACTAATGGCTAAATCTAATAATGTACTGCCGGTAGACACAACCGTTTCCAGGGAACCATCATATTTCTTTTTACGTGTGGTTTTTCTGGAATGTCTTTTTATTTGTTCATTTAAAGGAATCTCATTCTTTATCTTTTTCATCTTGTACTTTTTCTAAAATTTGGTCAATATACTTATCATCAATCCCTTTAAAGTGGAATTCAATTCTTAAAGAATTTAAAAATCCTTGAAAAGATCTATTCTTTTTGGGTAAATTTCTCCAAGTATCAAAAGCACGTTCAGAGATAGAATTAATTAAACTCTCTTTTGTAATTTTCTTTTGTTGCTCAGAAATAGTCCAATCTTTCAATAATTTTGTTAAAATAGAGGTTTTGGTAATTCCTTTAGCTAAACAAAATAAAGAAAGAAAAGAAGATATATCTTTTTGAATTTTAAATCCAATGAGAGAGGTATCTTCGATACCCCTCTCTCTTGTCTTAGTTTTAAGTAAAACCATAATCTTACTTTTTCAAAGATTGTTTCTTAGCCGCATAACATTCGTTCCAAAGTTCACAATCTTCACATTCATCATATTTATTGGTATCTTTACCAAAACGATAATCGTGAGGACAAGTAAGTTCTTTCTTTCCCTTTTTAGGAGTTTCTTTCTTTTTGTCTGCTACGGCTGTTTTACGTTTACGTGGAGCAGGTTCTTCCTCTTCCTCTTCCTCTTCCTCTTCCTCTTCCTCTTCCTCTTCCTCTTCCTCGTCCTCTTCCTCGTCCTCTTCCTCGTCTTCGTCCTCTTCCTCTGGTTCAGGTTTTACAGGTTTTTTACCTTTCTTTACAGGTTTTCTTTCTTCCTCATCCTCATCCTCTTCCTCTTCGTTATCTACATCATCATTTTCCATGAACTTAGCCTTCAGTTCATCATAGGTAAGTACACGCAAACATTCATCCAAACAAGGAATTTCATCAATAAACTCATCATCATATTGTTTTGTTCTTGCTTCAAAATCAAATCTTGTTGGTTCTGCAAATTTGTTTCCACCAAGATTGGTTTCTGCAAATTTAACACTAACTGAAGCACCTTCATAAGGATTTGGGAATGTTTCAAATTCAGGTTTATCCTCAAGTTGTTCAACAAATTTTTCCTGGAAAAGGTAATCTGAAAATTCAAATAATTGAAGTTTTCTTTCTTGTTTCTTTCCATTAATTTTTGTGATTACAACAGCGTACAAATTACGTTCACTTGGTTTTAATGCTTTTATTGTATCTTCATCCGCTTCAGGATCCTTCTTAAGTTTATCCCGGTATTCACAAATAGGACATTTCTTTCCAAAAGATTGTAAACAAATTTCAGAACTGTTTTTAGCACCAACGTTTCTGTGGAATTTAAAAGGTCTTTTAAACCAATATGTTCCTTCCATTGCTATTCCTTTTTCCTTGTCTTTATCAGGATGATTTTTATCCTTTACAAGGTATGGTAAAATGTCCATAACAACTTTGGAATCTACTTCTGGTGTCCATACATCCAACCCATTTGGAAGAAGATGTCCATAACCAAAACCTTTTTTTCTGGCTGCGGCATTACTACTGATTTTTCCTGCAAAATTAAACTTTTTCTTTTTCATAATCATTAAAATTTAAGATTTACGTATTCTAATTCTCGATTCACTTTCTTTTCTTTTCTCTTGTTTCTTTTCTCTTTCTCCCTGAAGGTTACGGGGCATAGAAGGACCTGCAAAGTAATTTTGTCCGTGTAATTGTACAAGGTTTTCCAAGGCTGCTTTTCGTGTAAATGAAATTTCATTCTTTACAATTTCAGCATCATTACATTCCTTTAAAGCATCTAACCATTCTTCTTTTGCCTTAATATGACGTTTATGCCGACGATAGTATGCTTCAATATCTGCGGCATTTGGTTTTTCTTTGTTACAACATTTAACAGGGTCATCGTTTGCTTCTGCAATAAGTTGAGCACGAATTAACTTAATATTTTCTTCAGCACGGGTAACTCTGTCTTTACAAGCAGACCAATACTTGCCATATTTAATAGCAAGTTCAGATTGTTCCAACCACTCAACATCAAGAGCAGTTTCATCAATATGAATATCTTTTTCGTAATTCATTTGAATTAGTTTTTATGAGCACGTTTAAGTTTTTCAGCAAGTAATCTTCTTGTAACATCAGTATCTTCAACATACCAAGCGTTTAACATTAATTCAGCAGCGGTTACAAATCCTTCACACCAAATATCTTGGTCAGTAGAATTTGGGAATGGAGCATCATCTTCCACACCACCTTGTGGGCAAAGTTCTTTTGCAAGTTGAAATAAAGGATTCATATTTTTCTCTTTTTCTTTTTAAGTTGTTTCTTCAAAGATTGTGCTTCATCTATTACAAGTTGTGCAATGTTATCTTGCATCTCTTCTAATATGTCCAACGGAGTGCGATTGAAAGGTATTGTTTGTGAATACCCTGTTTCAATTTTTACGTTCTCATAGTCCCCAAGATTTACATTATAGGAGACTGTCACCCAACATTTGTCGTCTTTTGTTTCAATCATTTTTTCTACTTTGTCTGCCATATTATTAATTTTTAATTACGGTATAACAAGCAAGTACGATTCCAGGAAATCCCATATTATAAGTGGGTTCTTGGAATGCTTCTAAAATAAGTCCTGCAACAGCATTATCTGTATTCAGTAATACACTTGAAGCATATCCAATAACGACACGACGAATACCTTCTGCATCCTGTCCTTTTAAACCTTGTAATATTTTCTTTACCTCACTCCAACCTTGTTTTTTCATTAATGCACGACACAAAGCAATACTTTCGGATTGTTCAATAGCGGCTTGTTGGGCTATTGTAAGTCTTCTTTTCTTTGGTGTGCTTAAAACTTGTTCAAGTATCTGTAAAGCATTACGTGGATGACCCTGGCTATCTTGTGTTATTTGTTCAATAATTTCATCCTCAATAGAATCATTTTCAAATTCAGCAATTTTTGTAAGTAAGCATTTCATATCCTCATCAGACAATAACTGAACCTGGAACTGACTGCAACGACCTTTAATTGTGGGCAACAAACTTTGTGGGTCTGTAGTACACAATATGAAGTAAATATGATTAGGTGTATCCTCTAATATTTTAAGGAACGCATTTTGTGCATCTCCGGTCATTTTATGCACCTCATCAATAATGTAAACCCTTATCCCACCACCTAAAGGAGTGTACTGAATGTTTTTACGTAAATCTCGTATTGTATCAATTCCTCTAAATTGGGCTGTATCAATTTCAATTAAATTGTTTTCTGCACAACCTAATTCGTTAGCAACTATACGGGCTAAGGTAGTCTTACCACAACCTGTTGGCCCGTGGAACAACATAGAGTGAGGTATTTCATTCTTTTTAAACATACCCCTCAAGGTAATTACAATTTCCTTGTTACCTTCTATTTCAGACAAAGTCTTTGGTCGATATTTTAAATACAATCCCATACAATTATTCTTTATCAAGATTTTTTAACAAATCCATTAAGAAACTTATGGTTCCAAGTTTCTTTTTTTGTTCCTCTTTTACAAAGGCTACATACTCGCTGTAAATTTGAAATTTAATAACAAATTCTGTTAATGATTGACTACTTTGTAAAATCATTAAAATTGTTTCAGATTTCTTTTTACACTTGATTAATTCAGGTAGATTGTCCCTAATTTGTTGTCCAAAAACATCATACTGTTCTTGAGTTAAACCAAAAGCATCATAGATTTTTTCACTGTTAGTGTTGTTCTTTAATACTTGCTCAAGAGGTTCTTTGCAGAATTCAAAAGCACTTTTTTCGACATCAACTTCTTTTAAATTTTTCATTTGTCATTAAATTTTAAATGGTTTAAATTATTTTTAACACGTATCAGAACGTCCAAGTATAAGTTCAATTCAAATAATACTATATCTTTTGATTGTGGATGGTCTACAGAGTAATGTCTTGTAACATATTCTTTTCTGTCTTTAAGAAAGTTTTCTAAAACAAAGAACGGATCTTTTCCTTTAAACCGTTCAATAAAACCATCAACTTGTTTTGGTCTTCTTTGACGTTTTATCTCTGATGTTATTGGTTTCGGTTCATCAAATAAAAATAAACCCCCTGTAGAATGTTTCCTTGTTCTTTTCATAATAATTGTTTTTGTGGTTTATCAGCCCAACTATCATTTACATTATGTATCTCAACATCAACATCAAGAGGTACAGTAATCCAACCCCAATGTTTAACAATATCTTCACACATAATTCTTTTCATTGTTTTGACAACGTGTTCTAATTCATCAGGGTGTACATCCATTACAATAGCATCATGTATTTGGCTAACTAACCTGGATTTCCACTTTTCCTTTACCTGTACTTTAATACCTTGAATAATACTCCATAGTAAACAATGAAAAGCAGAACCTTGTATTGGATAATTTAATACATCATTCTTTTTCATTACTCCTTGATAATTAAACCCAGTCATGGAAGTAATATGTCCTACCCTTTGATATTGTTCCCACCAACGTTCTTTCCATTTTGTATAATCTTTATAACGAACGTTCCAAAAATAATCTTCAATGGTTTTAATATGCTGGGTAAAAGATTCTAAATCTTTAATACCATTACTTATTAAATGAGCCCCTAATTTTCCATCTTCAAATTCAATACCATCTGTAGATTTCCATTTTCTGTTCTTTGGTAAATGTCCCCAACCATAAGAAAGGTTTACAGCACAATTTTTATAATAATCCCCATAAAATTGTGGAAATATAAAACCATTTTTAGTAGCACTACGAAGAACTGAATGACCTGTTGTTTCTTTATTAAAATCCTCAATATGAAAAATTCTAATTGCCATTTCTTTGTGCATATCACCAGCAAGTATGTCTTCCTTTAATTGCTCATCCCTATTGTAACAACAACTAATTCTAACCTCAAGTTGTTTATAATCTAATTCAACAAATTGATGTCCTGGTCGTGGTAATATTGCTCTTCTACAAATTTCCATTGTTTCTTTATCCCTTTTAGGTATATTTTGGAAATTAGGACTGTCTGAACTACCCCGAAATGTACGTACAAGATGTAGGTTAAAAAATGGATGAACAATTCCATTAACCTGTTCTCTTACAAAAGCATCCAAATATGTGTCACGAACTTTTTTAAGTTTTTTGATACGTAAAAGAATATCTAATTCAGGTATTCCTAATTCTTGTAGAGCTTCTTCATCCGTAGCACCTTGACCAGAAGCCGTTTCTTTACTAATTTTAATCTTTTTTGTACCATACAAGAATGCACCAAGTTGCTGAGGACTATAAATATTGACTTTGTTTTTAGCGGTGTGAGCCCAATGTTTATAGAGTTTTGTTTCTTTAAACTTCACTTCAAGTTTTTCAATTTCTTTAGTTAATTCTAACTTTTTTTCTTCAGCATATTTCATATCAATCCTTAACCCTTGTTGCTCCATACGGGACAAGGCTAAAATTCCTTCTTGGAAAAATTTGTAGGTTTTTAATTCAAAATACATATTCAATTTTAAAATGGTAATTCATCAAACAATAGTTTTTGTTTATTTGCTAAACGATACTGATAAATAGTATCCAAAGCACAATATTTCATTAATTCTAAACGTCCTGTTGATGTACTAAAAAATTCTTGTGCTTTATTGATTTCATTAGCACTTTTACCTTCTGTACCCAACCAACGTTCTAAATGGGAGCTGTAATCAATTATACCAAAATTAACGTATGTCTGAAATTTAAGCCCTGTTACACCAGACCTATTATCAAGTATATGAGCAGCCAACATACTATCCCAATCCCATCCACGTACTCTTGTTTTTAAAATACCAAAACTCCAATTCTCCTCAAACTTTAAATTATGAGCCATTTTCTTAATGGAATTATTTTTTAACAGAGAAATGTAAATATCTCTTTCAACTTCATCCTTTGGCATTTCAAATACATAAGCCTTATTTTCATTAAGTGCAACAGAAGCACAAACAATGGTATGTCCTTCACCGTGTGGTTTTAGACCAGTTGTTTCATAATCAATTGAAATTATACTATCATCTGGAATAGTTGTTAATTTACGTAAATTTTTAAGATAAATAATTTCAGGTTCTTTATCAATATAAAGAGGTGTATCTACCATACCGGCTACCTTTAGTAAATCATCTTCCCAAATATTGTAAACCTCTTTTTTCTCCATTTTGTCAACATAAGCAGGATGAAAGGTGGGACAAATCCAAGCCTTAATTTCTTGGTCTGGAATAATCCAACCCCTCCATTCATTAATGGTTTTTAAATCTTTTTTCCATCTATGGGCAATAATAGAGTAAACTGCTTGTCCACCAAATAAAACTATTACCTTTGGTTTATACTTTTCAATATAACTAAATACAGAACGACGACAACATTCTATTTCTTTGTTTGTAGGTACTCTTGCTTCACCATCACTTGTTTTGGGTAGACAATTTACAGCATTGATACTTAAACAATCTTCAAACAAATCTATTCCATATTTAGCATAAGTACGTTCAAGTAGACGACCTGCTTTACCTTGAAATGGTCTGCCTTTGTCATCATCAATTTCCGTAGGGGCATCTCCTATGTTAAGAATCTTCTTTTTAAAGTTACCATAAGGTTCCATTTTTGGAGATATACAAGTTCTGTATAATCCACAAGAATAACAAGTGTATTTTTTTCCATCAGGTCTATCAGTAGACTGTGTTTCGTGTTTAGTAAAAAATCCAGTCATAATTTATCCTAACAATGATGTGACATAAATCCAATTATCACTCTTAAAATACAAAATACCTTCACTCAAAACGCAATCGTAAGTCTGTTTTAGAATATCTTTTAATAAATGAGGTACAATAGAAAAGGAAATTTCTTCATTAGTATTATATTCAATATCAATAGATTCTTTAAACCAAGAAATTAAGGAAGCACTTTTTACAGTCAATTTATTTTTAGTAATTAGGATTTCTACAGATTCATCGGAGTTTTGCTCACCTTTAGCAAATATAATTGCTTTATCTAATACGTCGCTTAATGTCTTGGGGAATCTTACATTAACTCCCTTTTTAGGGTGTTTAGTATACGGACTTGTATCCACGTAATTGTCATTAACGACACGGCAAGATATCATAGTACCTTCTTTTGTTTTAAAATGTACCCAGCCATTACCTTCACAAATTTTAGTAGGATTTAACTTGGTTACAATTTTTGCTGAATTTGCAGGTATAAGAAAAGTACCTACGGGCAACTCTTCAAGCATATAATGAGCTACCCTAAAATTATCACTACCTTCAATAAATCCTTTTTGATTTGCGTGTACACAAGTAAGTTTTGGATGAGTCATATCTGAGGAACAAGACATACTGGCAAAATTAATAGCGGTATTAAAATCCACAGGTAATTTTTTCCATTTACCTTTCACTACAAGTTCTTCATCCAAAGGTAAGGTAATTTTACTGTTTAATGAAAATCCTGTAGTAGCTCTTCCACTTTTAATAATAACTTCAGTTTCTGTAATTTTAATGTCAATTTCTTCTTCTTTTGCTTTTGCAAGAAATTTGTAGAGTTCCTCAGCTTGAATAGCACCTGTGATAGTTAAGTCTTTAATAGGATGTGATACACTGATTTCATCATTGTAGGTAACAACCCGACCATCAATAAAAGCAAAACTACCGGATTGCTCAATAATTTCTTTGTTTGCTAATCCAGGTTTTACAATTTCTAAAGCCCTTTTTAAATCTTCTTTCTTAATTTTCATATTGCGAAGTTTTTATCAAGTATGGTTTTTAATTCTATCAATTTACAAAAATTATAAGTGGAATAAGTACCAAGACATAGTCTATCTGCATCTTTACCTTTTTCCCTATATGTTAATCTCATTGAAGGAAATACCTTAGAATACCGACCAAACCAATAAAAATCTGAAAAACTGTTTGGACGTGGTATAATGATTAAAAAATGCAACCTATTCTCATTAATCATACCTGACATAAAATTTATTTTATCTTCATCAGATAAGTGTAATGCTTGTTTTGGTACATTTAACCTTGGGTAATCTGCAAGAATTTTATCAAATTGATTCATTGTAATAACAGCAGGGCGAACCCACGGTATTACAAGTTCGTAATCATATTCAAATTCCGTTGGGAACAATTTGATTAATGTACCTGCACCTATCATTTCATTTTCTACAAATGTAAATGAATAACCAATCCTTGATAATTTACTTTCAAAATCAAGTATTGTTTTTTCTTTTTCTGGAACTTCTTCGAACAATGGTTTCATTTCTTAAATTTAATCTGTATGCTGTATATTCACGATACCAAAAGGATAATAATCTAAATCTTTGATTTTCAGGTATAGCTTGTTCCTCTAATTTTTCACACAATACTTTTTCTTCTTTTTTAGAAAAATTACCTGCTAAATAAAAGTTAAGTTTTTCTCCTGTCGAAGTATTTTTAGTTCTCCTATTAAAAAGTGACCAAGGCCAATTTGGAATATAGGTTTGTATTTGTTCCAAAAATACTAAATAATTCCAAATAGCTCTTTCAGTAATGTTTTCACTTAAACAAGTTAAGTCTGTGTTCCATTTCTCAGCACGTCTATTAAGTTCCCTTTGTACACCTTTTGTAACACGATCATCTACTTTAATATCTCTACTTGAAACAGCTAACATATTAAGTCGCATAGAACGATATTCTGGTAAATAGATTTTACCATACATACCTAATTTAAGGCAAGTTGCAGAATCAACAGAATACCAAGGATAACGATACATTAATGGAAAAGAAGTACACGCAAAACCATGAACCTTTACTTTAGGGAATCCTTTTTCATCTATTAATTCTTCTCTCCATAATCTATCAAGTGCTGGAATTAATACTGAGGTTGGATTAGGTACTAAACCTCCAATAGCAATGTACTCATAATTTTTTACATATTCCCTTAGATAACTCACATCACTACCTAAGTGAAAGACAGGAATAGGAAATACATCTTTACTTTCAATTATTTTTTGATTTTTTAAGGTTAGTGTAGGATTATTAATTACATCAAGATTGGAAAATATATTGATACTTTTTTCATGTTCTTTTAAAAATTGAACATACTTGTCCCTGTATTCAATATATTCTGGTAAGTCTACATAAGAAAACGTGTCATATTTTCTATGTTTAAAATGAGTTCCCATAACATTAGCATCTGTTCCAGTTTTTCTGGACAGTCTATTGTAGAGTGAAGGAGCTCCACAGTCTACAAAAACAGAAAATTTATAATCAATCATTCCTACAAAATAATAAGATTTGTTCCAACATAAGTTTGATGGCATTATCACCAGCTACCATTAAACTGTTTTTATTGAACCTTAGAAAAATTCTATATTTATCGTATTCATAAATAACAGACTTAATGAGTTTAATAGCATTCATAACAGAGCCATTATATACAAAAGCTGGAGAATATAATTCAGGATAACTTAATTTATCAGGTACAATAGGAATTACATCATGAAATACAGCTTCTTGCATTGCTATACCCCAGGTTTCTTGTTTTGCAAAAGAAACAGCAATTTTAGACTTGGCTAATAATTGATAATATTCCTTTTTTGAACTCGTACATTCTTTACTTTTAAGGAATTTCCAATTAGGATACATAGGTTGTAATATGGAGGATAATTCATCAAACATCTCAGGACATTTTTCTGAATCTAAACGATGAGGAAATACAATTATGTTTTCTTTCTCTTCTAAAGAATCATTTACAAACTCTTCTGGGAAAATAGGAAAACCAGTTACCTTAATTTTATTTGAATCAATATTTCTTTTATTAAGAATTAAATTTTTATGAAATCCTGTCGCTACAAATACTAAATCAATTATTTGAAACAAACTATTTTCAAAATAATGAGTCCAAACTGTCATTCCTTTTTTACTGAGGAAATCTTCACAATCGTAAGACCCTGCATGAAGGCACCCACAAATCTTTACAGATTTTTTAAGACCTAAACCGTAAATTACATAAGCAATATTGATTATTCCTGGAAACCATAAATCATGAAAGAATAAAACAATCTCTTTTTCCTGATTGTTTTTTATGTATTCTATGATTTTGTTGGTTTGCTCATTTTTATAGATATTAGTATCTATCACATCTAAAAAACTGCCTTGAGTAATCTTACCTTGAGAACTATTTCCGTAAATTGTTTCAACCTCTAAATTAAAACTCTTTTTACGGGAAAAACTCTTAAAGTAATTTCCAAACCAAATATCCCATTGAATAGAATAACGTTCTTCTAATGGTTCAATTGGTATATTTAATATTGTAATCTTATTCATTTTATCACCCCCATTCTTGCTAATACTGCAAATTTGATAGCATTATGCATCGCTTCTACGGTAGGTTTCTTTTTAATAAATTCAAAAACAAATTTACCTAATAAAGAAGGTAATTCACTTTCATTCATTTCAATATTATATAATTCCAACCAAGGTTTTACTTCTACAAATCTTTCTATAACAACTTCTTTTATCAAGCTATTTAAAAAACTGTTAGGAATATAACTTGGTACTAAACGTATTGGACGTTCAGTTAAAAACAATCCATTACCATTTAATTTTTCGTACATACCTAATCCATGATAAGGTTGAAAAAATTGTCCTAACCCACCTTTAGTTCCATTTGTACGCAAACGACCAACAACCTCATTTTGAGTTAATCCATATTTACGTAAAAACAACCCTGTTTCATTTAATGATGTAATTGTTTCTCCAGGAAAGAAAGTTAAAACAAGCCAAAATATACGTGCATATATTTTCTCTTGAATTTCGGCTAATTCATAGCAAGAATCAAGTGATTTCCCTGCTCCCATTGCATAACTAACAGCATCCTCACCTGACTCAAATCCAATCTCAATAACCTCTAATCCAGATTCTTTAAAAATATCCGCACCATATTGTTTGATAAAACGTAAAACATTAGAAGAGGACCCTAAAGCAATTAAATGAAATCCTTTATTTTTCAAATAATCTAAAATAGCAAAAGCTCTTTTGGTTGAAAAGAAAAAATCCTCGTCTGTAAAATGAATATTAAAAATACCTTTTTCTTCACACTCATGAAGCATATGAATCACCTCATATAAAGATAAAGAAATACGAGTATTTCCGCAATTTTTTGTAGAAGGACAAAATTCACAGCCCATAGGACAACCATATGAAGTGAATAATGGATGCACAAGGTGACCTTTTTCGAGAGACTGTAGATGCATATCACAGTCACTTAAAAGTAACCTTTGAAAATGACTGTAATATTTAGGATAGGTTTTCATAGCTATTTTCAAAAAAGCATAATCAGCTATAGGATCATAACCTAAAACATCTTTTATATGAGGTAAACCTAAATGAGATATTAATGGTGAATACCCTGCATAATAAACATTCTTTAATCCAGTTTCAAAAGGAATAAAGTGATTAAGCAGTAAAGCTGTCTCAATCTGAGGATATGACCAAAATGTAACAATATTTATATCTGCTTTAGGTATAAGATCTAAATTTTCAGGTACAAAGGTTTCTAAGAGATTTATCTTATCGGCTACTCTTAACTCTGACAAACCATTATAAAGTAGGTAAGGAGAATAGCAAAAAGAACCCCTATTAAATTCTGTGCTGGAAGGATCAATAATATTAATCATTCCAAATCTCTGCTCCGTTTTCATCATCTTCAAATACACCTACAAAATTAGCATTAAAATTATTCATAAGATTTTCTGCAATCTTTTCACAAGACATTTTACCTAAATTATTGTTCTCCCAATTATCCCTGATGTAGTTATTTAATTCATTTTTTAAACGAATAAATTCAAGTTCACGATCTTCCGTTGTTTGTATCTTCATCGTTACATAGAACACGTGTCGATGAGGAGTTCTTAAAAAAGCCACATCCTCATATGGGCATTCTGGCCAGGCGTGTAAAGCAGAAAAAGTCGTTTTTACTACTACAAAAGTCTTTCTCATTTGGTATGAATTAAATTCATTAATTCTTGTCTGCTTGTACTGTTTTGTAAGAATACACCACGTAAACTTGAAGTCACCATAATGGAATTCTGTTTGTTTACACCACGCATTAACATACAAAGATGTTGAGCTTCAATAATACACGCCGCCCCTTTTGGATTGAGTAACCTCATTAAATCATCCGTTACCTGTTGTCCAATACGTTCTTGTATTTGTAAACGACGAGCGTAAATATCTACCAGTCTTGCAAGTTTGGAAATACCTACAATTTTTTCATTAGGTATGTATGCAACATGAGCCTTACCAATAAATGGTAACATATGATGTTCACACATTGAGTACATCTCAATATTTTTTAACAATACAATTTGGTCATAACCATCGCTTGAGAATACTGTTAAGATATCTTCGGCTTTTTGGTTATAACCTTTGTAAAGTTCTGTCCAGCTTTTAACAACTCTTCTCGGAGTATCTATTAAACCTTCCCTTTCTGGGTTATCTCCGATTAAATTAAATATTTCTTTAAACACTTCTTCCATATCAAAAAAATTTACAAGAGCCGATAAGATAATCAATCCACCGGCTCTTGTATCCAGAATAACTCAATTACTTTTTCTTCTTTTTCGGAACATCCTGTTTCACTTCTTCTTTCAAGGGAACAATTTTCTTTGTTTCTTTTGTTTCCTTTTCTGCTTTAACAGGTTTGGTGACTTTTACACCGGCTCTTTTCTTCGCAATGTCCATGTAAATACCGGCTCTTTTCTTCACAAAGTCCATGTCCGTGATAGCACGTTCAGCATACACCTTTTTAAAGGCTGCAAGAATAGTTTTCTCATCCGCTTTTTCCGCGAGTAATTCGTCTGCAATTTCTTGATTGCTTTTTCCAACTTTCCGAGGAGGTCCTTTTTTCTTAGGAGCAGGTTTCTTTTCATCCTCATCCTCATCCTCATCCTCGTCATCATCTTCTTCCTCAGGTTCCGGTTTCTTTCCTTTCTTTACAGGAGCAGGTTTAGGTTCCGGTTTCTTTCCTTTCTTTACAGGAGCAGGTTCTTCCTCTTCCTCTTCCTCTTCCTCTTCCTCTTCCTCTTCCTCGTCTTCTTCCTCTTCCTCGTCTTCTTCCTCTTCCTCGTCTTCTTCCTCTTCCTCTTCCTCTTCCTCGTCTTCTTCCTCTTCCTCGTCTTCTTCCTCTTCCTCGTCTTCTTCCTCTTCCTCTTCCTCAGTACCGTACTTTTCAGCAAGAGCATCAAACACGGCTTGGGTAGCCTTGCTGAATTTGTCACCTTCCTCAACCACTTGATCAATGGTAATGTAGAGTTCTTTTTCAAACTCTTCCAGCGACAATTCATCGTACTCAATTGCAGGGTCGATTCCTGCTACCTTATCCAACTCTTTATAAGCTGCTACAAGGTCTTTCTTTGTCAATTTTTTTGCCATAACATTAAAGATTTAAAATTAAAAATTTGATTAATAAAAGTAAGCACAAATATACGTAGAATATCTGAGCCTACCAAAGGTTTTTTAAGGTTTTTTAAATTTATTTTTTAATTTAATAGGAATTATGCGATTCCTATAATTTTATGTATTTGCACTGAAAGTCTCCACGTTTTACTGCTATATTTATTGAACCAATTATATTTACTTTTTAAGTAATCCACACAAGCATTTACAACATCAGGAACATACGCAAATCCATCAAACATTGGAGAAATGTAATAATAAGTAGCTTCTGGAAGATTTTCAATATCAGGTAATTGCTTATCTATTTCTTTAATAGAGTCTGTTGTAATAAGATAACGAAATTCATCAAGTTGCCTACCATTAAAATTCTCCCACAAATCACGAATTGTTACACCTTCTTTTGGACTGCAGGAAACATAATCAATACCAATAGGAACTGGATTACTACCATTTGTTTCAATTGCTTGATAAAAACCTTCTTCTTTAAATAATTCCACAATTTCTTCATCAAGTTGTAGAGTAGGTTCCCCTCCTGTCCATATGATAGAACTACAAGGGTATCTGCTAATAACGGATATCAAATTATCTAAGGTATATTCTATACCATCTTTCCAATCCGTGTCACAAAA
>Ga0208940_1002591_pt1 | contig 16537 bp, 13 predicted proteins | sample AD_JPNNA6_MetaG_FD_184445 | JGI IMG/M metagenome (GOLD analysis project Ga0208940, IMG submission 184445) | Active sludge microbial communities of municipal wastewater-treating anaerobic digesters from Japan - AD_JPNNA6_MetaG (SPAdes) (version 2) | ecosystem: Engineered > Bioreactor > Anaerobic... | reverse complement strand
TTGAAACGATGATCCCCTGTTCGGGGAGCTCCACCTCAGTAAGTCGCCCCCCGCGCGGGGGCGTGGATTGAAACTTTGCCTGCGAGATGCCGCCAACCGCTGAGCTGGTCGCCCCCCGCGCGGGGGCGTGGATTGAAACGTGCTAAAAAAACGCTGATGTTGAACACGTGCCGTCGCCCCCCGCGCGGGGGCGTGGATTGAAACTGACGGGGGCGGACCTGCACCGCACCAAACTGTTCGTCGCCCCCCGCGCGGGGGCGTGGATTGAAACGTCTGGATACCTCCGCCGATTAGCGGAGGTTGACGTCGCCCCCCGCGCGGGGGCGTGGATTGAAACGTCTGGATACCTCCGCCGATTAGCGGAGGTTGACGTCGCCCCCCGCGCGGGGGCGTGGATTGAAACCAGTCGTTGCCGCTCCGGTTGTCGCCGAAGTTTTGTCGCCCCCCGCGCGGTTCTTTTGCTATACTGGTTTCCGAAAGTTCTTTCGCTGGAGCACACGCTCTGCCCTCACCAAAAGGAGCCCTTGGGCGAAAGACCCCGTCGCCACACGGCGAGGAGGAAACGACATGTCCCCTTGGATTTTCTTTCGAAACGCCCTCGCCCTGGGGGCCCTGATGACGCTCCTGGCCCCCTTGCGGGGGGAGGGAGGAGTGTCCGTGTCGGTGATGCTCCAGTGGGTCCCCCAGGCCCAGTTCGCCGGGTTCTACGTCGCCCAGGACCGGGGGTTTTACGCCCGGCGGGGGCTCGACGTCCGGTTGGTGCACGGCGGCCCCCATCGGGATTCAGCCCGGGCTTTGGAGACGGGGGAGGTGGATTTTTCCACCCTTTTTCTCGCCACCGCCCTGGTGCAGCGGGACCGGGGGGTGCCTCTGGTGAACGTGGCCCAGTTGGTCCAGCGTTCCTCGCTGGTGCTCGTGGGACGGGAGGACCGGGAGGTGCGCTCCCCCCGGGATCTGGCGGGACGCCGGGTGTCCCTCTGGGGGGACGCCTTCGAGGCCCCCTACCGGGCATTTTTCGACATACTGGCCATCTCCGTGGACGCCGTACCCCAGCACCGTTCCGTGAACCTCTTCCTGCGAGGAGGGGTGGATGCCTGCTGCGCCATGTACTACAACGAATACCACGCCATCTGGCAGGCGGGGCTCGACGAGGACCAGATCGAGCCCTTCTTTCTCCGGGACTGGGGGCTCGACTTCCCCGAAGACGGGCTCTACACCCTGGCTTCCACGGCGACGCGCTCCCCCGACCTGGCCCGGAACATCGCGGAGGGCACCCTGGAGGGGTGGCGTTTTGCCCAGGCGTCGCCGGACGTGGCACTGGATCTGGTGATGCGCCGGGCGGAGGACGCGGGGATCCCCGCCAACCGCCCCCACATGGCGTGGATGCTCACCCACATCCTCCCCGCCATCTTCCCCGACGACGGGGGCTCCGATTCCCCGGGAAAGCTCTCCCGGGAGGCCTATCTCCGCACCGCCCGAATCCTCGAGCGCCACGGCATCATCCGCCACATCGACCCCTTCGAGTCCTTCACCCTGGACGGAGTTTCCCGTGTTCCCTAGAGTTCGCACCCTCGCCGGACGCATGATCCTGCTTTTGGTCCTGGGGGGCGGAGGAGTCCTGGTCGCCCTGTCGGGCTATAACTATTACTCTTCCCTGAAAATCTTCCGAGAGGAGCTGCGCCTCCGGGCCCAGGCCACGGTGAAGGGGGCGGCAAACCGGGTGGAGAGTGTGGTGCGGAGCGTGGAAAAGGTCACCGAGGAACTGGCGCTGGCCCTCCGGATCTTAAGCCCCGACGCCGCCCTCCGCCACGCCCTGCTGGCGGCCACCCTGCGGGACCAGCCCGAGATCTTTTCCATCACCGCCGCCCTGGAGGGATCCGACGGGGCCGTCGCCTTGCTCCAGGCGGGGCGCCGCGCCCCGGGGACCTTCGTCCGGCCCCGGGATCCCCGGAGCTACCCCTACGCCACCTTGGACTGGTTCACCCTTCCCCGGGACCTGGGACGCCCCGCCTGGAGCGAGCCCTTCAGCTCCGCCGAAGGGGGCGCCCCGGACGACTCTCCGGAGGAGCGCCGTCAGCTCCGGGCCTCCTACGCCGTGCCCCTCTTCTTGGGCCCCGGACCGTCGGAGGGGTTTTTCGGCGTGGTGGCCTGCGACGTGTCCCTTGCCTGGCTTTCGGCCTACCTGGCCTCCCTCCCCCTGGATGGGGGTTACGCCTTTTTGCTGTCGGGAAATGGAACTTTCATCACCCACCCAAATCAGACCTACATCATGCAAGAGACCATCTTCAGCGTGGCGGAGGCCTTCGATGACGCCCCCTTGCGCCAACTGGGGCAGCGCATGGTGCGAGGAGAAACGGGCTTTGCCGCATTGCATAATCCCTCCACCACCAAGGACTACTGGATCGGCTTTTCCCCCGTCCCCGCCACGGGGTGGTCCCTGGGGGTGCTCTACCCCCAGGACAGTCTTCTGGAAGCCCTGGGGAAATGGAGCCGCCAGGAGCTGACGCTGGGGGCCCTGGGGCTTTTGCTCCTCGCCGCCCTGGTGGTGATGGTGTGCCGCTCCGTCACGTCCCCCCTGCGGGAGCTCGACACGGCGGTGCAGCGCCTTTCCGCCGACAATCTGCACGCCCCGTTGCCCTCCGTGGAAGGGGTGGACGAGGTGGCCCGCCTGGGACGGTCTTTTGCCATCATGGTGCGGGATCTCCGGGCCCACATGGCGGAGCTCCAGGCCGCCACCGCCGCCCGGGAGCGCATTGAAAGCGATCTGCGCATCGCCCACGAGATCCAGATGTCCTTGGTGCCCCGGATTTTCCCTCCGGTGCGGGGGCTGGAGATCGCCGCCCTGCTGGATCCCGCCCGGGAGGTGGGGGGAGATTTCTACGACGCCTTCCCTCTAGACCAGGACCTCTGGGCCTTCGCGGTGGGAGACGTGTCGGGCAAGGGCGTTCCCGCCGCCCTCTTCATGGCGGTGACCCGCACTCTGCTGCGGGGGCTGGCCCCCACGGAACGGGCCCCCGGGCTCCTGATGGCCCGCCTCAACGACGAGCTGGCGGCGGAAAACGACACCTGCATGTTTGTTACCCTCTTTTACGGCGTGGTGCGCCCCTCCACGGGGGAGCTCCGCTACGCCAGCGCGGGGCACCCCCTTCCTCTGCGCCTTGCTCCCGGAGAGCCCGTGCGCCCTCTGCCCCGGGTTTCGGGGCCCCTGGCGGGCCCCCTGGGGGGCATGACCTTTCAGGAGGGAAGCGCCACACTGGCCTCCGGCGAAGCGCTCCTGGGGTACACCGACGGCGTCACCGAGGCCCTGGATCCCGAGGGGACCCTCTACGGCGAAGAGCGCCTGGTGGCTTTTCTCGAAGCCCACCGGGCCCTGGAGCCGAAGGAACTGATGGAAGCCCTGCGGCGGGAGCTGCGATGCTTCGCCCAGGAGGCCCCCCAGTCCGACGACATCACGCTGATGATCCTCCGGAAAAGCGCGACGGCAGACTCCTGAGCAGGGCCCCCGCATGGCGTTTCGTCCCCCGCCCCCCAGCACCCCCACCTCTCTGGAGCGCCAGGAAACGGCGGCGAGGACGGCGGCGGTCTCCCGGAAGTCGGAGGGGTTTTGGCTGTCGCTCCAGGGAGCTCGCGCCAGATGCCGGAGCTCGTTTTCCAGAAAAACCACGGGTTTCGAGCCATCGGCATCTTGTGCCAGTTCGGGAAGGGCCGACCGGATCATGGGGTAAAAGAACTTGCCGATGAAGTCCTCTCAGAGTTCGACGTCGAAGCGCCGCCCAACGTCGTTCTTATCCTGCGCATGCTGTGGGTGTCTGTGGGTCACCGACCTCGCCCCCTTGGGCTGGATTCTCACGAAGACAGCACAACGGGACACCCAGGGGGAGCCCCGGAGGACATTCTCGGGCGGCCGGAGCCCGGGGGCGTTTTCGAAGGGGTGCTCCAGGCAAGACGTGCGGTGGCGGTCGTCTGGGCGTGCTGTGGCGGCAATCGTTTGGACGTGTGGCCGCAATCTCCTGTAGGGGCGAAAAATATGCTCGCCCCTACATATTTCATCCGGTGTTGTCGACATGAACCGGGGAAAGCCCCCAACGCATTTCACCCCGCGTCGCATGACGCGGGGCTTGGGGATTGTCTCTCCGTCGTGCGTTCCACTATACTCTTCTTGCAAAAAACCCGGAGCGGGGGCACCTCCTGTTCCGGTTACGAAGGGTGGCGATGTTTGTGCGCATATCGCGGTGTGGCTTCCTCTTTCTTCATCCCGGCGAACCGGGAGATCTCCGGTGGCGAAAGACCTTTGCAACACCGGAATTCACCATGGAAATCCGGGGCGTGGCCTCCCCCGAGGAGGGGGAAACGGCGGCCCGGGAGCTGCGAGACGGCGGGGTCCAGATCCTCGACCTCTGCGGAGGCTTCGACGATGAGCTCACCGCCCGCATCGTGGCCGCCGTGGAAGGAAAGATCGCCGTGGGGGCCAGACGCCCCGCCGCCGGATCCCCCCCACCCCCCGACGCTCCCCGACGATATGGCTTCATCTTCAAAGGGCCCGGCATGGTCCCGGAGCATTGCCAGGAGACCTTCGAGGCGCCGGGGTATTTCCTGGAAGTCCGGGGCGTGTCCTCCGTCGAAGAGGGGGAAATCGCGGCCCGGGAGATGGGCGACCGGGGCGTGACCATCCTGGGGCTCTGCGGAGGTTTCAACGATGAGCTCACCGCCCGCATCATGGCCGCCGTGGGGGGAAAGGTCGCCGTGGGGACCGTACGCTATGCCCCCGAGGAGGCGGCCAAGATCTCACACCTCCTAGGGCTCCCCGAGGCGTGACCTCGCGCCCTGAAACCCGCCCCGCCGCCGCCCTCCGCAAGATGAAACATCACGGTGGAGGGCGCTCTGGGGGGCAAAGGGTGTTATAATTCTCCTAACGTCACCGTGCCGAGGGCACCCTTGAGGCTCCGCCAACGGGCACCCCGGCGGTGGTCGTGGTTCCGCTCGTCGAAAAAAGTCGGCCTTCCGTAAAAGGACTTACGCACCCATCGCGGGAAGGGGGCGATGTTTGTGGCATCTCGGGGGGGAAGGTTCCGCGTGAGGGGCCTCGGGCGCCTTTTCAGGGGGGTGGCCCTTTTGTTTGTTTGGGTTTTGGGGCCCGCCGCCGGGGCAACGCCCCCTCTCCGAGTGGGGATTTACGAAAACCGCCCTAAGGTCTTCACCGAGGCCTCGGGTGTCCCGGCGGGGATCTTCGTGGACATTATCGAAGCCATCGCCGATCGGGAAGGATGGACGCTGGAGTACGTGCGGGGCACCTAGCGAGAGGGGCTCACCCGTATGGCCTCGGGAGAGATCGACCTCATGCCGGACGTGGCCTACAGCAGCCAACGGGGGGAACTATACGCGTTCCACCACGAACCCGTGGTCTCCGACTGGTTTCAGCTCTTCGCCCGACCTTCGGCAAAGATCCGCTCCGTTCTGGATCTGGAGCGCAAGCGAGTGGCGGTGTTGGAAGGGTCCATTCAGCAGGAATCCTTCTGCAAGACCGTGCAGGATTTCAACATCTCCATCGACCTCATACCCTTTCCCTCCTTTGTCGAAGCCTTCGTCGCCGTGACGAGCGGCAGCGCCGACGCAGTCATATCCAACCGATTCAACGCCCCCTTCCTCCGCCAGGAGTATGCCCTGGAGGACACGGCGGTGATCTTCAGCCCCACCCGGATATATTTCGCCGCCAACAAAGACGCCGATCCCGCCCTGTTGGACACCCTAGACCGGAACCTCCAGCGCCTCAAGAAGGATCCGCACTCGGCGTACTTCGACGCCCTCCGGCGGTGGGCCGCCGAAGAGATCCCCCAAGAACTCCCCCACTGGGTCCTTGCCACAGGGGGGGGGACGTTGTTCCTTGCCCTTCTGGCGCTGGTGAACATGGTGGCCCTGAAGCGGCTGGTGAACGCCAAAACCAAGGAGCTCCGGGCCCTGGCGCACCAGCTCGGCGCCGCAGGGCGCCAGTGGCGCGCCACCTTCGACGCGGTGCAGGACGCCATCTGGGTGCTGGACGTAGAAGGAAGAATACTGCACTCCAACACCGCCGCCCATCGCCTTTTCCTCACGTCCCCCGAGGACAGCCGGGAACTGCGCTGTTGGGAGGCGGCCCACGGCCGCAACGGGCCCATCGATGACTGCCCTCTGATGGTCTCGAAAAGAACCCTACGCCGCAGTATCGGCACGGTGGACGCCGGAGACCGAAAACTCTCGGTGACGGTGGATCCCATCTGCGACGAGGAGGGGCAGCTCGCGGGGTTCGTGCACCTGGTGAGCGACGTCACCGACAAAATTCGGTCGGAAGAGGAGCTGGAGCAATACCGACAAGGGCTGGAAGATCTGGTGCGGCAACGAACCCGAGAGCTGGAAGACGCCAATGCCGACCTTCTCCGGGCAAAAATGGCGGCGGAATCCGCCGATAAGCTCAAGTCCGCCTTCCTGGCCACCATGTCCCACGAGCTGCGCACTCCATTAAACTCCATCATCGGCTTCACCGGCATTCTGCTCCAGGGGCTGGCGGGCTCCCTGAACGAGGAGCAGGACAAGCAGATGCGCATGGTGCAGGGCAGCGCCCGTCACCTTCTGGCCCTCATCAACGACGTGCTGGACATCTCCAAGATCGAAGCGGGGAGGATGGTCCTCGCCCGAGAGGCCTTCCCTCTGGCCCCCATGGTGGAAAAGGTGGTGCAGAGCGTAGCCCCCACGGCCCAACAGAAGGGGCTCACCCTCTCCTGCCACATTGGCGACGACGTGGGCGAGCTGGAGGGAGATCAGCGCCGGGTGGAGCAGATCCTCATGAACCTCCTCAGCAACGCCATCAAGTTCACCCCCCAGGGGCGCGTATCGGTGACCTGCTCCCGGGAAAACGACACGGTGACCCTGGCGGTGCGGGACACGGGGATCGGCATCGGCGCCGAGGACCTCGCCACCCTCTTCCGTCCCTTCCAACAGATCGAAACGGGGCGAACCCGGCAGTTCGACGGCACCGGCCTGGGGCTTCACATCTGCAAACGCCTGGGGGAGCTCATGGGGGGATCCATCACGGCCGAAAGCGTGCCCCAAGTGGGCAGCGTCTTCACGTTGCGCCTTCCAGCGAAAGGAGCGGAGGTCCATGCCCCCGACGAAGATCCTCATCATTGAAGACAACGAACAGAACATGTACCTCATGCGCTTCCTGCTGGAGAAGCACCGGTTCGACGTCCGGGAGGCCTGGGACGGGAAAGAGGGCATCGCCATGGCCCTACGGGAGCCCCCTGACATGATCCTCCTGGACATCCAGTTGCCCCTGATGGACGGATACGCCGTGGCCCGGGAGCTCCGGTCCCATGAGGAAACTTCCGCCGTGCCTATCGTGGCGGTGACTTCCTACGCCATGCCCGACGACCGGAGCAGATGCCTTGCAGCGGGAGCCACGGATTACATCGAAAAGCCCATCGACCCGGAGACCTTTGTGAGGCAGATCAGCAATCATCTGCCCCGCGAGGCCTGACCCCGGGGCCGCCCCCGGAGGGAGACGGAGGGATGAACGTCCTCATCGTGGACGACAAGGCGGAAAACCTATACCTTCTTCAGGCCATCCTCGCGGGCCACGAGTTTTTTGTGGCCTCTGCCCGCGAGGGAAGGGAAGCCCTGGAGAAGGCCCACCAGTCCCCACCCGACCTGATCATCAGCGACATCCTCATGCCGGGCATGGACGGCTTTGCCCTGTGCCGGGAGTGGCGTCAGGCCCCGGAGCTAAAGGACATCCCCTTCATGTTCTACACGGCCACCTACACCGACCCCCAGGACAAACAGTTTGCCCTGGACCTGGGTGCCGATCGCTTCCTGATCAAACCCATGGAGCCGGACGCGTTCATGGTCGAAGTGCGACAGGTCCTGGAGGACCGAGCCTCCTTCCCCGGCATTGCCGTCCGCCAGCCCTGTGCCACCGAAGCCGTCATCATGCGGCAGTACAATCAGGCACTCATACGAAAGCTGGAAAAAAAGCTGGACGATCGGGAGCGTGATCTGGCACTCCTGGCGGAGAGCGAACGCCGCTTGGACGAAATCAACCGGATCCTTCGAGGGGTACACCTGGTGAGCCACCTCATCGCCCAGGAAAAAGAACCCGCAAACTTGCTTCGCCTCGCCTGCGAAGGGTTGGTGCGGGGACAGAGCTTTCCATCGGCCTGGGCGGTGCGATTTCCCGAGGGTCTTTCCACCCCCGAAGGGTTCCAGAGCGGCTTACCCGAGGCACTTTTTCGGACCTTTTTAAAACTATTCCATGACGGAGAGCTCCCCCCCTGTTGCCAAAAAAGGGAGGATCGCACCGAAAGACCTTGCCACGACCGTTCATCCCCCTGCCCCCTGGAGAAAATTTCGCCATCGCAGCCTTGGATCGTCCATCCTTTGGAGCACGAAGGGCAGATCTTCGGCTTCCTGGGGCTAACCCCATCACCCATCGCCGCCTCCACCCCCGAGGCATTATCCCTGAGCCGGGAGGTGGCCGCCGACCTGGCCTTCGCCCTCCACACCATGCGGGAGGAAAACCGGCGCCGACAGGCGGAAGCTCTTAGGCGCGCCATCTTCGACCACGCCCAAGACGGCATCATCCTGGTCCGGGGGGACTCCCTTCGCATCGTCATGGCCAACGAGGCCATGGCCCGGCTCCTGGGAATCCCCGTCGAGGAGCTGGTCCTTCTCTCCATAGAAGACATCCATGCCCCCGAGGACCTCCCCCGGATGCGTCACCTCTTTGAAGCCGTGGCGACCAAGGAACCTCACCTTTTCTGCGACGTGCCCCTGAAGCGTCGGGACGGCAGCGTGGTGCTTACCGACGTGAACTCTTGCCCCCTGGAATTGGAGGGACACCTTCACTCCCTGGGAATCTTCCGAGATATCACCCGCCGCAAGGAGGCGGAAGATCGCATAACCCAGCTCCTGCGCGACAAGGAACTCTTGTTGCACGAGGTCCACCACCGAATAAAAAACAACATGGCCTCCATCTCCAGCATGCTGCGCCTCCAGGCGAGGCAACAGAAAAACACCGACATAACCCACGAGCTAGATGACGCCGCTTGCCGGGTACAGAGCGCGGCGGTGCTCTACGACCGGATCTATCGGAGCCAGAGGGTCTGCGACATTTCCCTAAAGAGCTATCTCCCCTCGCTGTTGCAGGAGATCCTTCAATCCTTTCCCCACCAAGAGAGTATTGCCGTAGAGACCGCCCTGGACGACACGAAGGCCTGCACGAACTTCGTCTTTGGCCTGGGCATCGTCGTCACCGAGCTGGCCACCAACGCCCTTAAACACGCCTTTTGCGGAAGGGATCGGGGGCGCCTCCGCCTCGCCGCCTTCCGGGAAGAGGAGCGCTTTGTCTTGGAGTTCGAAGACGACGGCGTGGGCCTCCCCGAGGAGTTCTCCCTGGACGCCCCGGCGGGGTTTGGCCTCCACCTGGTCCAGATCTTGGTGCTCCATTTTCAAGGCACCATTACGGCGAAGGGAAATGGGGGCACCCGGTTCCGCATGGAGTATCCCCTGGCGGAGGTCGTGGCGGGGTGCTCCTAACCCCCTCCCCCTGCTCCGCTTTCTTTTCCGCCAAGACTTAGGGCCGGTAAAGCCCCGGCGGGGTTTACCGGCCCGAGGTTTGCCCTGGGACGGGGACCTCGCCGCCCCCGAGCACGAAAATTAAGAGGCTATTCTTTAATGTACGAGCAGATATACTCCGAAATGCCGTCGCAGCGGTAGGAAAATCGGCTGTTTCCCGGGACGTCGAAAAACTCCCCCGCCGAGACCTTCGTCCAGGTGGAGCTTCCGGGAAGGAGCACTTCGGCGGTGCCCGCCACGATCTCCATGTGCTCTCGGTCTCCCGTGCCGAAGCTGTACTCCCCGGGGAGAACCGCCCCGACGGTCTTGCGGGTGCCGTCGGCGAAGAGCACCGTGTGGCTGATCACCTTGCCGTCAAAATAGACGTTCGCCTTGGTCAGGACCGTTACGTTCTCGAAGCGCTCCGTCATGTTCCCGCCTCCTTCAAGTGGGTCAAGCCTTGGGGGATGGGCTCCCCCTCCTTCGGAGTATATCTCACTCTTCGCCCTTTCCAAACCCCTAGAAAACCTTCGGGCGTCACGGAGGGGGGCACAGAACGGGGCAAAACATCCCCCCAGCCTCCCGTCCCTCCCATCAAAGGGCGAAGGCCCGGGAGTTTGGGGTTATAATGGCTCCAGACGGGATCTTTTCGCAGGAGGAATGCCCATGGCCCCGCGCCGACCCGGGCCCGGGCCGCAAGGATCGGCCCGGGAATCCTTTTCCCTTTACAACGACGTTTCCCCGGTGCGGGGTCGGTTTATCTCTCGCCGGGATCGCTTCACCGTGCGCTGCGCCCCCGAGGGGAGCGAGGAAAGCTGGGCTCATCTGCCCAATCCCGGCAGGCTCTGGGAGCACCTGATCCCCGGGGCGACCCTGCGCCTCCTCCCGGCCCGCCGGGGGGGCATGCCCTGGCGGGTGGTGGGGGTGGACGCCCCCGAAGGCACGGTGATGCTTGACACCATCCGTTCCAACGAGGCGGTGCGATGGCTCCTGGAGCACCGCCTGGTGCCGGGCTTCGAGGAGGCCCGGGTGGTGCGCTCCGAGGCGGTCCACGGCGACAACCGGTTCGATTTCGAGCTGGAGGAGGGGGGCAAACCCCTTTTCCTGGAGGTAAAAAGCTGCACCCTCTTTTCCGGAGGGGTGGCCATGTTCCCCGACGCCCCCACGGAGCGGGGACGGCGACACCTGGAAGGGCTCGCCGCTCTGGCCTCCCGGGGGACCCCCGGGGGGGTGCTCTTCCTCATCCAATCCGCCGCCGTGCGGGGCTTTTTGCCCGATTTCCACACTGATCCCGCCTTCGCCGAAGCCTTTGCGGCGTGCGCCCCCCGGCTGCGGGTGCGGGCCCTGGGGGTGGACTGGACCCCGGAGCTCTCCCTGCGTCTGCCCGGGCGCCCCGTGCCCTTCCTTCGGGATACCCTGCTGCGGGAAAATCATGACCGAGGTACGCTCCTGGAAGCCCTTTCCCCCAAGGCTCCCGTCCCCTTCGACCTCGGAGAAAGGGGCACGATGTTGGAACCCGGACACTACGTCTACGGGGAGGACCTCCCCCAGGGGCTCCACCAGGCGGCGCGCCGAAGGCGAAGGGGTTTTGCCCTCCGCCTCCGGGGCGCCCCCGACCCCGGAGCTTCCACCGCCACCCCCCTGCCCATCCGGAGCTCCACCCCCCTGGCCGAGGAGGCGTTCCAGAGGCTGGCCCCCCTGGGAGAAGTCCTCCTTCGCCAAACTGACCCCGGGAGTTTTCTAGTGCGCCTGCCCATCCCCCCCCTGGCGCACCGCGCCGTGGTGGACCTGCTCTTTTTCCTCCGCATGGGACGCCTCGCTCCCCCGGAGGAAGGCCCCTCGGGGGGCTTTAGGTAATGGATTTTGATCTTTTAGGAGGGAAGGCCATGGACAAGGTGATCCTGGTGACGGGGTGCTCGTCGGGGATCGGAAGGCATCTGGTGACGGCCCTGGCCCAGGCGGGGTACCGGGTGGCGGCCTCGGCTCGACGGCCGGAAAGCCTCGCCGACCTCCCCGCCGCCATGACGCTGCCGCTGGACGTGACGGCCCTCGAGGGGGCGTCCGAAGCGGTGGACGCGGTGCGGCGACGACTAGGCCGGCTGGACGGCGTGGTGAACAACGCGGGCCTCGCCTGCCGGGGAGTGCTAGAAGAGCTCTCGGAGGAGGCCCTGCGACATATCTTCGAAGTGAACGTCTTCGGCCCCCTGCGCCTTTGCCGGGCGGCCCTCCCCTTTTTCCGGGAGCAGGGATCGGGGATCATCGTCAACGTAGGCTCCATCGCCAGCCGCATGGTGATCCCCGTAAACGGGGCCTACTCCGCCACCAAGGCCGCCTTGGAGGCCTTCACCGACGCCCTGCGCATGGAGGTGGCCCCCTTCGGCGTCCGGGTGGTCCTCATCAAGCCGGGAAACATCCGTACCTCCTTCGCCGAAGCGGCCGCAGAGCGTTCCCGAAAGACCCTGGAAAACCCCCGATCCCCTTACCGGGAGATCTACCGGCGCTACCTCGCCGAGGCCACCAAAGCCCGGCGCCACGACCCGGGCCCCGAGGTGGTGGCCGAAGCGGTCCTCAAAGCCCTGGAATCCCCTTCTCCCCGGGCCCACTATACCGTGGCGGCCCCTTGGCGCTTCCGGCTCCTCATGGCGCTGGGGGGAAATGGGCGCAACACCATCCTGGGTCACGTCTTCCGGGGCCGGGACGCCCCCCCTCGAAAGCCCTCCTAAAGTTTTTCAGGGGAGGGGGGCGAAGGGACCCCTCGCGGTAGAATGGCCGAACCCCGCGCCCCGACGGATCCGCCGGAAGGGTTTTCGTCAAAGGGGAAGGTCGAGGGACAGAAGCGACGACTTGGACGACTTGAAGGAAGGGAATACCATGGCACTCAGCAACGGAAAAGCCTTTCCCCCGCAAGCCCGAGGCTACCGGGTGTTTCTGGCGCTGGGCACCAACCTCGGGGACCGCCAGGCCCACCTGATCCAGGCCCTACAGTACATCAAAAGCCGCCTTTCCCTGGAGGCCGTGTCGCCTTTTTACGAGACCGACCCCGTGGGGTACACGGCCCAACCCCTTTTTCTGAACGCCGTATGCGAGGGATACACCTCCCTCTCTCCCCAAAACCTCCTCGCCTTCGTCAAATGGGTGGAACGGCACATGGGGCGCACCCCCACCTTTCGCCACGGCCCCCGGGTCATCGACGTGGACGTGCTCTTTTACGACGACCTCGTCATGAGCTCCCCCGGGCTGGAAATTCCCCACCCCCGGTTGGCGGAGCGGGCCTTTGTCCTGGGACCTCTGGAAGACATCGCCCCCGATTTTGTCCATCCCGGGCTTAAAAAGACGGTGCGCGAGCTCGCCCTCCAGGTGGGGCGGTCGGGGATCCGCCCCGCCCCTCGGGCCCTTCCCTTCGCGCTGGAGGGTGACGTCCAGCAAGGGCACCCCGAGGTGCCCCTGGGGCTCTCCCGGGTGGGGATCTCGAACCTCCGGCGCATCGTCCGCCTGGGGACGGAGGACCGGGTGGCCCTCTTCTACGCCACCATGGACCTTTTTGCCCACCTTCGGGGAGATCGGGCCGGGGTACACATGTCCCGGTTCAGCGAAATACTGGAGGAGATGGGGGAAGAGATCTCCCTGCCCCCCACCCCCGACCTGGAATCCCTGGCGGAGCGCATCGCCCTGCAGATCGCCCGGCGCCAGGAGGCCGCCTCGTCGGAGGTGCACATCCGGGCCCAATTCCTGGTGCGCCAGGAGACCCCCCTTTCCTCCCGCCGATCGGACGAGCTTTACACCTTTTTGGGGTACGCCGCCAGCGACGGCGTCACCGTCCGCCGAGCCGCAGGAGTGGAGGTGGATGGGCTCACGGCGTGCCCCTGCGCCCAGGACATGGTGCGCGGCGCGGCCCTGGCGCGCCTCCGGGAGGCGGGCTATGCCCCGGAAGAGGCGGAGCGCATCGTCTCCCTGGTACCCCTGGCGACCCATAACCAACGGGGGAGGGGGACGCTCATCCTGGGGTGCGACCCCAAGATCCCGGCGGAACACCTGGTGGCCGTGGTGGAGGCCGCCATGAGCTCCGAGACGTACGAACTACTGAAGCGCCCCGACGAATTTTTCGTGGTGGAGAAGGCCCATCGGCGGCCGCGCTTCGTGGAAGACGTGGTGCGGGAGATGTTGCGCCACGTGGTGGAAGCCTTTCCGGACCTCCCCGATGACACCTTCGTGCTGGCCCGGCAGGAGAACCTGGAAAGCATCCACCAGCACAACGCCTTCGCCGAGGCGAGCGCCCTCCTGGGCTCCCTGCGCCGGGAGCTCGCCGGAGGCCCCCCCGCCTCGGGGCCATCGCTGGAGGGCTGGCTCCGGGGGTAGACCCAAAGCCCTAGTACCCGTCGTAACCCCCGTCCCGGTAGCGGTTCTGGTCGATCATGATTCCCATCATCATGAGCTGCATCAGGAGCTCATATTCCCTAGGCCCCCGGGGACGCCTCCGGTAGATGGGAGGAGGGGGCACGATGGGCCGGGGCCGAGGGTAGGGCCTGGGAGGGCCCCACCGGTAAATCGGGGGAGGGACGGGGTAGGGGTAGGGATAGGGATAGGGATAGATCCCCGGAGGGAAGTCCCGATATCGAGGAGGAGGGGGCATGACGGGATGGGGACAGGGCTCGTACGGAGGGAAACCCCGGTACCCGGGCCCCGGAGAAAACCATTGGGCCCCGCCTTTGGCCGTCGAACCCTTGGAGCCCCCTTCGCCTTCAGCCCACGCCCCGCTGGCCCCCAGGAGCAACCCCAGGACCACAAAAACCACCGCATATTTTTTCATTTCGACCCACCTCCCCACAACCCATCGCGCCGAGGTCCGAAGGCTCGGCCCCGGATCATCCTTCCACCTCCGCCCAACTCCGCCCGGGGAGCGCTTCCCCTGTAAAAAATGAGGGACGCCACGCCCCGGGCCTCCGAGTCGTTCGTCCCTGCACTATAACAGCATGACTCCTAAAAAAAACTCCGTAATTCTTCTGATAAGCTGAAACATCACCCCGCCCTCGGCGCCGCCCGAGGATCCTCCGACAACAGGGCGCCCCAGGGGATCCTCAGATATCAAAAGCCTTAGGCGAGGGCTAAAGGACCACCGGCCCTGACGGGGCGGATCCCCGGAATTCTCCGGCGCTCCTCGGGGCGACCTTCGGCCAAGCCCCGGATTTCGGACTTTTTAGGCGCGGCTAGGCGTGCAAAAAGGCCGACAGGGCCCCGAGCCCTCCCCGGAGCGTTTCGGTGTGGGGAGCAAAGCCGATGCGGGCGGAACAGTCCGAGAACTCGAAACACGATCCGGGGACGAGCATGGTTCCCGTAGCGTCAAAGAGCTCCCGACAGAAGGCCTCGGACCCCTGGTCTCGCTGAAAGCGCAGCAGCGCCGTGGTTCCCGCCCGGGGAGCGGTCCACGACACCAGGGGCTCCTGGCGAACCCACTCTCCCAGCACCGCCGCATTGGAGCGCACCAGGGCCAAGTTTCGCTCCAGCACCCGGTCTCGGTGCTCCAGCGCCAGGGCCGCCAGATAGTCATCCACCCGGCCGCAGGAGATGGTGGTGTAGTCCCGGTGCCGAGAGCACTCTTCCAGAAACTCCCGGGGCGCCACGATCCACCCCGTCCGAAGCCCCGCCAGGGAGTAGACCTTGGAGAGGCTCCCCGTGCCGATGGCCCGGGGATAGAGGTCCGTGAACGATGGCGCGCCGTAGGCCCCCTGGTGCTCTAACCCTCGGTAGATCTCGTCGCAGAGGATCCACGCCCCCACCCGGTCCGCCACCGCCACGATTTCCCGCATGGCGTCTTCGTCCAGCGAAGCCCCCGTGGGGTTATTGGGGTAGTTCAGCACGATGAGGCGCGTGCGATGGGTCACCGCCCGCCGCAGTTCCTCCACGTCGGGGCGAAAGGCGTTTTCCCGCCGGGCGCGTAGCCGGGTAACCCGGGCGCCAAAGGATTCCGGCAGGGCGTAGAGTTGCTGGTAGGTGGGAAGAAGGGCCACCACCTCGTCCCCGGGCTCCACGAAGCTCCAGAGGGCGATGAAATTCGACCCGATACCCCCGTTGGTGATGAGCACTTCCTCCGCCGAGCGCCCCTTGTAGAGGGATGCCACGGCGCCTCTCAGGCGCTCCGATCCGGGGATATCTCCGTAGGTAAGATGGATCCGTCGCAGGACTTCCAGGTGCCTTTCCTCGTCGCCACAAAGGGCCAAGAGCTCGTGCACCGTCATAGATTCCACGCAGGTCTCCGCTATGTTGAACTTCGCCCGGGTCTCGTACTCGTTCATCCAGATTTCTACTCCGAAGTCCGCGATCTTCATGGACGATCTCCCTCCCCTCTCGCTGTGCGGGACGATGCCCCCTTCTGCCACTTTCTTTCCCGCAACATCGCCGCATCTACCTTGCCCTGGAGCGACGCGTGGGCCCGGATGAGGGCCTCCGCCCCGTCGGCGTCCCGCCGTATCATCGTCGCCACGATCTCTCGGTGCTCCCGGGCCGAGGCGATGAGTTCCTCCTCCGGCAGGGGCAAGAGTAGGGCGTAGACGGCGGTGCGCCGAAAAAAAACCTCCAGGGTCTCCGCCAACACGGGACTCGCCGCCAATTCGGCGATGACCCGATGGAGCCCCAACCTCTCCGGAAAGAGTTCTCCCAGCGTGCCAAGCCCCCGGGAGGGCCCTTCTTCCTCCAAACAGGCCTCCAGCCGGGCCTCTCCCAGGGGATCGAGGCGCGCCACGGCCTTCCGCACCGCCAAGGCCTCCAGATGGCCCCGGATTTCCGCCGTTTCCAGCACCTCGGCGGGGGTGGGACATACCAGCCGGGCCCCTCCCCGGGGCACCATCTCCACCACTCCGTCCGCCGCGAGGTGGCGCAGGGCCTCCCGCACGGGGGTGCGGCTCACACCCAACCGGGAGGCCAAGGCCTCGGTGGGAAGACGCTCCCCCCCCTTAAA
>Ga0208940_1002586_pt1 | contig 16557 bp, 12 predicted proteins | sample AD_JPNNA6_MetaG_FD_184445 | JGI IMG/M metagenome (GOLD analysis project Ga0208940, IMG submission 184445) | Active sludge microbial communities of municipal wastewater-treating anaerobic digesters from Japan - AD_JPNNA6_MetaG (SPAdes) (version 2) | ecosystem: Engineered > Bioreactor > Anaerobic... | reverse complement strand
TACCCTTGCTATCGTAACCATCTAGCTTCATTAAGCTACATTTCAATGCTTTAACCTTGCCGTTCTGGGTGATTATTTTTTCAGGGGCGGCAAGTTCCACTAACTCAACACCCTCGGCAATTACCGCTTTAATTTCACCCTCATCGGCAGGCATTTCGTTAACTGTTCGGCGGTAAACTATGGTTACCTTTCCGTTATCGCCCACAAGCCTATGCGCTGTTCGGGCTGCATCCATGGCGGTGTTCCCACCGCCAATTATTACAATACGTTTGCCAATCTGCTTTATGTTAACGCTTTTTACACCCATCAGGAAGGTTAGGGGGTCAATAACACCATCGGCATCAATACCTTCAATATCAAGTATAGCCGATTTCTGCGCACCAGCCGATATGTAAACGTAATCGTACTTGTTTTTAAGGTCGCTAAACTCGCTGCGGGTTACGGGGTGGCTGTAATGAATGTTTACACCAAGTTGGGTAATCCTTTCAATATCCCTATCAATGGCCTGGTCGGTTAAGCGGAAGCCCGGTATGGCATAGCGAACCATTCCTCCGGCCTTGGTCTTGCTTTCAAAAACATCAACCTTAAAGCCATTAATGGCCAGGTAAAATGCACACGACAAGCCCGATGGGCCGGCGCCAATTATGGCAACCCTTTTACCATTTGGTTGAGCAGGACTTAGCTTGATATCAGCATTCTCAGCAACGTAGCGTTTCACGTCGCGTATTTGTAATGGGTTGTCGTAGTTAATACGGGTACACTTGTTCTGGCAAAGGTGGTCGCACACCATTCCGGTTGTGTTCGGAAATGGATTGGTGCGGAGTATCACCTCAAGCGCTTTGGGGTAATTGCCAGTGGCAGCAAAGTGAAGGTATGTGGGTATTTCCTGATTGGTAGCACAGGTATTCACGCATGGGGCTGCAATACAGTCGAAGTAGTCGAGCTTACGCTTGGTTTTTATGGATGGCTCACGGAAATGCGTATTGCAGTAACGTTCATCCTCTACCACCTCCTTTGCGTAGCTGTTTAGGTTTTTGAGAGCCACATCGGCTGCTGGCCAGCCAGTTTTTCCGTTAAAATCGATTTTGAGATTATCGATATACTGCTTTAATCGCCCATAACCGCCGGGTTTAAGCAGATCGGACGATACGGTTACGGTTCTAAAACCGCAGCCCATAACCTTTGATACATTAAACGCATCAACTCCTGCCGAGAACGATAGAAGCAATTGGCCTTTGAAATCGTTCTGCAGCTTGCGGGCAAGGTTTATGGAAATGGGGTGTAATGCCCGGCCGCTCATGTACATCATGTCCACCTCGCCTGGGAAAACATGTTTATTGTTAACGCTTTCCAGCGTATTGGTTAGCTTGACCCCAAAGGTAAGGTTAAGGGTTTTTGCTTCGGCGGATAAGGCTTCAATCAGCTTTAGGGCATCGGGATATTTTAGGTCGTGCTCAAAGGCGATATCGGGAACGTTGGTTTTGAACCTGAGCTTGTTGTTCAGAGTCTCTCTAAGCTCAGAACTTCCCAAAAGGGTAGGGTTGAGCTTAACCAGCGTATGCAATCTCCGTTCAGTTAGCAGGTAGCGGGCTATATCCTCAATCTCATTGGCCGGACACCCGTGCATGGTGGAAAGCGTAATATTATCCGAAAGCTTAGCATGTATATCGATGTTTCCAATGGCTGGGTATATGGCTTTTAGCTCCTGCACCATCTGGTTCAGCTCATCGGTGGCATTACCCATTTTATTCAGGAACCACTGAACGTTGGGTTTTTTAATACCCTCAAGATTATAGCCTACGCTCATGTTGAACACCATGTTGGGCTTACTGCCCAGCTGCAGCTTATGGTTCAGGATGTGAATGATTACCCATGCCTTTAGGTATTCCATGAAGCTCTCCTCAACCCTCAGCTCCTGCGACCACTCGCAGTTGTACCCTTCATCCTGCATGTCGATGCAGGGTTTTGCAATCTCAAGCTCATCGAGGGTTTGAATGGTTTTCAGTTCAAGGTACCGGGCTCCCATAAGCCAGGCAACTACAATGTTGTGAGCAAGTTGAGTATGTGGCCCTGCGGCAACACCTATTGGTGTATCAATGGTTTGCCCATAAATGGTTGTGGGTAGTTTACCTTGATCCGGGTTAAAGAACAGCTCGCTAGGGTATCCAAAAACGGTTCCATGGGTATCAAGTTCTTTCAGAATGATTTCCAGCAACTGTTTGGCCGGTATGGGTGAAAACTTATCGCTCATATATCCTGATATTTCCCACAAATCTATAAAATATGGCTAAGCATATTAACTTTGTATAGCATTTTATTGCTATTTGGCAAAGAATATTACTATACAAGCGAATGAAAGAAAATTTTTCCGCCATTATTCTGGCAGCCGGTTCCTCGGGGCGAATGGGGCAGCCTAAGGCTTTGCTTACATTTGATCCACAACGATGCTTTGCCCGCAAACTTGCCGATGAGTTCCTTGCCTTTGGCTGCCAAAGGGTGGTAATGGTAACCAATGCCCAGGTAGCCGCACAGGCAGTTTCCGCAGCCTATAAGTTAAACGGTATTGAAATTGTGATTAACCCAAACCCCGAGCTGGGGCGTTTTTACTCGTTTTACCTTGCCTTACAGGCAATAGGCAACCACTATGTTTTCATGACCAATGCCGATAACCCCTTTGTGGGTGCTGATATCCTGCGGGCACTATGGCGTCATGCAATGCAAGCCGACTATGTTTACCCGGTTTACGAGGGTAGGGGTGGCCATCCCATACTAATTTCATCGCGAATTGCGAAAGCAGCACGAGCAGAAACCAACCCGGATATCAACCTAAAAGAGTATCTAAACCGATTTAGCAAGGCATGCATACCCGTTCCCAATGATCAAATCCTTATCAACATCAACACCCCCGAAGAGTATGCCAGGCTTATTGCCGATGGGAAATTGCCAGGCAACGGAATTTGAGATGCTCAGAAGAGTGAAATCTTTGGGGGTTTAAAGGTTGGGTTTATGAAAGGGGTGGGAGTGGAAACAGGTTGCAGTTTGGCAATAGCACGGGAATTAAAAGTGCAAGACTGTCATATTCCAACAAATGAATGAAAAAAAAACTACATTTCGAATTAGTCACTGCACCCTGCAATGTGCTAAACCGATGTTGGCAACTGGTGTTCTGTCTATCCGTCCTCATGAATCATTGTCAGTGCATGGTTTGAGATTGCTGTTTGATCTTCTAAATTATAATTCTTAAGTATTTCCAAATCATCTATTTTTACTTATTGTGAAGCAACTTGTTCGGGTTGATAATGGGTAAAACAAAGTTTTGCAAAGCCGTGCCTTGCAGTCGGGTTATAAGAATCCCTCTTGATGTAGAATAGGTTACAGATGAAAGTGCATTTGCCAAACCCGGATTTAGATTTAAACGCTTATTTTTTTTCAGTATAGTAAGCTCTTCTAAATTTTCAATTCTGTAAATAAATATTAAATGGAAATTTCCTGTTGCTTCGCTTTCATTTTCGCCCTTGCTGTCGGTTTTTACGTTAACAGTGAAATCTGCTTTAGCCAATTTATCGTCAAGGTTAAAGCTCAATTGCAAGGAGTTGTCCAAATGGTATCCGACAACTTTGTTAATGTCAAAATTTTCAGGAGTGTTCACCTGTCCTTTAATCATTTTGAAATCAATCAAAGCAATCTTTTCTGGATCAAAAACATTTTTATCCTGCATTGCTTAATTCATTATAGGGTTCAGTTTCTTCGGCACATTGCCAAACATTTTCAGTGGTTTTTGTGTTTAGTTTTGTATAACTCACAAAAGTGTGAACTCTGCACACAAAGCCATCTTCAACAAATTCTGTCTGTACTTTTTTCTTCGTCACTTCTATTAAAGGTACTCCCAATTCAGCCGATAATTTTGCTAGTGAACGTAAGGTGAAATTGTGCTCACCGTTTAGCCATTTGGAAATTTCAGATGGTTTCTTATTCATCTTTACAGACAGTTCCTTTTTACTGATATTTTTTTCACGCAATAGTTGATTAATGCGAACCACTAAGTCAGCATACCAATCCACAAAGATTTCAACATCTTTAGGTGTGCTTTTCAGCAATCTATCTACTGTCTTGCTTCTCATTGTCTTATAGTATTATGTCAGTTGTCCCGTCAAAGTTTTGTAAATACCTACCGTTATCAGAGATTTTAATCATTTGAGATTGTAATGCTTCTTCAATTTTTTTGACAAAGGTTTGTGCTTCATAAAACTTCATTCTTAAATTTTTGCTTTCTTGTGATGCTTGCGATTCCTTAATCCCACCGTTGAAAAGAATAACAATATTTTCGGTTACCCGATAACAAAATAACCTCAGTGGAAAATTGATGCCTAAGTCTTTTATTTCTTCTACCCATTGTTTTTGTTTTGGAGGCAATTCTTGTGCTTTGTTTACTATTCTGTCAAAAAAATCATTTGTTGCTCCGTATCTGTTGCCAATGCTTTCGGTTATCAATCGAAACAATTGCATTGCCTTTTCATTTAATGGATGCTCAGGCACAGCATAGGTATCAAAAAACCTATCCGTTTCTGATGGTGCATTGTCATCATCTGTAACCCACCTGACGGTGTAGAATGTGCAAATGCTTCCTTCATCATACCATATTTCGATTGCAAATGTATTCACTTATAACCGAATTATGCAATTTTTTGTTTCACTTTTAAGTTAAATTATTCAAAATAATTACTTAAAACCCTATCCTTCAATATATACATTCCTATTTGTCAGATCATTAGTTTGATATTAAATAAAAAATTCATCCCTCGCTCTTGTGCGTCTGCGGACGCGTGCAATATACGCCACTCCGTACGATAACTTTCAGTAAATGTAGTAAAAAATCCACTTGTTCAAGCAAGTACAAAAACTTTTTTATGTCCGGCTGAAACGCTGCGTTAGGCTTATACTCCATTTAACATCGCTTACGCGCGCTAACAAGAGCAATTATGGAAAACTTTGTTTTCACTTTTATATGCTGTTAGGCTACTTCTTACCGTTTTCTATTCCGCTTATTTGTAAATTAGGTTGAACAATTTGTTGGATAAATCTTTGTCCAATTCTTTGAGAATTTTGTACACTTCAAATGCAGAACTCTTATCTCCTACATGCAAATAAGCCACTCCCAGATTATAGTGTACCATTGCCAAATCAGGCTTTAAGCGAATCGCCTGCTTGAAAGCTTCAACCGCTTCGGTGTAGCGCCCGAGTTTGTCATAAGCAGTACCCAGGTTGTTGTGTGCTTCTGCATCATCAGGCTCTATGCGAATTGCCTGCTTGTAAGCTTCAACCGCTTCGGTGTAGCGCCCGAGCTGGCCATAAGTTAATCCCAGATTAAAGTGTGCATCTGCATAATCAGGCTTTAAGCGAATCGCCTGCTTGTAAGCTTCAACCGCTTCGGTGTAGCGCCCGAGATTGACATAATCCATCCCCAGTTTATAGTATGCCTCTACATAATTAGGTTTTAAGCGAATTGCCTGCTTGTAAGTTTCAACCGCTGCTTGTGCACGGAGAAAAGTGGGATAAAAAAGAAGAAAAAAAACACAGGCATCAAAAAGTACTTCAATTTCTTCATATTATTAACCTCCAGTATTATCGTCTAACTCGTTTATATCCTAAAAAATCATTCTTATACATCTAATTTGGGTGTATAGATCTGATAATTGAAAGACTTATACGATAGCTAATTTAAAAAAAATTACAAATCATCAAACGGACCTTTAACTTTTTGCTTACTATTTTACCTAACCAATGAAGTCGTTCGTTGATGATTGATAGTGAGCTTAATAGAACGCAGATTATGCTGATTTATTGGATTTACAAAGTTTTGGATTAACCAAACACTAAACACTAAACACTAAACACCAAACCCTACCTCCCCTGGTACAGATTCATTAAAACCCTTTCAGGGGTTAGGGGTGCAGTGAGCTTTATGCTATAGTGTGGGTTAAAGGCCTTAATGGCATTGTGAATGGCGAAGTAGGCTGCTATGCCGTACATGAATGGTGGTTCGCCAATGGCTTTTGAACGTAGTACTGCCAATTCCGGGCCATTGGTGGGCAGCGGGATGCACTGTATGCTTTTGGGTGCAAAGTGAATATCGGGTACCTTGTAGGTGGATAGGCTATTGGAAAGCAATCGGCCCTTGGAGTCAAAGGCTAACTCCTCAAGGGTTAGCCATCCTATCCCTTGCACTACAGCACCCTCAACCTGTCCAAGGTCAATCAGTGGGTTTATGCTATTGCCAAAGTCGTGTACAATGTAAACATCATCAATGGTATAGGTTCCCCTGATGCAGTCCAACGTTACTGTAACAACTCCTGTCCCATAAACATGGTAGGCAAAGGGGTGTCCTTTCTCCTTTGTTTTATCAAAGTAGATAACCGGAGTGGCATAGTGACCGTTCTCAGTTAGCGCAACCCTTTTCAGGTGTGCCTTTTTAACCAGCTCGTTCCATTTCAGGGCTGTGGGTGCACCGTTACGGATAACCGTTTCGTTTTCAATGTTCAGCTCATCATCGCTGCATTCCAGTAGTTCGGCGGCTACCTTAAGCAACCGTTTTTTTAGGGCAGCAATGGCAATTCGTAGTGCATTGCCGTTCAGGTCGGCACCGCTACTGGCAGCCGTTGGTGAGGTGTTTGCAACCCTTGTTGTATTGGTAGAATGAATCTTTACCCGGCTAATATCAATCCCCAGCAGAATGGATGCTACCTGCGCCATTTTGGTGTTCACACCTTGTCCCATTTCAATGGCTCCAGTGCTTACTGAAACGCTGCCATCCTGGTAAATATGAACAAGGGCGCGAGCCTGGTTCATTGCTGTGTTGGTAAACGATATGCCAAAGCAGAGCGGCATAACCGCCAAGCCCCTTTTGCTGTACTTGTTGTTTTGGTTGTAATTATCAATGGATTTACGGAGATTCTCAAGGTCAAACCTTTCCGATGCAAGGGCAAAGCACTTACGGGCGTTTACGTTTTCGGCCTTTTGCCCGTACTGGAATTCATCGTTCTCTTTTAGCAGGTTTGCCTGTTGGATTTCAATTGCGCTTACACCAATGGTTTCGGCTGCTTTAGCAATGGCGCTTTCAATTACAAACATTCCCTGAGGCCCACCAAAACCACGAAACGCAGTATTGGGCGGAAGGTTGGTTTTGCAGCTATACACGGTTACTCGCGTGTTAGGGATATAGTAAGAACCAGTGGAGTGGAAGAGCGTTCGCTCCATGATAGCTGGCGAGAGGTCGGCTGCGGCGCCGCCGTTTTGGTACAGGGTTGTTTCAAAGGCCAATATCTTGAGGTCAGCGGTTAGCCCAATCCTGAAATCGCCGCTGTAGGGGTGACGTTTTCCGGTCATTCGCATATCGTCGTGACGGGGTAGAACCAGTTTTACCGGTTTGCCGGTAATATGAGCAGCAAGTGCAGCCATGGCTGCAAATCCTGAAGCCTGATCCTCCTTGCCCCCAAAACCACCACCAAGCCTAACCACATCAACCTCAATAAGGTTCATGGGTAATCCTAGAACACGAGCAACCGTTTTTTGAACGGCTGTAGGTCCCTGGGTCGATGAGTGAACCTTAATATAGCCACCCTCAACGGGATAGGCGTAAGCCCCTTGGGTTTCAATGTACAGGTGTTCCTGTCCGCCCAACTCAATGCTATCCTCCACAATGTATTTACATTGGCTCCATACCTCATTGGGGTTACCCATGCTGAAGGTTCGGGGTGGTATGAGCAGTAACCCCTTTTCCTTTGCAATGCGTGGGTCGGTTACCGGTTCCAGTTCCTGGTAATCAATCCGAACCATTTTGGCTGCTTTGTGGGCGTCGCGCTCGGTTTTTGCAATAACCACAGCTATGGGTTGACCCTGGTAGTGGACTTCGCCCTCGGCAAGCAGGGTTTCGTCCTCAACTATTCCTCCTATCTGGTTTTCGCCCGGAATATCGGTGCAGGTGATGACTTTTACCACGCCATCCAGCCTTAGTGCCTCCGTGGTATCAACCTTTAAAATTTTACCGTGGGCAATGGCTGAGCCTACAACTGCTGCATGCAATGTACCCGAAATGGTTGGGATATCGTCGAGGTAAACCGATTTTCCCGTTACATGACCTATGGTATCGATATTTTTCATCACTGTTAGCCTTAAAAAATCTGGTCAAACTGTTTTCCCAAAAACCTTTGCAGGTGTGCCAGGAAAAGCTGTTTTAGAAGCAACTTCTTATACTCTGCGGTTCCACGGATATCGCTAATGGGCGATATCTCATCGTGCATAATTGTTATTGCTTGGGTTACAGATTGTGAATTGATTTCCTTACCAGAAAGATAGTTTGATGTTTGGTGCAGATATAAAGGGATTGGGGCAACCCCACCTGCCGATATCCGGCACTTTTTTACCTTTCCGTTCTCGACTTCGATAAGCATTGCACTGTTTACGCTTGCAATATCAAGGTATTTTCGTTTGCTTACCTTTTCAAAGCTGAATTGAGTAGTGCTCTTTGGCAGCTCAAAGGTGATGTACTGAATTACCTCGCCAGCATTCAGGTTCAGTTGCTTGTAGCCTTTAAAGAGCTGGTTTAACGGTTGCTGGCGCGTTTTTCCATCGGAAACCGAGGTTATTTGAGCATTTAATGCCAATAGCATCACACTTAAATCACCAATTGGCGAGGCGTTCACTATGTTTCCCGCAATGGTAGCCATGTTCCTGATGGGCTCCGACGAAACCAGCATCAGGTACTCCTTAAGGTGAGGGAAACGCTCCATCAGCTCTGCTGAAGCAACCAGGTCGCTCACCCGGGTTGCACCGCCAACGGTGCAGGTGCAATCGTTTAATGTAATTTCCTTGGGGAGATGTCCATCCAAGGTCGATTTTACTTTTTGTTCGTAGATACTCTCGGGGCGTTGAACCATAAGGTCGGTTCCTCCGGCTATCAGCTGTGAGGTGCTACTGCTTTCATCATCAAAAGCCTTAATTTGCTTAAGTTTACCTGGAACTTCCAGAAAGTAGTTGGGAAGATAGCCTTTGCCAACAAGCCAACCAACGGGGTTTGATATCTTCTTTTCCTGCATTACCCTTGCAATATCGGCTGCAGCCCGCTCTATGGATTTGTATCCGGTACACCTACATATGTTTCCGGCCACTGCCTCAATGGCACGCTCAGTAGTAGGAGTTTCGTGGTTCATGCAAAATGCGGTGAACGACATTACAAATCCGGGAGTGCAAAATCCGCACTGGGTAGCGGCATTATCGGCCATTGCCTGCTGAACCGGACTAAGCGTATTGCTTAAGTTGATACCCTCTATGGTTACAACATGCTTACCGTGAGCGTTAATTAATGGGTACAAACACGATGTAACGCTTCGGTATTCAACTGTATCGTTTGTTAGTTCGCCTATAAGTACTGTGCAGGCACCGCAATCGCCCTCCCTGCACCCAATTTTTGTCCCGGGTAGGTTTGACTCGTAACGGATAAAATCCAGTAAACTCATTCCCGGGTTACATGAGGTGTTTACAGGTTTGTCGTTAAGTATAAAACTTATCATGGATGTTATTAATATGCTTCACAATATACAAATCAACCATTAAAAAAATCAAGTTTTATAGTAAAAATGGAATAAAATTGATGTATTTTTAAGGAATTAAATTGAAAAATTCTGGAAACCATGATAAATTTTAGGCTTAGCAATATCAGTATTGCTGTTTTGTTTATTGCACTACTTTTTACTGTTGGTTGCAATTCGAACAAAAACGATAGCTTTAGGGTGATGAGTTTTAACATAAGGTTCGATAACCCCGCCGATGGGCTGAATGCATGGCCATACCGTAAGGAACATGTTGCTCAAATGGTTAAGTTTTACAACATCGATATTCTGAACGTACAGGAAGTGCTGCATCATCAGCTGCTTGATATAACTGGGATGCTCAACGGTTATGGTTTTATTGGAGTGGGTCGCGATGATGGCGATACGCTAGGTGAATACTCGGCAATCATCTACAGTACCCAGAGGTTCGAACTGCTATTCAGTAAAACGTTTTGGTTATCGGAAACCCCCGATACCCCTTCGCTTGGCTGGGATGCTGCCTGTAAAAGGGTTTGCACATGGGCAATCTTTAAGGATAGAATTAGCGGAAAAACCTTTGCCCTGTTCAACACCCACTTTGACCACATGGGAAAGGAAGCCCACAAAAATTCAGCCAGACTACTGGTAAACCGGATTACAGCAATTGCCGATGGTTTGCCCGTAGTCATAACCGGCGATTTCAATATGATTCCTACTGATAGCTCATTAGTTCCTGTTACATCAAATTTTGCCGATACATACGATTTATCACCCATTGGGCACTACGGCCCAGTGGGTACCTGGAACGGATTCGATTATAGCAGCCCGCTTACCGATAGGATTGACTATTGCTTTGTTGATAGCAATAAAATTGACATTTTAAGGCATGCCCATATCGACGATGCCTTTAGGCAGAGGTTTCCATCGGATCATTTGCCCGTTTTTGTGGAAATGCGTGTAAGCTAGACTACTTTCCTATACAAAACTTTGAGAAGATGAAGCCAAGCACTTCATCGTTCGATATTTCTCCGGTAATCTCACCCAGGTAATCAATGGCCTGGTGAATATCAATGGCAAGCAAATCGCCGCTTAGGTTTGCCTGTAGGCCATTCAAAACCTGAGTCAGACTGGCTCGAGCCGATTGCAAGGCATTGTAGTGTCTAATACTGGTTACTACAACATCCTCGTTCTCGGGCATATCGGCTTTACCCATGGATATTAGTAGTTGCTGTAATTGCTCAATATTATGTCCGGCTTTTGCCGAAAGGGCCAGCGCAGTAAACCCTTTACCTGCAAGCTCCGATAGTACCTTCTCAACATGAGCCTGGGTTGATTTATCCTCCTTGTTTACCAGCACAATTAGGTTTTGCGATGAGGTAAGCTTGGTAGCAAAGGCCTCAACCTCGCTAATAATTTCATCAAGGTTGGCTTGTGCATCGGATAGGTAAAGCACTATGCGTGCTTTTTCAATTTTTGCAAAAGCCCTTTCAATGCCGATGCTCTCAATCGTATCGGTGGTTTGCCTTAGCCCTGCAGTATCGGTAAAGCGGAAGTTAATTCCGCCCAGGTGGATTGTATCCTCAATGGCATCGCGTGTAGTTCCTGCAATTTCCGAAACAATGGCCTTCTCCTCGTTTAGTAAGCGGTTCAGCAGGGTGGATTTACCTACGTTGGGTTTTCCGGCAATGGTTACAGGTATACCCATCTTAATGGCGTTACCCTGACTGAACGATGCCGAGAGCTTGTCGATTTCTGAAATTATACTATTTATCAACCCTTCAAGTTCACTACGGTTAGCAAACTCTACATCCTCCTCGCTAAAATCGAGCTCTAGCTCAACAAGTGCGGTAAACCTGAGCAGCTCATTTCTCAGTACTGCTAGCTTGTTGGAAATACCGCCACGCATCTGGTTTAGCGCCACCCGACGGGCTGTTTCACTGGTAGATGCTATCAGGTCGGCAATGGCTTCGGCTTGCGAAAGATCAATTTTACCATTCATGAAAGCCCTTAATGTAAACTCACCGGGCTGTGCAAGCCGTGCACCATGGCGCACAAGCAACTCAAGCAGTTGCTGTTGGATAACAGTGGAACCATGGCACGATATTTCAACTACATCCTCGCCCGTGTAGCTATGAGGCGCCCTGAAAAGGCTAACCAGAACCTGATCAACCTCGCGGTCACCATCAACAATGGAGCCGTAGTGAATGGTATAGGCTTTCTGCTCCTTGAGGCTTTTCCCCTTTTTGGCAGGACGGAAAACAGAACTGGTAATCTCTAATGAGCGTTCACCGCTTAAACGGAGAACAGCTATTGCACCCATTCCTGGCGGTGTGGCTATGGCAACTATGGTTTGTGTGGTATCGAGTGTCATGAATTGTTCCCTTAAATTGGTTCAGGCTATAAAACTTTACAAAACTGGCAATAACAATTACTGCTTTTAATCGTCATTCATCTAAAATTATATAGTACAAAGGTAAGCCTTTTAAGCCATTATGGCAAAAAGTATAAAAATTGGTTATTATAAGGATGGAGTAGCATTATAACCCAAAAAATCTAAAAGAATTGATAATTATTCTTGATTTAATAATTTAAATCCAATGTTGTTTAGTTAAGGTTTTTTGTCATGTTACGCACAAGCGAAACAAAACGCTGTCGTGCAGAGTCCCGATTTATAGGGATAGACTTCGCCATAGCATCTCATTGCTCTTTTCACTTCAATCCTTTGAAGAGATCCCTCAACTTTGCTCGGGATGACAAAAGCCCTATCTTCCTTTCTGCTCACTTGTCATGCTGAGCTAGTCGAAGCATCGCTTTGCTTAAACCCTTTAATTCTTGTTGTTTTTTTGGAAACCGCTCTTTGCCAAACTTTTCTGTTGCGATGCAACGTTTCACCCTTGCTCTTTGGAATGCCATGGCGTGCATCGCTTTACATGCGAGAGTTCCATTGGGTTACAAATGTTGAGCCCCTACGGGGCAGGAAGCGTTGTTCGTTGTTTGTGGAATTGACCTCACCCCCAGCCCCTCTCCTTATATGAGAGGGAAAAAGCAATTAGGAAACTTTTTGCATGGCTAAAGTCTTCCCTCTCAGGGGAGATTTAGAGGGGTCATCAAGGTTGTTCGTGAGATACGACCTCACCCCAACCTTTTCCCTGAAAAGGAATGAAGCGGAAGAAGCATTCAGAGGCATAAAAGCCTGACCCGGCAATGGGGCGGGGGTGGACGTGGCGGTAGGCTTAGTAAGCGATACCACATGAGTCACGCCGTAGGCGTGGCGAATAGTATCGCGTGGCAGTTCCACCCACGGGGTACCCATCGGGTCGGGCTTTTCAGCCTTGATTTTCTTTGGTTCTTTCTTGTATCAAGACAAGAAAGAACGTGAAAATCACTCTTTGCAATGTTTTTCCTTTGCGATGCAATGTTTCACCCTTGCTCTTTGGAGTGCCATGGCGTGCATCGCTATGCATGAGGGAGTAACTATTGTGTTACAAATATTGCGCCCCTACGGGGCTGGAAGCGTTGTTTGTTGTTCGTGAAGCTATTGCCATGTTGAGCTAAGCGAAACGTCTCATGGGGTCGATTAGTGATCCTTCGCTGCGCTCAGGATGACAGGCTTGTATATTTTTGTTAACTAAACGACATTGAATTTAAATCTACCAAATCAAATCTAAATGACAAAAATTTTTAAACTTATTAACAATAAACCTGTCTATCCTTTGACAGGTTTTTGTTTTTTCTATTTTTGTGCGATAACCTAAACCAAACCAAAACCATGAACACTTTTCTGGAAAGTTTCGATTACGTTATTCAGCTTTACAACGAGTATGTTGGGGGTTACTTGATATTAGCCCTGCTGGTTCCCACAGGCATTTACTACTCAATCAGACTTAAATTTTTACAGGTAAGCCATTTTAAGCATGCTATCGACTTGGTTCGAGGGAAATATAGCAAGCACGATGATGTAGGCGATGTAAGCCATTACAAGGCTCTTACCACGGCGCTTTCAGCCACTGTTGGAACCGGAAATATTGTTGGAGTTACCCTTGCAATCTATTTTGGCGGGCCTGGGGCTGTGTTCTGGCTTTGGGTTACCGGCTTCTTTGGCATGATGCTTAAAATGGTTGAATGTACATTGGCGCAAAAGTTCCGTAAAATTAATGCCGATGGCACTGTTTCGGGCGGTCCTATGTACTACATTGAACATGGTCTTAAGGATAAGCTGGGTGTTTGGGCTAAGCGTTTGGCTGTTTTCTTTGCCTTTGCTGGGATTCTTTGTTCATTAGGAACTGGCAATATGGCTCAAGCCAATTCAATCTCCGATGTTTTAAAAACTAGCTATAATATCCCTGTTCTTTACACCGGTATTGCCATTTCAGCGTTAGTGTTTTTAATTGTAGTTGGCGGATTGCGCCGCATTGCCAATGTTACCTCTAAGCTTGTGCCTTTAATGGCTGTTATCTACTTTGGTTCTGCAATTCTTGTCATAGGTGTTCACTATGCCGATATACCTTCAGCTTTATGGTTGATTGTAAAAAGTGCTTTTACGGGCCAAGCAGCAGTTGGTGGTTTTGTGGGTTCAACCTTTTTCATGACTATGATATGGGGTGTTCGCCGGGGTTTGTTTTCCAATGAGGCCGGACAGGGCTCAGCGCCTATGGCGCATGCTGCTGCAAAAACTCCATACCCCATGCGTGAGGGGTTTGTGGCTTCGCTTGAACCTTTCATCGATACCATTGTAATTTGTACCCTTACTGCATTGGTTATTGTTTTAACCGGCGTATGGCGATTAGATGGTGCCGTTAAAGGGGTAGGGATGACAGTTGCTGCTTTTCAGGAGGGCTTGGGTAAAATTGGCATTGGCTTTTTAGCGCGTCACATGGTGGCCATTAGCCTGCTACTTTTTGCGTTCTCTACCATCATTAGCTGGTCATACTACGGAACCAGAACTGCACAGTACATTTTTGGCGATAAGGCCATTAAACCTTACTACTACGTTTTTACCCTATTTGTATTCTTTGGTTCAGTTTGGGGTATCGATTTGGTTTGGCACTTTGTGGATATGGTTATCACCTTTATGAGCATTCCAAACCTGATAGCGCTACTGCTTTTATTCCCAGTAATGAAAGCCGAGGCCGAAGGCTATTTAAAGCGACTTAAAGCAGGGGAATTTAACTTGAACAGAGATTAGCTTAAAGGGCTAGGAAAATATCTGCAGTGCGCTGTCCGTTGTTCGCAAAATGAAATGGAACACGGATGGCGCACATTAGTTGATGGTTGACGGTTGATAGTTGATAGTTGATAGTTGATAGTTGATAGTTGATGGTTGATAGTTGAAGATTGATAATGACAAAAAACAATGCGAAATGCTTATATATGACTGATTACTAAATATTTGGATTTTTCATAACACCAAACATAAAACACAAAACACGAAACACCTTTTACTTCTATTCCCGCTAACATAGGACGGGTCAACCTTTAACCTTTAACCTTTATCCTTTATCCTTTATCCTTTATCCTTTATCCTTTATCCTTTATCCTTCCCTCTACCTACTCCGCCAGTGGGCACGATTCAGGTTTGGTGTAGCGTTTACAGCGCGGCTGACAATCAATACAAAGGTTTATAGCCTCGCCTGTTTTTGCCTTGTTTACCCAATCGGGGTCGGTTAACATGTCACGTCCAATGGCTACCATATCAGCTAAGCCGTGTGTGACCAACTTATTAGCCCTTTCAGGTGATTTTATTTGGTTAACCACCATTACAGGAACATCTACAAACTTTTTTACCTCTGTTCCCATGTAAACCACATGGTTGTAGTCAAAATTTGAGGGAACTGTGGGGTTAATACCCTTTTCGCCACCGTGCGATACATGAAGGTAATGAACGCCGTATGCTTGGAGCAGTTTGGCAATTTCAATTCCATCGTTCAGGGTGGGGGAACAACCAGCCATGCGGTAACCAATAATAAATGTTGAGGGTGTAACCTCCTTAATACCTTCAATGATTTGCCTTGCAAATCGTAACCTGTTCTCAGAGTTTCCACCATACTCATCGGTTCGGTGGTTAATGGCAGAAGAGGCGAACTGGTTAAGCAGGTAACCATGGGCACCGTGTAGTTCAACACCATCAAAGCCCGCTAGGTGTGCCCTTTTGGCTGCGCTTACAAAATTTTCTACCAGTTCACTTACTTGTTCTTTGGTTAAGGCTACGGAACGGTCGTTTTCCGGGTCAACGGAGGGACCAAAGGCCTTTTCGGCAACAGCTTTCCGTGTTGTAAGTCCTGCATGGTGAAGCTGAATAAGAATCTTGGCCTCGTTCTTGTGGACAGCCTCAGCAATTCTGGCAAGTCCCTCAATGTGGTTGTCGTCCCAAATACCTAACTGGTAGCTGAAAATTCTACCTGTAGGATTCACGCAGGTGGCTTCAACAATAATTAGACCGGTGCCACCCCTTGCAATTCTTTCGTAGTGTGCAATATGTTTGCTGCTTACCTTTCCATCGGAGTCGGACCATCCAAAGTTAACAATGGGTGGCAAGGCAACCCGGTTTTTAATATTTATTCCGTTAATTACAATTGGCGTATGAATATCCATAATAACCTTTATTAGCTAATCACAAATATAGATAATTAGCCGCATACAAAAAAAATTAACCAAATGGTTAAAAAAGAGACTAAAAAATTTGGAGCATAAAAAAATGTGTCAGATATTTGCCGTATGGTTTAACCAAATGGTTAATATTGTATGACACCAAAAAAAATAGAGAAAGACACTGAGAGTTTGATACTTGAAGCTGCCAAACGCGTGTTTGTCCAAAAGGGATTGGACGGGGCGCGTATGCAGGAAATTGCCGATGAAGCAGGAATTAATAAGGCTCTGCTGCATTACTATTTCCGTTCAAAGGAAAAGCTTTTCATGACCATCTTTAAGGTTGAGCTGAACAACTTTTTTCCACGGCTCATACCCGTATTACTAT
>Ga0208940_1002582_pt1 | contig 16571 bp, 16 predicted proteins | sample AD_JPNNA6_MetaG_FD_184445 | JGI IMG/M metagenome (GOLD analysis project Ga0208940, IMG submission 184445) | Active sludge microbial communities of municipal wastewater-treating anaerobic digesters from Japan - AD_JPNNA6_MetaG (SPAdes) (version 2) | ecosystem: Engineered > Bioreactor > Anaerobic... | reverse complement strand
TTGGCGAAACTTTGGAGCATTTATCTTATAGACTAAGAAAAGAAGATTTATCTTTTGAGCAAATATCTAAGATTACAAATATGCCTATTGATTTTGTGATTGATTCGATTAAAAAGTATGAAATACAAAATAAATAAAGCACATACGCCCAACACACAATATAAAACAGTTGGGGTTCAGTGGTTTGCGGGGTTTTGGTTCCCGCTTCAACTTTCTCCAACGTTGGATAAGAACGCGCTCCGAAAACCCAACCGTTTCATATTGTAAAACGTTACCAACAAGCCTAAGAAAGACCGTACAATGAATATTTGCTGCAAAGAAAAAACAAAAAGGTATTTTGCCGACGCACAAAGCAAGAGTGTGGCTGCCCTTCCCTGCAACCATCGCTTCGCAGCCACACACTTGCTTTCTTTGCCAACGCACTTGTTGAATAACGGATTATTTGTTAAATTGAATAAAATAATTGAACCCGATAAGAATAATTTGATTTGCAATATCACTTCAAAGGTAAAGGCGACCACCGATAACGGAGCCAAAACAATTAATTTTAAATATCATGTATAACGAACAATTAGAAAAATTGATTGAAATGGCTCTTATGGATGGAGAGCTAACTGAAAAAGAAAAACAAGTGCTTTTTAAAAAAGCTGAAGCATTGGGTGTTGACCTTGATGAGTTTGAAATGGTTTTGGAAGCAAAGCTCTATGAGAAAAAACAAGCAATGAATCAAGAATCAGAAGCGAAAGCAGCACCAAAATCTGATAAATTTGGTGATGTAAAAAAATGTCCGGCATGTGGTGCAATGGTTCAATCTTTTCAATCAAAATGTCCTGATTGCGGTCATGATTACTCAAATATCGAATCAAATGCTTCAATTCAAAAATTATTTAAAATGCTAGATGATGTTGAATCTGGAAGAAAAGATGATGAAGGTATGAATCCACTGAAAGCTTTTGGCGGTGCTATGGCTAAAGGCTTTGGCATGGGTGGTATTGGTGATAAAATAAATAATCGTAAAAAAGAAATAATTAAAAACTTTCCTATTCCAACTACAAAAGATGATATCCTTGAATTTCTATCACTCGCAATCCCAAATGCTAGAAAACAAGGAAATTTCTTTACTTCTGGCGCATTTAACTCTCCTGCCAATGAAAGAAATAAATTACATAATGAGTTCGTTCCTATTTGGAAAGCTAAGTGCGAGCAAATAGTTCTGAAAGCAAGATTCTCTATGAAAGAAGATAAAAGTATACTTGAAGAAATTAATAATTATGCCAGAGAATTAGGAATCAAATAATGTAAAATTATGAATGAGAAAATAATAAAATTAGTTGAATATGCGCTTGCTGATGGGGAAATATCTGATAAAGAATTACAAGTTCTTTATAAAAAGTGTGATGAAAATGGAATAAATCGTGATGAATTAGAAAATTATATTTCAACCCGCTTAAAAGACAAGCCTGAAAAGTTAACGCCTAATGATTCTAAAATTTCGGACGAACTTGAAACTGCTATTCAAAGGTTAGATGCAATTACTGTTTCAATAAAGACAGCACCAAAGGCATCTCATTTTTCTATTCAATTTAGAATTGTTGCAATTTTAATGACTTTTGGTATTTATCATATTATATCAATGCTTTCAAAAAAATCTTCGTTAGGTTTTCAAGGTGAAAAAGTTTACTATGATAACATAAAGGAAATTAAAACAATTAAAGAAAAATATAGTAATCATGAACTAATTATAACTCAATTTAATGTATTAAATAAAGCAATTCTTAAATACAAAATTATCAATTACACGCTTTTATCTTTAATAGTTATTGCATTTCTATCTCTTTTCTTTTCGTAAAACTTAAAAAATAAAATATGGGACTATTCGGAAATAAATCAGAAGGCGGATTAATGGATGTCATCCGCTGTGACGAACAAGAATATCTTGTTTGGAAATGGCGACCTTCGGGTGATGCCAACAGTACAAAAAAAGAGAACTCTATCCGTTATGGTAGTAGTTTACGAGTAAAGGACGGTGAATTAGCCGTTTTTGTTTACCAGCAAAAAGATGGTTCAATGCAGGATTTTATAGTTGGCCCTTATGACCAAACTATAAAAACAGCAAACTTTCCTGTTTTAACAGGTATTGTTGGTGCAGCTTTCGGTGGTTCATCACCATTTCAGGCAGAAATTTATTTTATAAACCTTTCAGGTAATGTTCAAATTAAATTCGGCATTCCATATTTTGATGTGTTTGACCCAAGATTTTTAGATTTTGCAGTACCAATGGCTGTTCGTGGCACATTAACCTTTAATATTACGGACTACAAAGGATTTATAAAATTGAACCGTCTGATTAATTTTGAATTAGAAGACTTCAAAAAACAAATAAAGGATGCCATTACAAAATACATTAAAGGTGTTGTTACAAATATTCCAGCAGATAACGGAATTCCTGTTTTGCAAATGGAAAGAAAGATATTAGAAATTAACGATTTGGTTTCGAAATATTTAGGAAGCAGACTTGAAACTGATTTTGGTGTAAATATGAAAGGTCTGGATATTGCAGCAATTGAAGTCGATAAGGAAGCCGATGGTTATGCCGAACTTAGAAAAGTAACAGCAGAACAATCTACAAAAACAATTGGTGCTCAAACTGATGTCAATATTCAAAATCTTCAGGATACTCAAGAAATCAACGCAAAAAACTTGGAAGAAACACTCCGTATCCAAAGAGAAGAAGCACAAAGAGCACAGAAATTACAAACAGAAACACAAAATATTTCAGCACATCAATTAAACCAACAAACCGAAGTTGCAAAAAAAGCAGCAGAAAGTATGGGAAAAATGGGGTCTGGTGGTGGAACAGGTACAGGTGGCGGAATGATGGACCCGGGTTCTATGATGGCGAGTATGGCAATGGGTGGAGCAGTTGGTTCTGGTATGGCAGGAGCAGTTGGTGGTATGATGCAAGGCATGAACGAACAAAAACAAACCCCGCCACCACCTCCACAAGTTCAATATAACATTTCAGTAAATGGTCAACAAAGTGGCCCATTTGGCTGGCAACAGTTACAACAAATGGTTCAGAGTGGTCAGATTACTAAAGATACTTATGTTTGGAAGCAAGGTATGGCTAATTGGGAATTAGCAGGAAATGTACAAGAATTATCATCATTGTTTGGTGCAGTTCCTCCACCTCCGCCACCACCTCCACCAGCAGTGTAAAAAAATATTTAACCTATGTAATAATTTAATACTTCTAATCTATGGAAAACTTAAATTTTAAATCAGCACGCTTTTGGCCATTGTTTAGTAATATCTTTTTTCCAGCAGAATTAATGTTGGATAATCAGTTTGCATATTACAAGAAAAAAAGACTCTTTTTCAAACCAATTCAAATCTCTGTAAATATTAAAGAAATTGCATTTTTCGACACCGGTGGTATTTTTAATAAAACTTTAGAATTTGGATATACCGACCAAATACTTATCAAAGGTATTAGTGGTAAAAATTGTAATATTATAAAAAAACATATTATTGAGAATGGTGCTAAAATTGGAAAAGAAGGATTGGTAGTTAAATCATTACCATTTACAAGTCTTTCTGATATTCTAAAACCATTAAAATGGTTCCTGAGAGAGAAACTCATTTTAACAGATGAAGCAGTTTTATTCTTAAAAAGAAAATTATTCTCAAACAAAACAACGTATTTACCATTTAATAAAATTTCCTTTGGATATATTGATGGGTGGCTATCAAAAAAAGTTTACATAATTGGTGAACAGAATATTATGCCATCTTATTCTTTCCCAAGTAAACCTGTAAGTACATTAAAAGCAAAATTAAAGGATATAGGTTTAGAACTTAAAAAAGGCAAATCATTTAGACCATTTTGGTTTTCTTCCGGTAGAAATCTTGTGAATCCTCCCCGTATCTTTTGTACAGAGAAGGAAATCGCATATATTGATGTTTTACCATTTAAGGATACCGTAATAAAAGTATTGCGTTATAATGAAATTGAAACATACAGAAAACACAAATGGTATTCTTTGCTTGGTAGTATAATTATTTCAGGTAATGTAGAAAATATTCGTAATCAATCAACTATTGAGTATTCTCGTGAAATCAAGAAAGAGATGGATAGCGAAAAACCTGTGATAAAAGATGATGAATTCAAAAATAATATCGTCATTTTATTGAAAAGTGTTTGGTTTTTTAGATGGCGTGTATTTTTCTTTTCAACTGGTATAAGGTCATTTATTAAAAATCATAAAAGTTAATAATATGGACGACAATAATTTTTTCTCAATAAACAGGTTAGTTGAATTCGGTATGGGTATGGCTGTTGCTCAACAAATGGTCAAATCTATGAATGAATCAATGACTAATATGCATGTTCCGGGGGCAATGAATCCCTTGGAAAAACCGCAACAAAAGTTTTTTTACGCAATGATAGAAGGAAAACAAGCTGGGCCATTTTCTGAACAGGAATTAGCCCGATTAATTTCTGAAAAGAAAGTTGTGAAAGAAACTTATATATGGATGCCAGGTCTTTCTAATTGGAAAATGGCAGACCAAATACCAGAAGTTCTTAAATTAGTTGCATTAACACCACCTCCATTTAATCAAAATCCATAGATTATGAAATTAAACTTTGTACAAACCATAATAGCCATAGCGGTAAGTGCCCTTATCGCTTATGGCTTTTATCATTTTCATGATAGTGAAAATAAACTACTTTTAAGTGCAGGTAGTTTTATTTTTCTTTCTGTCACTTTAGTTTTTGCCATAGGTGTAAATTTTGAACAGTCCAGAACAACTGCAAATAATAGAGTTGTTTCGGTAATATTCTTTGTCATTGCTTTAATTAGCAACTTAATTTTTGTTTTTTTAAATTTTTCAGAAGCAAGTTACATAATTACAAATGGTATTTTACTATTAATTTATATTCTTATTGTTTATTCAATTCATCGAGCCAAACAATGGTAAAAGAGTTTTCAAATGCTGTTTGTGAGCGCATTGGTTTTTATGTTTACATACTTAAAGACCCAAGAAATGATACGATTTTTTATGTTGGTAAAGGTAAAGGAAATAGAATCTTTCAGCATGTTCTATGTGCTTTGGAAAATGAAACTGAAAATGACAAATATAACTTGGTTAGAGAAATTTTAAGTTCTGGCAACGTAGTTGAGCATTATATTTTACGGCACGGACTTGAAGAAAAATTGGCTTTTGAAATTGAAAGTACCGTAATTGACTTACTCGGAATTGAAAATTTAACAAATTCTGTTAAAGGTCATGACACTTGGGAACGAGGATTAAAAACTGTTGATGAAGTTTTTCAGCACTATGATGCCAAAGCAGTAACATTTGAAGAGCCTTGCATTATCATAAATATAAATCGACTTTACACTCGTGATATTTCTGCTCAAAAACTTTATGACTCAACTCGTGCTTCGTGGATTGTTGGAATAAAAAGAGATAGAGCAAAATATGCTATTGCCTCATATCGTGGACTTGTAAGAGAAGTTTACGAAATTGAAAAATGGCAACCAAATGGTGATAGATGGGAATTTGTTGGAAAAGTTGCGGCAGATAAAATCAGGGATAAATACTTGAATCAATCGTTAGAGAATTATATAAAAAAAGGTGGTCAAAATCCGATTAGATATACATTCAAATGAAATCCAAGCGCACCTTCCCTTCGCTTTCAGGCACATTGGCAAAACGCACAAATCCAGCGCTACAACCAAATTTTGCCAAAGAGCCTTCAAGCCCGTCCCGCTCCAACGCAGAGACAGATAAGTGCAGCATATATGAAATTAATGACAAAATGAATAAAGGCCAGTTGGTAACACGCGGTCATAAAACATTGGGGGCGAAGTGGTTATTTGAGCGTCAGTTCTCACATCAAAGTTTGTTGTACCTTGATAGTGGAGTAGCTCCGAACTCCCCAACGTTTCATACCGCCATCCGTTGTGTGCCATGCTAAAAAGACCGTGCATATTGATAAGCTTAATAAAAACACAAATTGCCAACCCGCATTGCACACATTGGCAAGCCCCACGTGCCGATGCGCAAACCAAAGCTTGCCAAAGAGTGCAATTTTTGCCAGCGCACACAGGAAGACCGAAACGAAAATTGTAAATTGCGACATTTGAAAATTGAATTAGGAAAATGATATAATGGCTGAAAAAGAAGCAAAAGCAAGAATAAAGATTAATAAACTCCTCGAAGAAGCAGGCTGGAGTCTTTTAGATTATGGTTCAAAAAAAGCCAATGTTGTATTTGAAAACAATGTAAAGATAACAGAACAGGCAATAAATGACCTGGGAGAAAATTTCGACAAAACCAAAAATGGTTTTATTGACTTCTTGCTCTTAGATGAAAAAGGTTATCCATTAATTGTTTTAGAAGCTAAAGCAGAAGATAAAAACCCCCTGATTGGTAAAGAGCAAGCCAGAAAATATGCCAAATCTCAAAATTGTCGTTTTATCATTCTTTCAAATGGAAATTTGCATTATTTCTGGGATTTAGAAAGGGGGAATCCATATATCATAACCAATTTTCCCAATCCTGATTCGGTTGAAGGGTACAAGATGTTTAAACCTGACAAAAACCGACTTATTACTGAAAATGTTGATGATGATTATATTGCTCTTACACAATACCCCAGTTATGCAACCGACCCGGAATATCAAAACGAAGCAACAAGGAGTGATTTCTTCTTTCGCACCAAAGTAAGGTTCTTACGTCATTATCAGAAAAAAGCAGTAAAAGCTATTCAAAAAGCTGTTGCAGAAAAGAAAGACCGTTTTTTGTTTGAAATGGCTACAGGCACAGGAAAAACTTTGACATCAGCAGCAGTTATAAAGCTTTTTTTGAGAACAGGAAATACAAGGCGAGTCTTGTTTTTGGTTGACCGGTTGGAATTGGAAGACCAGGCTAAAAAAGCTTTTGATGAATATTTGCGCAATGATTACAAAACAGTTATTTACAAGGAAAACCGGGACGACTGGCGGAAAGCTGAGATTGTAGTAACCACTGTGCAATCGCTTTTATTTAATAACAAATTCAAGCGTTTATTTTCACCGACCGATTTTGATTTGGTCATTTCCGATGAAGCTCATCGCTCAATCGGGGGAAATGCCCGTGCTGTTTTTGAATATTTTGTTGGGTATAAATTGGGCTTAACAGCAACTCCAAAAGATTATTTAAAAAAATACGATGATACTAAAAAGACAAAAGACCCGCGGGAATTTGAAAGAAGATTGCTCTTAGATACCTACCGTACTTTTGGTTGTGAATCGGGCGAACCAACTTTCCGTTATTCTTTGCTTGATGGTGTAAAGGATGATTTTCTAAGAAACCCGACAGTAATTGATGCAAGAACCGAAATAACTACACAATTACTTTCAGATGAAGGCTATGCTGTATTAGAAGCAAATGAAGAAAATGAAGAGGACGAAACTTCATTTTTTCAACGTGATTTTGAAAGAAAGTTTTTTTCGGAAAGAACAAATGTAGTTTTTTGCAAAACCTTTTTAGAAAATGCTTTAAGAGACCCAATTTCAGGCGAAATGGGCAAAACAATTATATTCACCGTCAGTCAGAATCATGCAGCGAAGCTCACGCAGATATTGAATGAAATGGCTGATAAGCTATACCCCGGACGATACAATTCCGACTTTGCTGTTCAGGTAACTTCTCTTATTTCAGGGGCTCAACAAATGACTTTGAACTTTACCGACAAGAGCAACAATTTGAACGGAACAGGTAATTTTAATCCTGTTTACCGTACTTCAAAAACAAGGGTATGTGTTACGGTCGGCATGATGACAACAGGCTATGATTGTACCGATATTCTGAACATTTGCCTGATGCGTCCGATATTTTCACCTCAGGATTTTATCCAAATAAAAGGCAGGGGCACAAGAAAACACAATTTTTCGGAACAAATTGTTGATGTTGGATTAAAGGAAGAGTTTAAGAATACTGAAAAGAAAACCTTTAAGCTGTTTGATTTCTTTGCCAACTGCGAATATTTCGAAGAAAAATTTAATTATGACGAAGTTTTAAAATTACCTGCAAAACACTCGAAAAAAGGACAAGGTGGAGATGGGCCAACGCCGATTGAAGAATACGAGACTTTTGAGGAAGATAAAGTTTTGACACTTCAGGAGGAACAAATTGGAATGGAAGGAATGCGTATTGACCGCATGTTCTTCAATAAGTTTGAAGATGAAATGAAACAAGATGATTTTATTGCTGAAAATGTGCGTGAAGGTAAATGGGATTTGGTATTGAATTATATCAATGAAGAAATAATGAATAAGCCTGAAGAATATTATACCATTGAAAAATTAAGAAAAGCAGCGGAGGTTGACAGGCGTTTAACTTTAAGAGAAATTATTGAAAAAATATTTGGTTTAATTCCTTATTTTAAATCAAAAGACGAACTATTGGAAGAAGAGTTTGATAAATTTTTAAGCGACTATAAACCACAGGATAAAGATGATGTAATTGCACTGAAATACTTTTTTAAAGCATACATTACTGATAATAGGGTAAGAGACATTATTGAAAAGAAAAAGTTCAATGAATTAAATGTGAATCCTTCTTTTAATATCAACGATTACAAATCGGTTGGTAAAAATTGGAGAATGCTTATACCGGAATATGTGAAGGATTATGTTCCGTTAAATAATTTTATGTAGGAGAATTATAAATGTTAGATACAACAACAAAACGAAGAATAGATACTGCCCGTGATATTTTAGTGGGTAAAGTCCCCGACCCAAAAAGTCAGGTAGAGCAAATTACCATTGCCTTGATTTATAAATTCATGGACGACATGGATTTAGATGCGGAAGAATTGGGCGGTGAACCATCGTTTTTCAGCGGAGAATATGAAAAATATGGTTGGAGAAAAATTTTCAATCCTTCTTTGGGTGGTTTTGAAATGCTGAACTTGTATAGCGAAGCTATTTTAAAAATGGCTCAAAACCCCAATTTACCTCAATTATTCCGTGATATTTTCAAGAATGCCTATTTACCCTACCGTGACCCTGAAACACTGAAAAGTTTTTTGAAAATAATAAACGATTTTTCCTACGACCATAGCGAAAAACTTGGCGATGCATTTGAATATCTTTTGTCGGTTCTGGGTAGCCAGGGCGATGCCGGACAGTTTCGTACCCCACGCCATGTAATTGATTTTATGACAGCCCTTATTGCTCCGAAGAAAAACGAAACCGTGCTTGACCCGGCATGTGGAACAGCAGGTTTTTTAATTTCGGCATATAAGCATATCTTAAAAGAAAATTCGAGCAACTACGATAAAACTGACCCGTACACCTTTGAGCAGAATAATGTTAAGCTGGCAGAAATTACCGTAAACGGCAAGCACTACAAAGGCGATAAATTAAGCCCAGACGACCGGGCAAGAATAATCCAAAATATAAAAGGTTACGACATTTCGCCTGATATGGTGCGTTTAAGTTTAGTAAACCTTTATTTACATGGTTTTACCGATCCGCATATTCACGAATACGATACATTGACCAGTGAAGAACGTTGGAACGAATTTTACGATATTATTCTTGCCAATCCGCCTTTCATGTCTCCGAAAGGTGGAATACGCCCCCATAAACGATTTGCTGTTCAGAGTAAGCGCAGCGAAGTGCTGTTTGTGGATTATATGGCTGAACATCTCACACCAACAGGAAAGGCAGCTATTATTGTACCAGAAGGAATAATATTCCAAAGTGGTACTGCCTATAAAAGCCTGCGTAAAATGTTGGTAGAAGACAATTATCTAGTAGGTGTTATTTCATTGCCGGCAGGCGTTTTTAATCCATACAGTGGCGTGAAAACCTCCATTTTGTGGTTAGACAAGACACTAGCCAAAAAGACCGACAAAATACTTTTTGCAAAAATAGAAAACGATGGTTTTGATTTAGGCGCACAAAGAAGGCCAATAAAACAAAACGATTTGCCCGGAGTATTCCGAAAACTGACAAAATACCGGGATAAACTAATGCTTGGCGAAGATGTTGATTTTGAAAATGAAGCGTTGGTTTCGTTAGTTGAAAAAGCAAGAATCGCTGAGAATGGAGAGTTTAATTTGAACGGAGAAAGATATAGAGAGCAAATACAAATCAATTCAAATTTTCCTGTTGTTGAATTAAAAGAAATCGCTGAAGTAATTTCCGGTCAATCCCCCAAAAGTGAATATTATAATGAAAAAGGAGATGGATTACCATTCTATCAAGGAAAAACTGATTTTGGGGAACAATTTGTTGATGCCCCAACAAAATGGACAACAGGAATTACTAAAGAAGCATTCAAAAATGATATTTTGATGTCTGTAAGAGCACCAGTCGGCCCCGTTAATTATGCAACACAACATATTTGCATTGGAAGAGGACTTGCAGCAATTAGAGTGAAAAAATCTATTAAAAATGAATTTTTATTTTATCTCCTAAAGTCGAAAGAAAACGAAATTAAAGGTAATGGTGGTGCTGTATTTGATAGCATTTCCAGAAAACAAATTGAAGAAATCCAAATCCCCCTTCCCCCCTTATCCGTGCAAGAAGAAATTGTAGCCGAAATAGAAAGCTACCAAAAAATTATTGATGGTGCCCGCCAAGTTGTTGAAAACTACAAACCGAAAATTGACATTGACCCGGAATGGGAAATGGTGGAGTTGGGAGATATTTGCGACATTACATCAAGTAAACGAATTTTTAAAGATGAGTATGTTGAATCTGGTGTTCCATTTTATAGAACAAAAGAAATCGTAGAACTTTCTAATGGTTTAAATCCTTCTCTTGAGCTATTTATATCTAATGAAAAATATCAAGAAATAAAAGAAAAATTTGACATGCCAAAACAGGGCGACATACTCGTTTCCGCAGTTGGAACCCTTGGTGTTTCATGGATTGTTAACCACGATAATCCATTTTACTTTAAAGATGGTAATCTTGTTTGGTTGAAGGATATTAAGGAAGAGGCTAATCCAAATTTCGTCAAACAAGTGCTGGATATTTTTATTCCAAATCAGATTCATATTCTTTCTGCAGGTGCAGCTTACAAAGCTCTTACAATTGCGAAATTAAAACAGCTTAAAATTCCACTACCAAATTCTAAAACTCAAAATCAAATTGTTGCTCAAATCGAAAAGGAGCAGGCATTAGTAAATTCCAACAAGCAACTGATTGAAATTTATGAACAAAAAATAAAAGACCGCATTGCAAAAGTTTGGGGGGTATAATGGAAGAAGCCTATCAAATATTGCAGTATTTGCCCAATCGTTTTAAACAAAGAGACGAGCAGGAATACATTAAATTCCTGTGGGATGCTTTTGAAAGCAATTACCAAAACGAGAAGTATCAATTTGCTTTCATTGCTTACCACATGCTTTTTATGAGTTTTGTATATTTCACCATTTGGCAAATAAAATCAGTCCGGGCAGGTGATTTTGATAAAATTAAGCTTGGGTTTCATAATAATTTAGGCAATGCACAAAATCCATTTGGTTTTAGCATAGAAAATGAAAGCAAAGTATTTAACCTGTTGAAATATTTATGTAATTCCCATTCAGATGTTGAATCTCTTATTGGTCAATACAAAAGACTGGTAAAAGAACGGAACGATATTGCACATGCCAGCGGAAACATGCCATTCCGTACTGAAAGCTATTTGCAAAGCCGTTTGAATGATATTATAAGATATGTGGCAGAAATACAAGAATTCAGTAAACCGGTAATTGAAGAGTGTTTTACAAAGTTCCTTATTGAGAGCCAAGATGAAGAAGAAAGGCAATATTCGATAATTGAAGAACAGATAAAGGAAGTTTTAATCCACGAGCATTACCTATCACAAAAGGATATAGAAATATGCTTGGACTTTGATATTACTACACTTTCAGACCAGGAGAATTATCCTGAGATTGAAAGGATATTTGAAATATTAAGAAATGAATATGCCGAACAAACAGCCTGACCCTTCGCATCCATACACATTGGCAAGTCGCACGAGCCGAAGCGCAAACCAAAACTTGCCAAAGAGTATGGCTGCCCCATCGCACGGACTGACAGCGGATAGAAAGCACGGGCACACAACATCGTGTATAGTGTATTTGGCGGATAGTGCTAATTTCGTGGGCGTTACATCTAATAAACTTTGTAACGGGTTGACAGGTTCGTGCTTCGAATCGCCAAACGACACCATACACGTAACCGTTAGTAACAATAGCGGCTATAAAATATTAATGAGGTTAAATCCTCAAATCACAATAAAATGGCGCCAACTGCTCATCTCGCTTCGATCACTCTCGCCACCGCGCCGCCACTTAGAAAGTAAACTACTCAAATTGAATGTCTAGAATCATTTATAACAAAAATGTAAAGCTCCCCAACTCAACTCCTCTCCTCCGCTTCTTGGAAAAAGTAGCGGCTCAGCGAGTAATCAAACATTCTTGTTTAACTGCACTCAAATGAGATCTCTTTTGACCCTGATAAAAATTAATAAGCCGCTACGGTTCCTAACAGGCCGGTATGTTCCATATGCTTGTCATGGTTTTTGCTACTCCTTCTAGAACATTGAGTACAAAATGAAAAAATCCTGCCCACTTAGTCTAACAATAACGGCGAGTTAGATAAGTAATCAAAAGATAGTTTTACCGTGCGCCGTACTGGCAAAAACCACGCCATCCCCTCCCAAGGTCGGGGCACGCAAACGTAACATACCGCCGGAACGTTGTGCATAATTATGAGTCGCCCTGAAAAATATCAATATATCAAATGAAAAATTGGAGAAAAATAGACCCCGACGAGTACAAACTTGTTTGGGAGAAATTCTACGAATTATTCAAATTCAAGCCAAGCTTAACTGAATTCCCTGCAATTGTATCTTCCTTGCCTCAATTGAAATTTGACATTAGCAAGCTATATTCAGATAACAAAATTATTTTCAATGAATTAGAGCAGATTGCATTAGATCTTTTTATTAAGTTATCAAAACCAAGTGAAAGACTCTACGCTTTAGATTGGCAACATGATTGCTATGATTTTGATCCAAGGTTAGAAATGGATAGAAATCAATTTAATGAATGGATAGTGCCCATATTACCAAACGGCGATTATTACATATTTCTGACAAAGGACTTTAAGAATGTATGGTTTGGTCATCCATGGGAAATGACAATTACTTTAATTGGATTAGAAATAGCAAACTTCGGCAGGTCAATATTTTCTGAAATTGACCTGAAAAAATAACTATGCACAACAGGTCGGTATATGCAATTGGCGCTCCGCACCGCGAGAACTTTCTGGCTAAAGAGGAACGTTAAGTGGCCGGCGGTGCGGCCTGCCCCGGCTCCCGCCGGGGACCCCCTGGTGGTGTCACGGTTTTTGCCAACGCGAGAATAAACAAATAACATCATAACCCTGCATCGCACCACGAGTGCAAAAACACGCGCCACCGCGACTCTGCGCCAACTGCACATACCGCCGAACGTTAGCGGTAATTTTACGAAAACGACATAAATACTAAAAAACAATCCGATGAAGCTATAAGTAACTGTTCAAAAATAAAAACAGAAATAAATCATTACTCTCAAAAGTTATGATGATTTGTATTTATCAACAATTTAAAATTTACAACAATGACACAGTTACAAATGATTAACAAAACCAAATCAATAGCTCAACAAGACGAAAATGTTTCCGCAGTTTTTATGTACGGTTCATTTACCAAAAATGAAGGCGACAAATATTCTGACATCGAATTTTACATTTTTCTAAAAACCAAAGAAAACTTTTCGGCTGAAGAATGGGTAAACCAAGTTTATCCTGTCGCTTTATATTTCATTAATGAATACGGAAGTGAAGTCACTATTTTTGAGAATATGATTAGAGGCGAATTTCATTTTTTAAAAACAGACGAAATAAAAATCATTAAATCGTGGGAAGGAATTGTTGCGTTCAGTGATTTTGACCAAATGAATTTAATTGACAAAGACGGACTTTTAACGGAAACGCTAAATCAAATCAAAGTAAAATTCCCTGATAGAACCACAGACGAAAATATTTTGTGGCTAAGCCAATCATTACTGAATGTTTTGCTGACAACGAACAATTTAATCAAAAGAGAAGAATTTGCCCACGCCCACCAAAGCTTGACGACTGTTCAAAAATACTTACTTTGGCTCATCAGAACAGTAACAAATAAAACTCAACATTGGGAAAGCCCGACGAAAAGTTTGGAAAAAGATATTGACCAAGATTGGTATTCAGAATTTATACTTACAACATCTGATTTAAACCCTAAAAACATAAATACAGCCTTTCAAAATTCATTGAAAATATCTGAAAAGCTGTTTGACAAACTAAATGTTGGACTAAAACTCAAAGAAATATTAAAAAGAATTGAATAAAAAACTACCGCTAACATCGCATATAGCCAATGGCGGGGGAAGTGGGTATTCGAAGCTTTGTAGCCCGCATCAGCTTCTGTGCTGGCGGACAGGTATGCAGCCCGCAAACCGCCACTGGCCATATGCGTAACCGTTATGCCGCATGCTAAGTCAACTCCTATGAAATGACACTATGGCCATTCTAAACAAAATAGAACAGTCTATAAAAAATGGTAGTGAGCCATTACTATGTCAAAATAATAGACTTCCAATCACCATTAAAGACTTTTGGGCTTGGAGTGCCTCTGATTTAATGAGTAATGCAACCAGGAGCCGATTTGCGGAATTCATTGTCGCTACTGCTACCAATGTTGATCTTGGAATTCCCCGCCAAGAATGGGAGCCATATGATTTACTAACTCCAGAGGGTATTAAAATTGAAGTGAAATCCTCAGCCTATATTCAATCATGGCATCAGAAACAATTATCAACCATTACCTTCTCAATTAAACCTGCCAGGTACTGGAATAGTAAAAATGGAGAACTAGAGTCTATTGCAAAAAGGCATGCTGACATATATGTAATGTGCTTGTTAAAGAATATGGATCAAAACACTATTAATCCACTTGATTTGGACCAATGGGATTTCTACGTCCTATCAAGACCAGAACTAGACAACTATAAGCGTAGCCAACATTCAATAACCTTGAAATCACTTGAAAACCTAACCAAACCAGTAACATATTCTGGGCTGTTTGAAGAAATTAAAATAAAACATCTCAAAAATCAATAAAGCACGACGGCATAACAGGTCGGTATATGTCATTGGCTCTCCGCACCGCGAGAACTTTCTGGCTAAAGAGGACCGTAAAGTGGTCGGCGGTGCGGCCCGCCCCGGCTCCCGCCGGGGACCCCCTCCTGGTGTCACGGTTTTTGCCAACGCGAGAATAAACAAACAACATCATAATCCTGTATCGCACCACGAGTGCAAAAACACGCGCCACCGCGACTCTGCGCCAACGCCACATACCGCCGAACGTTGTGCTTAATTGTATAAAACAAACAATATGGAAAATTTCGATCAGGTATTTGAAAACATTGATTTTGCAGGCAAAGCTGAAAAATCAATGAAAGATTTTAGCAACTGGCTTCTAGGTATTTCAATCGGAATGTGTGGATTAATGATTTCTGTAATTGATAACCAGACCGCAACAACTTCAAATTTATATACTGCTCTATATATCTCAATTTTAATTATAAACATGGCAAACGTTCTACTTGTTAGCACTACAAAATATAAAATTGTCATGCGAGAAACACAAATGATGATTGAATATGGATCACTAAAAAAAATATCAGTTCATTCAAAAGATAGTCAAACTGATAAAGTAGAATGGGATAAACATTTTAAAAACTGGACAACTGAATATAATAAAATAGCAACAATCGGCAAATTATTGAGTGCCTCAATCAAAACTACATTATTAACCGTGATAATCTCAGGAGTATCAATAATCTTAATCGTAATCTAATACAACTAAGCACAACAGGTCGGTATATGCAATTGGCTTCCGCACCGCGAGAATATTCTGGTCAAAATGGAAGACCTTCAATGGCGGTGCAGGCCGCCCCGGCTCCCGCCGGGGGCCCCCTCCTGGTGTCACGGTTTTTGCCAACGCGAGAATCAAGTAATAACCGAATAACCCTGCATCGCACCACGAGTGCAAAAACACGCGCCACCGCGACTCTGCGCCAACTGCACATACCGCCGAACGTTAGGGCCAATAGCGGCTCATGTAATTGAAGATGTAGCTATGTGCGTTTATCTCATCTGCATGGGGGGGCCAGCTGAACATCTCGCTGCAAAGTGACTCGCCAACGCGCCGCAACTTAGATTAATAGCAACAAACAGAACAAGAAGTACCAGTCCAGAACGACTGGCGAAACACCCCAATTCAGCAGTAGGACTACGCTTCACCGGATGCGTAGCGGTTTGCCGAGTAGAAAAGGAAACCTGTTCATCTGTACTCAAGTGAGTTCTTCTCTGTTCTGAACAAATAAAAATAAAACCGCTACTATCCCTAACAGGCCGGTATATGTCATTGGCGCTCCGTGGCGCGACAATTGGGTAACTAAAGAGGAAGGCTTTGTGGCTGGC
>Ga0208940_1002581_pt1 | contig 16575 bp, 18 predicted proteins | sample AD_JPNNA6_MetaG_FD_184445 | JGI IMG/M metagenome (GOLD analysis project Ga0208940, IMG submission 184445) | Active sludge microbial communities of municipal wastewater-treating anaerobic digesters from Japan - AD_JPNNA6_MetaG (SPAdes) (version 2) | ecosystem: Engineered > Bioreactor > Anaerobic... | reverse complement strand
CTGCGGGCCACATTTCCGGAATGAACATCCAGCGGGCAGGAGAGCAGTGACGGAGAGATGCTCTTCCATAGGCCGAAATCAACACCCCGGTCATCCCTGCGCACCATCCACCTCAGGAACATGTTTAGTCGGGTAATTAGTGTAGCCATTAATCAAAATATATTAATTCGGTTGGATTGAGTTTTATTATATCAACATAGTTTGAACCACCACCTGCTGCGTATCCGACAAAATCCTTTGGTAGTTTAGTGGACTTGCCTGCTGACTTTAAAAGATACCTTGCCAGTTCTTTGTCTTCCTTCAGGTCTTCTTTCGTTATTGCTCTTGACCTGTAATATGACAAGCAGTACCAGTTTAATGCCTGCCAGTTGGTCATGAAGATGCTTTGCTCATCGAAACCACGATATTCGATTTGCACCAGAAAATTACCACTCCTTTTATTTGGTTCATGCTTAATTGTAATACGTTTAATTAATGAATGGACTAACCGTCTTGTTTCGTCAAAACCAGCATCCAGATGATACTGACCGAGAATGTTTTCAACTCTTTTGAGCCTGTTTTGCCCTGACCGTTCAATCAGCCTGTTCTCCAGTATATCAATGGCATTCTCTTTTTCTTTTAATTTTCGTTTTGTGGTCTTTAGTGTTTCTTTTATTTTTTCATCATCCTCAAAGTCTGGGTCAGCCAGATTTTTATATGCCTTTTCTTCGGCTCTCCGCAAATATTCGAGTTCCTTTTTTTCTTTGCTGATTTTTTCATTCAGTTCATCCAGTTTATCAGTGTTCTCAGGTAAGCCAGCCAGAAAGTCTTGCAGTCCTTTTGCCAAGAATAGGTGATAAATAATAAATGTTTCAATTTTTGCAATACTTATACCTCTGGAGTTACAATTAATGTAGTGCTTTGATTTTCCCTTGCATTTGTATGCGCTGTCTTTCCCTTTGAGACGCTTCTTTCCACGGAATTCACTTTTGCAATCGGCACAGTATGTTATTCCGTTTAACAAATAATGGTATTCATCACGCTTACCTGCCTTCTTTCTGTTGTTTTCCAGATTATCATTTACTTCCTGCCAGTGCTGTTCTGTCAGAATCGCTGGAATGGGTACTTGTTCTCCGTTCCACATCCGTACACCTTTATAAACAGGATTGGTAATGATATCGTGAACTACATTTCCCCGCCAGATGATATTTTCCTTTTTGTAGGTGGTAATCTGTTTCGTGTACCTGTCTTTCCTTCTGAAGTTACCAGAAAATTGGTTGAATTTGGTCGGAATATGCTCTGCATTAAGCCTTTTGGCAATTGTATATGTTCCGAGTCCTTCCAAGGACATCTGAAAAATCCTTTTAACTACATCTGCTTCTTTTTCGACAACCGCAAATTTACCGTCATCGCCTTTCTTATACCCATAAGCACATAAACCATGTGTCTTGCCATTCTTTGCATTAATAGCAATGGCTTCTTTTACTTTGATTCCAGTGACAGTAGCATACAATTCATTAGCCAGCGACATTACACCAGTAATAAACTTGTTTTCAGGAACATCCAAGTCGAGGAACTTTCCACTTGGGTAATACTTGCATTTGTGTTCGAGCATGAGAGATACAAACATGTTCCAGATGGTGTTATTTCTCTCAATGCGTGACTGGTCGTAACAATATACATGTGTGATTTCCTTATTTTTGATGGCATTCAGGAGAAGCGCAAACTCAGGACGCTCAGAAATTTTTTCGTTTCTTCCACTGATACCTTCGTCAACAAATACCCTGAATTCCATACCTTCAGACTTGGCAAACTCTATCCCGTACTTTTTCTGAACCGTTATGGAAACATCTTTGCCTTCTCCTTTATGCTTGCTTATTCTGCAATAAATACCAACCATTTAGCATGTATTTGTGCAAATATAATAATAATGGTTATTCCGTTAATTAATGTTGCTAAAATGAAGGTAATTTTCCCTCTTTTAATATTATATTCGTGATTACAAAAAATTAATTATGTCTGAAGACCAAAAACGACAACTTAACCAGCAACTCTGGAATATAGCCAACACCCTGCGTGGTAAAATGGATGCCGATGAATTCCGTGACTACATTCTCGGCTTCATTTTTTACAAATACCTGTCGGAAAAGATGGAATTATATGCCAATGACATCCTGAAGGAAGATAAAATAAAATATCTGGCGATACCTGAAGATACCAAGCAGGGTCGGGAATATCTGGAAGCCATAAAAGAAGAATCTCTGGAAAAATTGGGTTACTTCCTGAAACCATCAGAATTGTTCGGGCAGGTAGCAAAACGTGGAAACGGCAATGGGAAACATGGAAACGCCTTCATTATTGAAGACATACAGAGAATCCTAATCAATATCCAGAACAGTACGATGGGTACTGCCAGCGAAGAAGATTTCGACCACCTGTTCGAGGACATGGATTTAAACAGCACTAAATTGGGCAAGTCTGCTGAACAACGAAATGAAGTTATCGCAAAAGTACTGGCACATCTGGATAAAATTGATTTTCAATTGGAACAATCTGAAATTGATGTACTGGGTGATGCTTACGAATACCTGATTGCTCAGTTTGCCAGTGGTGCGGGTAAAAAAGCAGGTGAATTTTACACTCCGCAACAGGCATCAAAAATACTTGCACGGATTGTTACACTGGGTAAAACACGTATTAAATCTGCCTATGACCCCACTTGTGGTTCGGGTTCACTAATTCTTCGGTTGGGCAGGATTTGTGATGTATTGAAGTTTTACGGTCAGGAGCGCAATCGAACCACATACAACCTGTGTCGAATGAACATGATTCTGCATGGCGTTCATCACACCAGATTCGATATTAAACTGGAAGATACACTCGAACATCCGCAACACGAGAAACTCGATGCTGAGGCAGTGGTGGCAAATCCGCCATTTTCAGCACAGTGGAGTGCCAGTCCCTTATTCATGACCGATGACAGGTTCAGCGAATACGGCAAACTTGCACCATCATCAAAGGCTGACTTTGCATTTATCCAACACATGATTTATCATTTGGCGGAAAACGGTGTAATGGCTGTCGTTATGCCACACGGGGTGCTATTCAGGGGCGCAGCCGAAGGTCATATCAGGAAATATCTGATTGAAGAAAAAAACTATCTGGATGCAGTTATCGGACTTCCTGCAAACATTTTCTACGGAACATCAATCCCAACTTGTATTCTGGTGTTTAAAAAGTGCCGAGAACATCCTGAAGATATTCTGTTTATTGATGCCAGCCAGTATTTTGAGAAGGTGAAAACACAAAATTACCTGCGTGATGAGGATGTTGACAGGATAGTGGATACATACGCAAAACGCATCACAATTGACAAATACAGTTATGTTGCCAGTCTTGATGAAATACGGGAGAACGATTATAACCTGAACATTCCGAGGTATGTTGACACCTTTGAAGAGGAAGAACCAGTAGATATTCCTGCTGTTGCCAGTGAACTGAAAGAACTGGAAACGGAAATGAAGGACACTGATAATACCATTGCTGGTTTCTGCAAGGAATTAAACATTCCAACACCGTTTTAATCATGGAAAAGCAAAAGAATATGCCGCAGTTACGTTTCCCAGAGTTTGAAGGGGAGTGGGAAAATTTAAAACTGGGTGAACTTTCGAAAAGTATACATTCAGGGAAAGATTCAAACGTTTTTGATGGTAATTACCCTTTATATGGTTCAATGGGAATAATTGGCAAATCATCAAGTCCAACATATGAAGGTAAGTACATATTAGTTGCCAGAGTAGGTGCGAATGCTGGGTCAATTAATTTGGTAGAAGATTCATTTGGGGTAACAGATAACACTCTTGTTATTGAAAATGATAGCAGAATTGATACTGATTTTGAGTATTATTTACTCAAAGTAGCAAATTTAAATAGGTATATATTTGGTTCAGGTCAACCATTGGTAACGGGGAGCATGTTAAAAGCACTTAAAGTCTTAATCCCCTCATTACCCGAACAATTAAAAATCGCATCCTTTTTCACCGCCATTGACCAGAAAATATCCCTACTCAAACGCAAGAAAACCCTGCTGGAACAATACAAGAAAGGGGTAATGCAGAAAATATTCTCGCAGGAAATCAGATTCAAAGACGATAACGGGCATGAGTTTCCGAAGTGGGAGAAGAAGAAGTTGGGGGAACTTACCTACAAAACTGGGAAAAAGAATAAGGGTAGTACCCCGTACCCAATTTATTCTATTAATAACAGAGAAGGCTTCTTACCACAGGGAGACCAGTTCGAAGGTGTTGACAGTAATAGTCGGGGTTATGATATCAGCCTTTATAAAATAATTGAAGAGAAAACATTTGCCTATAATCCTGCAAGGATAAATGTTGGTTCTATTGGTTTTAGTGGTGATTTAAAAGATATTATTATCAGTTCATTATACGTCTGCTTCAAAACAAAACAGGGACTCGAAGATGCTTATTTACATCATTATCTTAAAACTTTCCAGTTTAATAAGTCCGTTTTACAAAATGTTGAAGGCGGGGTTCGTGACTATTTGTTCTATGAGAATTTTTCGAATATTAAAATTAACCTGCCTTCTAATAAAGAGCAACTTAAAATCGCCAATTTCCTGTCAGCCATCGATGATAAAATAAACCATACCCAGAAACAGGTTGAAAAAGCCGAGGTCTGGAAGAAGGGGTTGATGCAACAAATGTTTTGTTAAGATGCCGAATGATAGCAACATAGAAAAGTGGATTAAATTTCTTGAACCTGAAAATCTGAAGGGGAATTTGATGTTTGCATCACTGTATATTGCTGCATTCGAATCCTTCAAGGATTACGTTATCGAAGAGGTTAAGTTCTTTTTTCATAATGGTTTCAAAGATGGGCAGGACATATTTGACCCAAAATATGAAACTCATGTAAAATCAAAAGATAAAAGTGTTGTTAAAGCCTCATTACTCTGGTTGTTAGAAATGGAAGCCATTGATGAAAGTGATATCTTATTGTTTAATGACCTTCGGCAATACCGAAACAAATTGTCACATGAACTGATGACCCTTCTTTTTGATGGTTTGCCTGAAGAATTACCAGCGAAATTTGCACAGTTGATTCAAGTCAGGATAAAGATTGAGAAATGGTGGATAATTAATATTGAAATACCTACCAACCCTGACTTTGACCAAATGGGAGAAATAAATGAAGATGCCATAATTGCCCCATCACAGATGATAAACAAACTAATCTTTGATATGCTTTCAGGGGATGAGAAGACTGCAACGTTTTATAGAGACGAGTTCCTAAAACATTATAAAAACTAAATGTCAAAACAACCCGAACAAATACTCGAAGAACAACTAATTGCAAAACTTCAGGAACTGGGTTATGCGCTGGTGCATATCCAGAACGAAACAGAATTAATTGACAATCTGAAAGTCCAGTTGGAGAAGCATAACCACATCACTTTTTCCAACAAAGAATTTGAAAAAGTACTGAATATTCTCAGCAAGGGGTCGGTATTCGAAAAAGCAAAAACGCTTCGAGAAAAACAGCATATTATCAGGGATAACGGTGATAACTTATATTTCGAATTTATCAACATCGAACAATGGTGTCAAAACCAGTATCAGGTGACTCATCAGGTCTCGATGGAAGGCAAATACAAAAACCGTTATGATGTTACATTACTTATAAATGGTCTTCCATTAGTTCAAATAGAGTTAAAACGCAGGGGACTGGAACTGAAAGAAGCATTCAATCAGGTAAACAGGTATCAGCGACATTCCTTCAGCAGCAGTTATGGATTGTTCCAGTACATCCAGATATTTGTCATCAGCAATGGTGTAAACACGAAATATTACGCAAATAACCGCTTCCAGTCATTTAAACAGACATTTTACTGGACGGACATTGAAAATAAACGGCTGACAAACATTTTAAACGGCTTCGCATCTGATTTCTTGGAGAAATGCCATATCTCAAAGATGATATGCAAGTATATCGTTTTGAATGAAACATCCAAGATACTGATGGTGCTTCGTCCCTACCAGTATTATGCCGTTGAGGCACTGGTTGACAGGGTAATGCACAGCCGAAAACACGGATATGTCTGGCATACCACTGGGTCTGGTAAAACACTGACATCATTCAAGGCAAGCCAGATACTCACCAGTTTACCTAAGATTAAGAAGGTTGTATTCGTGGTTGACAGGAAAGACTTGGATTACCAGACCACAAAAGAATTTAACTCATTCAGCAAAGGCAGTGTTGACGGAACTGACAACACAAGACAACTGGTCAGGCAGTTCACCGATGATACAAAACTGATTGTAACAACCATCCAGAAACTGAATGCTGCCATCAGTAAAAAGCACTTTCTGGAACGGATGAAGCCACTTCAGGATGAACGTATTGTTTTCATTTTCGATGAGTGCCACCGCAGCCAGTTTGGTGAAACACATCAGCGTATTATTTCATTCTTCAGGAATATCCAGATGTTTGGCTTCACAGGCACGCCCATTTTTGCTGAAAATGCAGTAAAAAACGAGTTGGGCAAAAAGACAACCAAGGAATTGTTCGGGGAGTGCCTTCACAAATATGTGATTACTGATGCTATCAGGGACGAAAATGTTCTGAAATTCTCGGTTGAATATGTTGGCAGGTACAGGAACAGGGATAGTGCCAATGAAATTGACATACAGGTCGAAGACATTGATGTTGATGAACTGATGGAATTTCCTGCACGGTTGGAAAAAATTGTTGATTACATCATTGCCCACCATAACAGAAAAACGCATAACAGAGAGTTTACAGCGATGTTTTGCGTCAGTAGTATTCCAGCATTGATTCGTTATTACGAATTGTTACAGCGCAAGAAAATGCTCGGAAATCACGATTTAAAAATTGCCACCATATTCAGTTACATTGCCAACGAGGATGATGTTGATGCCAACGGGTTCATCCCTGAGGAAATTTCGGTTGCAGCCGAACCAGAGATTGCGTATGCAACCAATCCACATACCCGTGAAAAACTCGATGAGTTTATCGGACATTACAATCAGATGTTCGGGTCAGCGTTTTCAACAAGAGACAGCCAAAGTTTTTACAACTATTACAACGATATCAGCAAGAAGGTAAAAGAGCGAAAGATTGACATACTGTTGGTCGTAAACATGTACCTGACAGGATTTGACAGTCCGTCACTAAACACCCTTTATGTTGATAAGAACCTGCGGTATCATGGATTGATACAGGCATATTCCCGAACCAATCGCATTCTGAATGAACTGAAATCACAGGGGAACATAGTGGTTTTCCGCAACCTGAAAAATGCCACCGATGAAGCCATAACCCTTTTCAGCAACAAGGATGCCATTGAAGAAATCATCATGAAACCCTATGATGAGTATGTAAAGGCATTTAATGACGGCTTTATCAACCTGCTTCAGATTACACCAACTGTCGACAGCGTAAACAATCTGGTCACCGAAGATGATGAACTGAAATTTATTATTGCCTTCAGGGATTTGATGCGTATTAAAAACGTATTGACATCCTTTTCCGACTTCAAGTGGAGCGATTTATCCATGACGGAGCAGCAGTTCGAAGATTATAAGAGTAAGTATCTCGACCTGCATGATAAAGTAAAAAGCGAACACGCAAAAGAAAAAGTCAGCATACTCGAAGATGTTGATTTTGAATTGGAACTTATTCACCGTGACGAGATAAATGTTGCATACATCATTCGGTTGCTCATCAAACTTAAAGCCAACCAGAAGAAAGATGCGGAGCAGATTGAAAAGGAAATATTCAACCTGTTGAACACCGAAATGCAACTGCGGAGCAAGAAGGAACTGATTGAAAAGTTCATAAGGGAAAACATGCCTGTCATTCTGGACACCGATGATATACCGCAAGAATTTGAAAAGTTCTGGACGGTGGAGCAGGAAAACGCATTCCTGAAAATGGTTGAAGAAGAAAAATTATCGAAAGAAAAAACACAAACATTGATTGAAAACTATCTGTATTCCGAACAAGAGCCGATGCGTGATGAAATACTGGAATTGATGGTCGGTGAAAAACCCACATTGCTTCAACGGAAAACAACGGGTGAAAGGATACTGAGAAGGATAATGGATTTTGTTGAAACTTTTATTAATGGAATATCTGGTTGATACGACACATATGTGAAGCGTTACATTAAGTAATGTATTTTATATATCTATTCATCAATGATATATAAAATATGCTGTGTTGTACAAAAAATGACCTAATTTAAGTCGGAAATGCGACCGTAATTAGTAATGAAGTATCAAAATATTAGTTTACATAACTCTCACAGCATGTTGTATATCAGCCTTATAGAATGGGTTAAGGTCGCTTTGTCGATGGAGTTACGGTCAATAATATGGTAATGAACCATTGTTGGAATTGTATTGGTTGAGTGATTGAAGAAAGAAAATGATTATATGTATGATTCAGAAAATAAGGTCTTGGTGAAGCATCTGATACGGTTAATAATATACTAACGATATTGATGCAAATGGTAAACGATAAAACAGACAGGAAGAATTATCAGAAAGGAGAATATCTGCCTGAAAAACTTGTACAGAAGTTACAGGATGCGATTTTCAGTAATCCCAGACTTTCGTATCCCAGTAAGAACAATTTTCTGCAATGTGTTTCCATCATTTTCTTTCATCAGGTGACTCAGGGTAATGGTTTGAACTATTATGCACCACTGGGTCGTAATTATTGGCATAAAATATATGGTGGCAATTATCACGACAGAGTTATTTCACCGCTTATCATAGCAGGTATAATCGAGAGTATTGATTTCGGTTGCCGTACAATACCCGATAAAACACAACAATCCAGCATTGTCATAAAAAAAGGTGAAGTAAGCACCAGATACCGTATAAATCCTGAACTATTAAGTGAAACCTATTCTTTTATTCCATACATAGATAAACGAAGGGTTGTCACGGCACTGGAACGAATGCTGTTTGATAATCAGGAGTTACAGATACCAGATATTCCTGACTTAAATTTCCGCATAAGCATCGATATTGGTAAAGCGGGGAAATGGGTAGAAAACAACGCAGAACAGATATGTAACGAATTGCTGAGGCGGGAATACATCAACTCATTGCCTGATGGTCTGCAAATCGAATGTCACGAGTATCTGGACAGAGGGTCATTTAACGTTAAATATTGCACTGTTAAATGGGCGAAGTTTATTGCTGAATCACGTGGGAAAGAATTATTTTACTTCAACAATTCGTTTTACATAGCCACTGTTGATGAATTCCTTCAGTACCGCATACCATCACTAATTTATCATTACAAGCATCAAATATCGCAGGTCGCAACACAACCGATTGAAGAAAAGCAAAGTCCAGTTACTCTTCGTATTTATAGCCACCTGACGAATTTCCCCAGCCGAATATTACAGTTCATCCATATCAACAATAAAACGGTTGTACAACTCGATTTGCGCACATCGCAGTTTTTGATATTTGCCAACCTGCTGAATGTTTACATAAAAGGTGGTGAACAGCATTTGTTATCGTTGTTTAAACAAAGCAGGAATAAAACATACCTGAAACGGCTGATAAAGGTACTCAGACAGCGTCAGGAGCAATTACCTGCGGTTGGGATAGAAATAACCGATAGAAATTCAGGTGAACACGGGTCAAGCGATGTGACGAAATTCATTCGTGATGTGTTCTATCGGGATTTCTATGAGGTTGTCGCTCATGAACTCGGCATGAAGGAACGGTTGCTGGCAAAGTATGCATTGTTTAAATTATTATTCAAGAAGACAAACCGCCCAGACGCATTACTGCATAAACTCTCACAACTTTATCCAGTTGTGGTGAATATCATTGCTGAGTTTAAAAAACCAGATAAATCGAAGACCACTGACAAAGCCTATGACAACCGTGAAAGTAATTTCTCTGTATTCTTGCAGTGCATTGAGGCAGAGATTTTTGTCGATAATATTTTAAAGAACCTGCGGGAAAATAATGTTCCGTGCTTCACAAGACACGATTCAGTTGTTGTGGCTGATGGGCATCAGGATGATGCAGAAATGATTGCGAAAGACGTGTTTCGACAGTTAGGCTTCAAATACAACCACAAAGTTGAGGACAAATTCTGGGAAGCGGTTGATTTTGATGAATTGGAAGACAGCACATACATGCAATGGTTGACAGATGAGGATATTTTAACTACGAACTATGATGTAGAATATGGATTTGATGAACAACCCATAAATGAAATTTTAGACATGGATGAATACGAAGTAGAAATTTGTCAACGGCTTCGGGACATCGGAATGCAGGATGATTATTTTGAGCATGTGGATGCCGAATATCTGGAAGATATATCGAATTTGCCGTGGTTAAACCAGTATGAACGCAATATCCTGCATGATGATGTGATAAATCTGTGGAACGGTTATAGTTTCTTACAAGATAAAACAAACCAGTTGTTGCGCAATCTGGCAGAAAGAATAACACAGATGCGTTTACCAAATGATTGATATTTAATGTTATCACTCCATGCCTTCAAAGAATTGCGAAACGGTCAGGCAGGTTGCATCAATGCATTTTAGCAGTGTCAGGATATTGTATAAACCTATTTTTTCAAGGTGGTAGAGACTGTTAGGATGGATGCCAGCCAACTGACTGAACTCTCGCTGGGAAAGTCCTTCATTTAACCGCCAGTTTTTTATGAACAAACTTATTTCTTCAATTCGCTTTTGTTGGTATTCTGGTATCTCTTTTTCGGACATACAGGAAAATCATTTAAGATAAATACTGCCACACTCCGATATGGATTCTGATGTACCAAAATTGTTAATCGATGTTCCCAGAGCACAGATTATTTGACTTTAATGTTCCCATTTTTTCGCAAGGCTATTGATAAAATGCTGTTTGAAACGCTAAAACAACACAAATTCCGAGTGTATCATGAAGAAAATTTCGGAAATGTACCCCCCGCAGGGAGATTTCTTACCGCTCTAACGATTTAAAAAAATCAAAAACGGACATTTTATGGTAGGAAAGGATGCTGAGCAATGTCTGGAATTGGAAATTTGTTTTACCAAGTTCGATTAAATTAACGGTGTTCCTATCGAGACCGATTTCTTTTGCCAATTTTTCGTAACTAATATTCTTCTGCTTACGCAGTTTTCGAATCTTTTCCCCGATTCTTACCATCAGTTCATTGCCATCAGGGTCAGTTTGAGCAGTTTTCATGTCGAATATTTTCATCAAAGGTAATAATTGTTGCCCATTATATTAGGGATTTACAGAATTACCGTATCTTTGCCCATTATAATAGGCAAGCATGAAACATCAAAACAAACGCATTATTCACATAATCACTCATCCAGTCGATGATGACTACGATATTGCTTACATGATTTTAATGTTCATGGAAAACAATGAAATTGTAGGAGTGGCAAAAGTTGAGTTGAAAAAGAACTTCATGCCGTTTGATGGTATCTGCACAAATTTTTATGCATGTTCATCAAATTAACACTTGCAAGACATGAAAATGCACTGTTCAAAAAACCCTATGAAAAATGCAGGTCTGAAATGCCCGAAAAATGAACATTACAGAAACCGATTTTGCATGTCCGAAAAACATCCGTTTAATGAACGCCAATAACATATCTATATGAAAGTCGCACTGTACTTACGAATCTCAAAAGAATCTTCCGAATTGGACAACCAGCGTCTGGTGCTTCAGGATTATTGTGATAAAATGCATTATGAAATTGTCGGCATATACGCTGATATAATTTCAGGAGCATCACCAAAACGTCCTGAGTTCAACAGAATGCTGTCAGATGCTTCCAAACACAAATTTTCGTTATTGCTGTTCTATTCTCTGGACAGGTTTAGTAGGTCTGGCACTCGTGACACAATACGTTATTTGCAAATGCTTGATGATTACAATGTGATGTACAAGAGTTTTACCGAGCAATACATCGACTCAAGCGGCATTTTTAAGGATGTGATTATTGCACTGTTGTCAACCCTCGCCAAGCAGGAAAGAATTCGTATTTCGGAGCGGGTACATGCTGGATTAGCCAGAGCACGGCAACAGGGGCGTGTTGGTGGTCGTCCCACATTGGATGTTGTTAAAATTGATAAAATCAAGCAAATGAAATCGGCTGGGAGAAGCATAACCTATATTTCCAAAATACTAAAAATCAGCAGAGGAAGTGTTTATCAGTATATATAATCATTTGATTTCTAACTAATATGGCATATTTTTATTCGTCTATAATAAGGATATAACATGCAGAGGCAATTCATTAAAAATGTGGGATTTAAGTATATTTTAAACGGTCGGTCATTGATAGTACAATTAATTTCGATGACTAAAGAAAATTCTACGTTAACAAATCTGCAAGTCGAAGCATTCATTAAAGCAACATCTACATATTTTGATTCTGTTAGAAACAAAAAGAATTTAAAAGAACTTTTTGGTAGCCTTGACTTCGTGGATATCCCATCCTTTCAATACAGTAAACCATTTTACAAGTTTATTCACAAAGAGACATATGAAAATTTTATAAAGAAAGGTAAATTTCAATTGGGGTCTCTGAAATACTATCGTGAAATTGAGAGACAAGAAAGCCGTGACGAAAAAGAAGGTTTCGCAAATCTGATTATCAATTCTGGAAATCGACAAATACTCACGTCAGTTATTTCTGGATTTGATAAATATATTTTGTGTGGAACTTATGACATTGAAAATTTGGATTATATGTCTGCAAAATATGGCGGGTATATTATGAAAATTAATAGTGTCAAATCATTTGCCGAGAAAGTTATGATGGCGATTGGGGCAGAATCATGGTTGTTAAATGAGATTAATTACACCGACTACAAAGCCTATGCTGTCGATACTATTATTTCTGATTTAGGTGGCGTTAGTCCTGATTTATCCGAAGAAATGTTCAATATACTATATAATATTTCTGATAAACCATGTGTTTACGCAAAGCCAGTAAGATTTGAGGACGAAAAGGAATTGCGTTTATCGTTTACCATGGCAAGAGATACAAGGACAAAATTAAATTTTGACAACCTTGGTTTGTTGGCAGATATTGAAATAATTAAGAGATTTTGAGCAAAATGACTTGATTACTGCACGGACATTATAGATTGAAAATCTGCCAGACTCCATAACCACCACTCACCAGTATATTCCATATTCCATGAAAGCGTATAAATTTTATCTGATAGCAGTTCTTGTAATTCGAGTAAAACTATGCCATCCTTGTCGTTGAAATCGACCAGACGTATTGCTGCAATGTACTCTCCTACTACTTTCTTTTCGAGCAGTATATATGGCATTTTACGTGTAAGCATCTTGTTCTTGGTAAGAATGAAAGGCAGGTCAATCATTAATGAATCTGGCGGGAAATACTGCAAAATTTTCCTTCCCGAACTGTTTGTGTATCCAGTTACGTTCATGGTAACTCATTTTCAAGTTCCTGAAGTTCATGGTCAGTATAGTTGGATGTTACTTCTGAATACACCATGTCTTCGATATCTCTCCAATTCACTAAAAAGACCTGTGGATGTTTATTATTTATGTCCAGACTGAATTCAGCCTTATTTCCAGTCGCTGGATTTGTGAATGACATTAGGATTAAGCCCTCACTGTAATCAACATCTTCCAGACGATATAATCCGAAACCAACATTATTCACCACCAGATACAATTGCCCCAGTCCCAGATTAATGTGTTTCTGTCGGTTTAAAATGAATTGTAAATGCTTATACTTATCTGGATTAAGTTCCATGTCGGCAACAAGTTCATCCAAAGTGTTTGGGTATTCATTCATAACTTCTATTATTTTACGCCCTCAATTATTCATATTGTACGACATACCCCCCAGCCGTATCCACCCCTATGGGGTACTCCCCCCCCAGTGAACCATAAAATTAGGTGCAGGTGGAGCGTATGTTTCTCCGCTTGCCTTTCCTATAAATACAGAAAAAATAAATTCTGGTCAGAATTCAGAAAAGTTTGAAACAGAAAGGATTAAAAATTCTGGGGAAATTTTTACCGATGATAAAAAAACGGTATTAAAAAAATTATAAAAAATTATAATTGTCTGGAGAAAATCACTTTACAGCAACATCGCCACACTCAGTTGATTCAACAGTATTCTGCTGCAATTGTCCACCCAAAGCAGTTAAATTCAATGTGGGTAAGTTTATAGGATTTATACCCGATAGGGTGGTAAGTGTGGAAATATATGCTCTTACGTAAGGGAATAGTAATGCAGGTGCATTAATAAAGAAGTACTTATTCAAGTTTTCCTGACTAATATCGGTGTCAAAGTAAAAATCAGCAATTATTATTACTTCGATATGGAATGACTCATTTGTGTCATCAATCTTTACACCGAGTTGTAATTTAAAACAGGAGTTTTCTCTGCTTATAACACCTTTTGGGTCAAAGTTCAGATTTATCGTATTCGAATGGTTCTCATTCTTAATTTCAAAATACGACTTCAGAATTTTATAATTCTTAAACTGAAATTTTGCAGTTTTTGATTGTTCTTCCATTGCAATTTAGGCAGCCAGTGCAAAATTTTGTTCGAATTCGAAATGATTATCCTCAAGTATATTGCAAACCTTGGCAACTGGTATAGGTTTCTGCAAATCCTCGCTAAACTGCGTTGCATTAAACACAAATTCTGGGTTGCTAATCTGTGTCAGAGAATCCTCAGAAACAAACAAAATGGTTTCTGGATAAAACCGATTATCAAATTCGAAACCAAAATCTGCTTCGTATTTTATATAATCGGAATTCTTCTTGAAGCAATCCAATGGACGGACATCAACAATATGTGTGGATGTATTTGGGTTGTACTTATATTTAAATGACAACTCAGGAAAGATATTCCTTAATTCGTTTAATCTCGCTATAATGAAATCCTTTGGATTCATTTCTTAAAATTTTTCTGGATATATTGTCTTACTTCTTTTGCGTATTGTAATGCTCTTGTGCTTTTGTCAATTGTGATTTCTACATCATCATAATCTGATGATTCCCTGAATTCCTTTAAATCTTTTATTTTCCTGCTGAAGTCAGTGTAATCGGATAATCCGAAAGTTTTCCTGACTTCTGTATTAAAGAAATGTGTCACATAAGTATGAGTGCCACCAGATGTACTAACAGAAACCTTCTGTCTTAGTTCATCATAACTCATGCCAAAATATGCACTCATCGTAAATTTCATTAATTGAAAGCAACTGTAATATGAGCAATGAACACTTGGAGCAAATAAATATTTGTCAATTAGTACTTGAGCAGCATCTATATTGAATTCAGATTTTTCCTTTAATTTGCTCATTTCCGAAAATGACCTGCAAAGGTATAATAACTTTTAAATATAGGAAATATTTCAGTAAAAAGTACACCGTTGATTGTTCCGAATGAAATATTTGCCATATTATGGTACGTACTAAATTGATTTTCTGTTAAATGTACCAGAATTTTTCCGAGACACCAAGACCAAATAAAGCGAAATCATATTTCACAGGGTCTTTAGGGTCAAGTTTCCGAAGAATACAATCCAGTTCCTGTACTGCTTTTGCATCATTCTGTTTTCGATAAAGCAAACCAAGTTTGCGTGCAACATTCCCTGAATGAACATCAAGAGGACATGAAAGAATGGATTGCGGTATGTTTTTCCAAATGCCGAAATCTACACCAGCATCATCTTGGCGAATCATCCATCTGAGGTACATATTGATTTTTTTCGCAGCAGAACCAGTCATTGGGTCAGGCAGGTGTTTTTGGGTTCTATCAAGATGCGGAATGTTAAAGAATTCTTTTTTTAATTCATGTATGGCAGGTTGCAGTGATTCATCGGTCTGATATTTCACAAATATCCCTTCCAGTCCATTTTTATGTTTATACAGGTGCTTCAGACCTTCAATGAATGTCAGCAGGTCAACTGAATTAAAAGTGCGGTGTACAAAACCGTCCATCTGCTTCAGATGTTGTTCATTGTGGTTGAGAATGAAGTCATAAGGGGAATCTCCCATATAAGCCAGCATTCGTTTTGCATTTTTTACTATGGAAGTTCGGTTACCCCATGAGATTATTGCAGAAAGAAATCCTGATATTTCGATATCTTCCTTTCTTGCGTACGAATGTGGAATTTGTATCGGGTCGAGTTCAATAAATTTCAGATTGTTGTATTGAACAACCTTTTCGTCAAGAAAATCCTTCAGTTCTTTCATGTCTTGTCCCATACAATTATCTTTCGCATGGCAAAAATACTAATAATGACAAGGGTTTCCTACGCTACCTTAATTACCCGTCTCAATATGTTTATTTTTTTTGCAGCAGAACCAGTCATCGGGTCAGGAAGGTGTTTTCGGGTTCTCCCAAGATGCGGGATATTAAAAAATTCTTTCTTTAATTCATGAATTGCAGGTTGCAATGAATCATTGGTCTGATATTTCACAAATATTCCTTCCAGTCCGTTTTTACCCTTATATAGGTGCTTCAGGCCTTCAATGAATGTCAAAAGGTCAT
>Ga0208940_1002580_pt1 | contig 16578 bp, 18 predicted proteins | sample AD_JPNNA6_MetaG_FD_184445 | JGI IMG/M metagenome (GOLD analysis project Ga0208940, IMG submission 184445) | Active sludge microbial communities of municipal wastewater-treating anaerobic digesters from Japan - AD_JPNNA6_MetaG (SPAdes) (version 2) | ecosystem: Engineered > Bioreactor > Anaerobic... | reverse complement strand
TGTCGTGTTCTGCACTTACGCATACTGGACATCCAGCGTGATAGAAAATTGATTTTGCCATTTTTTATGAATTTAAATTTTTGTTTGGCATTATTGCCGTTGCAAATATAGTAAGGAATCCTTACTTAACAAATAATTTTATAGATTTTAAAGCGTTCAGTTAGATTGTTTTGTCTGGATTTTGAAAAATGCTTCAATTTTCTTCTAAAACCGAAACTATTGCCCCGTCCAAATCTGCCGAAACTAATAATTGACAAGAAAGTCGAATGCTTGGATTATCTTCAAAACCATATCTTGCAAGTGTTACAGGTTCATTCCTATCTTTTATTACTGCACTTCCTTGAAATCCAGTTACGTGTATAATGCAAGTAGCACACCTGCCCATTCCGCCACACTCGCCAAAACAATCAAAATAGAGTGTATCCTTTAACAATTCCATTAAATTTCGATACTCACCTTTGTAGGTTTTAATGGTTTGTTCTGTCCCATTTTCAAGAACGGTAATTTTTATGGTACTTCTCGTCATTCCCAAAAAGGATCTGATAGGTTTTCATAAAAACACTTATCTGCACAATCTATTTCTATTTGGATCAATTGCTCACTGCTTGCTACTGACTGTATTGCGTTAAAAAGTACCCGTTCTTCAAAGCGAATATGCTTCTCTAGTTCTTCTTCAATCAAACTATTGGTTTTGGAAAGGTCATTTTCATTTTCAAAAAGACGTTTTAACCTTCTATGTTCGGCAAGTGCTTGTTTGACCAACTCATTTTCATTTCCTAAAATTGGGAACACATACTGTTCTTCAATTTCAAAATGTGGCTTTAAATAACTCATCCAAAACCAATCCAAATACTTTCTTATCCTTTCAGGTTCGATATTCAGTTTGATACCTTGCCTAATTTTCCAGCAGAGCAATAAGCCGTGATGGTGGTCACGGCTTAAAGGTTTAAGGGCTTCGTTTCTTTTAATAGGATTAGGCATTCTTTAAATGTTTTTCAAGTTCAATGGCTTTAGGAAACAAGATGTTATTCTCTAAATGAATATGCAAGTGTAAATCGGCTTCAAATTCTTTTAGCAAGGCAAAAGTTACTCGATAGGTATTGCAAGCATCTGCCGGTGGCGTGTAGTTGTTGCTCAGGGCTTCTATTTTTCTAAAGCGTTCTCCTTCGGTAGTATGTTCGTGCATCATCATTTGAATAGGATTTTCTACCGTGCCAAAATGTGGTGCTTCTAGTTTAGTATTTTCCTGTTTCACCTTTGCCATTTTTCTAACAAATGGAAACAAAATCAATTCTTCTTTTTTCATATGAGCTGCCAATTCTCCTGCTGCTTCGTTGAATAGTTCATTGATTTCTAAAAGCTCAGGGTGACGGTCACCGTGCACTCGGCAAATTTTGTCGAGATAAGGTTTTATTTCTTGCGTTTTGGCTTCCACATAGCGATGATGTTTTTTCTCTATGTAATCCGCCATAAGGTCTATAGGCCAAGATTGATAATCGATGGTGCTTTCTAAAGTTGCCTTATTTGCTTCGATTAAATCGGTTACTACCGAAGATGCGTCAATTTCTTTTGCTTCGCAAGCATCTTGAATTGTTCTGTTACCTTGACAACAAAAGTCGATACCATATTTTTTAAAAACTGAAGCAGCACGGTAATCTTGTGCCACTAATTCTCCGATGATGTTATTTTCTTGAATATTCATTTTACTATTTTTTAAGTGTTATTTATTATTACCCCAATTGGTTATTTCGTCATTGTTCCAAAGTGTTGGAAAAAATTTACGCTGCTGAAACTTTGGATGCAAATATTTTTTCCATTCGCTACCACCTGTCGCTGCTTTGTTTTCACCTTTTAAGTCGAGGTAGTGTTGAGCTGTTTCCAAATGAACTAAAGGCCAAGCCACATTGTACAAATGGTCAAACTCTTTTAATTTCGTTTTCAATGCTTCCGAACAATTTTGCATTTTCAAAACTTTATCTTCCAATGTAGAGCCTTTCGTTTTGTTTGCCATTGCAACTAATCGGTCTAAATACTTTTCTTCAAACTGCAATAGGGTGAGTGACTTTTTGCCGGTTTTTCTATTTAGACCAGCATCTTTCCAATAAATGTGCTCAAAGTATTCTTCTGTAGTTGGTGTGTTCGAAATTCGTTGTTTACCTTCTTCATTGATAAGATTTTCCAATCGGGTGCAGTAGATTTCGATTAAGCGAAATGTTACCGACTGAAAACCACTTGCAGGAGTTAAGCTATTTCTAAAGGTATTGTAGTCGTCATAATTCATTCCGTATTTCATTACGTCAAACGAACCAATTAGCATATTTGTATAGCGGTTCAAGCGGTCTAATTTATCCAACCAAACAGTTTCATTAAACGGTTCATAAACCAATTGCTTTATTTCGTGCACCATCATTTTGAGGAACAATTCTGTTACTTGATGATACATTATAAAAATTTCTTCGTCTTTAAAATTCGTTCTCGGTTTTTGTAAGGAAAGTAATGTGTCAACCTCAACATAATCCCAATAGTTAATTGGTTTTGCGTGAAGTAATCCTTTTAAATAAGTTTCCGGATTTTCGCCCAATTGCTGATATTTTGTTTCAATATCATTGATGATTTTTTCGCTGCTCATATTGTTGTGTTTTTAAAAAGTGTGATTCCAAATAGGCTTAAGCCAACAACTTTTACTAATTCCATTCCTACATAATAAAAATGAAGGTTTGAAGGCGGTACAAATTGACCTTGAATATGTAATTCTGCCCGAGTATCTAAAGCAGGCAGGAGCCAAAATGTTTGTATTAGCAAAAGAGCAATAGGAACAGCAAAGGCTAAGTTTTGCCATTTCAATATATCAGATGTTTGCCAAAAAACATTGATGAGTACAACTATGGCAAACACCAACTCAACTTTGTTAAGAGCATTAAAAACCAGTCTACCAATGCCTAAACCTAAAGGCACTGTTATTCCGGGAGCACGAAACTTAAGCCAGGCTTCCATAAAGCTGATGGCACATACAAAGCCAATCCAAAGAAAAGTGCAAATAAGGGCTATGGGCATTTTTACTACGGTCATAGCAATGGAATTGAAGGATTATTTTTGTAGTACTCGATTTTTGAATGAAACATTTCTGCCATTCGTTGTCCTTGCCATTTCATTCGTTCTGCTTTTGCACCTTCAAAATTTTCATCCACCGTTTCGTAAAAAAGATTTAACCATTGGTTGAAATGCTCAATGCCAACAGGAAGTTTGGCGTGTGGCAAAAATGGACTGCCGTAATAGGTGTGTTCGTCCAACAAAACAGTTTGCCAAAAGCGGTACATTTTTTCCAGATGTTCCGGCCAACGGTCTTGAATTACATTATTGAAAACATCTTTCAATAGTTTGTCATTACGAACTTTATCGTAGAAACAATCAACCACCAGTTTTACATCATCAAGATTTAGTATGTCTTTCATTTTAGCATTTATTTTTCAGTTTTCCAATAATTATTAGCTGCTGCTATGGTTTGAAACTCTATGGCAATTACACTGGCAGAAGCAATAAGTTGTGCGGTATCATTGGCATAATCGCTTCTTAATTTTTTTCTTGTTTCGGCATCTGTTTGTATGGCTGCGATAGACTTTCTTGCCATTTTTATAGCAAGTTCTCGTCCTTCTTGAGGGGAGTTTGTGATTAATGTTTCTAACCAAATTTCCTTGTTTTCCATTTCTATTTTTATTGAATTACAGACTAAAATTTGTGATGGTATAAAATGCTGCCCAACCCAAAAAAGCAATGAGCAAAATCCAAAGCCAACTCGGGATACTTTGCGGAGTTTCACTACCTTCAATAAGGAAATTTTTTTGATTGCCTTTGTCATAAGCGTTTATCATAAGAGGAATAACTCCGTCAACTACGCCATTATCACTCAATCCTTCTATGGAGATAGCGGGACCATTTTTGACAATAAATTTTATTTTCCTTATACCTTCTCTGCCTGTGGGTGATTTGCTAATGAGTTTTAAGGTGTGCTCGCCATCTGTTAATTTGTTGGTGTCTAAATCAAATTGCACTGGTGGAACTAATTCCGCAATGGGTTGTAGTTCATCATCCACAAAAAGTTTTATTTTGCTTTTATATTCTTCCATCTTATTTAATTGCTTAAGATTGATTGTTTGATATGGTCATTATTTTTCTCACCGGGTTTTAGCAGGTATTTTATTGAGTAAATCAGCGTTAAAACCGCTATAAGTGTAATAATGGCAATGATTACCCAATCCCAATCACTTTGCGGACCCGCTCCGTGAGTTAACCCTTGCGTTATTTTAGGTTGTTGCTTTTCGCAAACAGGACAAGCGATAGCTATTTGAGCTATAAAAATGATAAGTACGGATAGGAGATATTTTACTTTCATCTTGTTATTTGTTAGATGTTAATTTTATAAAATCCATAAGCTTTTTTACTTCTTCGGGAGTTACTGTTTTGGCATTATTACCCCAACTTGTTTTTTCGTGATTAATAATGGCGGTAACTTCTTCGGGAGTGAGGTTATTATCCAAGCCTACTGCATTCATCACTGCATATTCTGGTCTTGCATCATAACCAAGCATTATAATGTTGACTAATAATTCGAGATCATCACCCAGAACTATCGGGCTACCCTTTAATGATGGGAAAGCACCTTTAAGTCCTTCGCCATTGGCTTGGTGGCAACTCATACAATTATTAGTGTACAATAATTTGCCATCAGGTAGGTTAGCATTATTTCCATTTACTACCATAGGAATTTCTTTTTTCTTGTATAAAAATTCCTTGGGCGTATTTCCGTCAGGTAAAGGCACTTGTTTTAAACTTTGTAAATAAGCTACTAAGTTGAGGGCTTCCTGCGTGGCTACAATTTTACCTGTTATGCCTTTTCTATATGCATCAGGCACAACCACTTCAACATCTTTTTCGCTCAATTCACTTTTTATTTCAAATAACCAAGGATAAGCTGGCATTATTGATTTTTCTACTACGGCTCTGGGTTGATAGATGTGTAATAAATTCCAAGCTAAGCTCGGCTGTCTTAAACCTATATTGGTTAAATCGGGGCCTGTTCTTTCCGTACCCATTAATGTAGCAGTGTTTGTCCAAAAATCTATTCTCGAAATACCCGCATAATCGGCTGGTATACCGGGTCTGCTGCCCCAAACATTGTCCATATCTACATTTCTAACTTGTTGGGTATGACAAGCCACACAGCCGTTGGCAATAAAACTTTTTTTACCAAGATATGCTTCTTGACTCAATGGCTCATATCCGGGCAAAGGAGCATTGTTTTCCTGATTATTGATAGCAGGCATTATGGCAACAATTATTGTTAGCCCAACAAATAGTCCTAGTGCCGTTCTGAATAGCTTTTTATGATTGTCGAAAAATTCCATTTCGTATATATTAATTTGTTACTTCTTGATTGTCCAGTTCAACCTTTGCATTTAGAATGTCTTTCGGAGAGCTCGGTATTTCTATTTCTACTTTCTTTTTTACCATTACATAAAAATTATAGGCAAACAAAATATGAGATAGCCACATCAATGAACCACCAATAGCTCGCCATAACCAATAGGGAGCCATCAATTCTACACTTTCAATAAATGATTTGGCACCTTCCATCCACATTAAACCCCTGAGTGTTGAACCGTACATTAATGGGAATGTGTAGAATAACAATCCAATTAATGCTAACCAAAAATGAGCACCAACTGTAATTTGAGGAGGTTCTTTTCCTGTCAATCGTGGTACAACGGTATAAATAAAGCCCCAAAGCATAAAGCAGATAATGCCATACATTGTGAGATGTGAATGAGCTACAGTAAAATCGGTAAAGTGCCATATTAAATTGGTAAACTTGAAAGCTTCAGCAGTTCCTTGTAAAGAACCCGTGAAGTAGAAAATAATACCAATCAAATAAAATGGTAAAGTATAGCTGCCTGAAAGTTTATGCCACGAGCCTTTAAAAGTCATTAAAAAGTTTGTAGTACCTGCAACAACTGGTATTATCATTCCTGCACTACCAACAATGGCAACAGTCTGTAACCACCAAGGAATAGCACTAAAAATAAAATGATGCGTTCCTATTAAAGTATAAAATAGGATTTGAACCCAAAACGCCAAGATTCCTAAACTGTATGAGTAGATGGGCTTGTTTAATTGTTGGGGAAGGAAATAATACATTAGTCCAAGATTGAAAAGCATAAACCACATACCCACACCTTGGTGCATATAGTAACCTTGTATAATTGTTTCACCTAAGCCATTTTGCCAACTTGGCCAATACGCAATTACGGCAATCACCAATAGAAACATCATTGCAGAAATGATGTACCAGTTGGAAACATAAATTTCTTTGGTTGTTCTTTTGGCTATGGTTTTATAAAAATTTCGTAGTGAAATGATAACACCAATACCAAACAACGCCATCACAGGCCAAATGTATTCTCTGTATTCACCACCACCATTGTTGATACCTGCCATTAAAAACAAACTACCCAGTATAACCGAAGCGTTTACGAGAATGAGGGTTCTATAACCCGTTTTAATACTTGCAATTGGCACATTGCTCACTCTTGGAATGACATAATAAGCCAAGCCCAACATTGCCAATGAAGCCCAACCCCAAAATACTGCATTGGTATGTACAGGTCGTAATCTGCCAAAGCTTAGCCAACTGTAATGGTCAACATCTGGAGCGACAAATTTAATTCCAACGTATTCGCCAACGGTAGTGCCAAACAACAACCAAAAAGTGGCACAACCCAAATACCATAGAATAAGTTTGGTTAAATCAGGTTCAATATAGGGTCTAGCCTGACTTTTTTTCTTTTGCTCAATAAATCGCAACGAACTCGCTTCGCTCACATTGTCAATCAAACCTTTTGCGTCAATGGGTGTCATATCGCCAGCTAATTCATTATTAGAAAGAGAAAATTCAAGCTCCTTTTTTCGTTGCTCTATCTTTTTCACTTCTTCTGGACTTAAGTTTTTTAAATACTCATTGAATTTTTCGAGTTCTTTTTTCTTCAAGAAATTCTTTAGAACATTCTTGGCTTTTATGATTACCAATATCGAAGCAACAATTACAGGTATTGCTATCAGCAATAGTGTGATGATAATGCCCGATTCGCTGAATATATTTTTTGTTTCCATTCCTTAATTATATTGGATATTGTTGTCCACTATTTATTCAAATTTTTTTTATCGTTTTAAAAATGTTAAGCCTTTCTCGAAATTCATTGCTAACGTTTTTACAGCAGTAGTTTCAAGCATCTTTTTTAGTTCGTCTCTGATAACTTTAAATTGATCGTGCACCGGACAAGGTTTATCCGCATTGCATTGTTTTAAACCCAAACCACAGCCATTGTAAACAGAATCTCCATCAATTGCATAAACAATCGAACTTAATTTCACTTTTTCCAATTCACTTTTGGCCATTGAAAAACCACCTGTTGGTCCTTTGTCAGAATTAATAATGTTGCTTTTGGATAGTCGCTGCAAAATTTTGGAGGTGTATGCTGAGGGCGATTCAATAGCTTCTGCCACTTCCTTTAGACTTACTTTTCTGTCAAGCAAAGATTGCTCTGCAATGAAAATTGAAGCTCTAATACCATATTCACAAGCCTTTGAAAACATAATTTACTTTTTATCGGTGCAAATATAAGTACTTTTTATTAATAGTGGATATTATTGTCCAATATATTTTTGAAAGCGCTGGGAAATTTGGCTCTTTTGGTTTTGCGAAGGGTCGGCTTTGTGTGTTGGGGCAAAACCAAAAGAGCCAAATGTGGGAGGGAAAACTATTTTAAATGTGCGGTGGGAAAATTTTTAAACCCAATTGGGTCGGCTTGAGTGTCGGTAAAGTCAGGTCGGTTTGTGTCAAGTTACAGCGAAATTGCCTGCCGTTTTTTGGTCGTCTGTTGGTGGTCGGGTCGGTCGTCCTACGCTTGCTGGTAACGGTTTGCAGCTACACGCAGGCAGGGATTTTTAGCACTAAACTTCATACGAAGAACTGAACTTTAAATTTAGCACTTTCCTGTCATACGAAGCACGAAACCCCTGCTTGCTTGTAGGTGCTGTTATAGCCAGTGGTTCTTGTCGTCTGTCCTTGTAAACCATTGTGATTGTTGAGATTCAGTGTCAGTGTCATTGTCTGTTGGGTTGTGCGTTGCGTTTTTTATTTTTTTGAAGGGTCGGTAAATTTTTTAAAACAATTTTGTCTTGCGTTGGCTTTGCAAGCTCTTTGACAAAGCTTTGGTCTGCGTGTTGGCTTTGTGGGGCTTTGGCAATGTGCTTGCAAATTGGGTAGCAATTAATAATTTAATGTCAGTCCAACTCCAAATCCCATATCGCTATCGTAGTGTGTTCTAATCCCCATATTTCTATTTATGATATAACGCAAGTCAACCATAAATTCTTTGTCTGTATTTACCATAAAACCAGCTCTTATTCTTTTCGTAATCGGTATATCTTCTCGCATTAAAGAAAGTCGAACAATTCCATCGTGATACACTTCTGCCTGAAAATTCACCAACATTGGAAGCGTGTACATAAACCCTAAACTTACAGCAGTTCTGTTGTCTTTTTTATTTACTTGTCCGAATAAATTTTCTTCTTGTTCATCAATTCCCATTTTTCTGTAACGCCAATCAAAACCAATAAACGGCATCAGCCATTGCATTTTTCCAATGTATCGTCCTATATGTGTTTCGGTTTCATAGCCGTGCATATCATTGTAGCCTAAACGCCATTCTGAACCTATGCTCCAACGAGTGTTTTGTAACATTGCCATTCCATCGTTTCCGTTGGTAGCAAAATCGTTGTCTGCCATAAAATGAAATTTACGGTCGTCTGCAAATAGTTTACGTTGAGCCAATTTAGGATTTGTTATTAAAGGATTTGGAGCTTGATTTTCATAAGTAAATACTCTGCCCATACCACTCATCATATGGTAGAGAATATGACAGTGAAAAAACCAATCGCCTTCTACATTGGCGTTAAATTCCAATGTATCGGTTTCCATTGGCATAATGTCCACAACATTTTTTAAGGGTGCATTGGCGCCTTGACCATTGAGTAAACGAAAATCGTGTCCGTGCAAGTGCATTGGATGTCGCATCATAGAGTTGTTATATAAAACGATACGAACATTTTCACCTTTTTTGATTAGAATTTTATCAGTTTCAGATATTACTCTATTATCTAAACTCCAAACATAGCGGTTCATATTTCCTGTTAGTGTAAATTTTAACTCTTTTACGGGTGCATCTTTTGGAAGTGAAGTATTGTTGGGTGATTTCAACATTGCATAGTTTAACGTAACAATATCTGCCAAAGCATTGGCGTTGTATCGGTTTGGGTCGTTATCACTTTGTTTTGGTTTGCTGTCTCCAGTAATTTCCGGATACATTACCACATTCATATCCATTTGATTTAGGCTCATATTCATTCCCATATCGTCCAAATCGCCATTCATTTTCATCATATCATTCATCATCTTCATTCCTTCAAAATACTTCAATCTTGGTTGTGATGATTTCAGTTGTTTTATGCCGTTGCCAATGTATAATGATGCAGAATTGGTTCTGTCTTCGGTGGTTGCCAAAAATTCAAAAGCCGTATTTTCGGCAGGAATAGTTACAATAATATCGTAGGTTTCAGAAACAGCAATAATCAATCTATCTACTTCAACAGGCTCTACATCGTTGCCATCGTTGGCTACTACTGTAATTTTGCCACCTGCATAAGTGAGCCAAAAGTAAGATGATGCTCCACCGTTTGAAATTCTTAAACGCACTTTGTCACCTGCCTTTAATTCCTTTCCGTCAATGGCTGTAAGGTCTGTACTCGGTTTACCATTCATCAATATTTTTTCGTAATACACATCGCTTACATCCATTGCCAACATTCGTTTCCATTCGTTTTTTAGTTTGGTTTTGAAATGCCCAGCTTTAATGGCTTCTGCATAACTTTGAACGGCATTTTTTTTCAATGCTGGGTAATCGTTGGCATTATGCAACATTCTGTGAATGTTTTCAGGTTTTAAGTCTGTCCATTCGCTTAATACAATGGGAACGGTAGGTAAATCATCAATTCCCTTTCGAAATGTTTTGTCATCAGATTTTTTGAGCATTATAAAATTGCCATACATTCCTATTTGTTCTTGCAAACCCGAATGACTGTGATACCAATGTGTGCCATTTTGAATAATTGGAAAACGGTAAACGTGTGTAGTATTTGGCTTGATTGGCATTTGCGTCAAATTAGGAACGCCATCTTCTTTGTTGGGTAAAAATAAGCCGTGCCAATGCAAAGATGTTTCTTCTTTAAGCAAATTATGAACGTAAATTTCTGCTGTGTCGCCTTCTGTAAAGACGAGCGTTGGCATAGGGATTTGTCCGTTTACGGCTATGGCTCTTTTGAATTTCCCAGTAAAGTTTACCAAAGTGTCTTTTACATAAAGGTCGTAACGAACTGTTTTTTGAGCGGATATATTATTACTGACCAATAGTAAAAATACTATCGGCAGCAATTTTTTTGAAAGAATATTTTGTAGAACCATTTTAAGATTTTCATTTGTTGAGTTTAAGAAATGGCGTAACCGTTTTCGATTACGCCAAATTGGAGTTTATTTAATGGTTTCTACTGTTTTGCCACAAGTAAGCATTTGCGAACCGTAGTATGGATTTTTTACTGCGTTTTCTTTGCTCAACCAATTTGCTCCTTTACCATCGTTATACATTGGGCAATTTTGATAGTATATAGAATAATCCTGTTTACTGACTTTGAGCAAAGCATAAAAGTTTGCTGACAAATCCATAAAAACGACACGCTGTTTTTCTATAATTGTAGTAGCTACAATTTTTTCGGTATTTGATTTTAAACTACTCATCACTTTCATCCAAACAGTGTGTTCTTCTGATGAGAGTTTTTCCATTTTAACCGAATTGATATTTGCAAGTACGTCTTTAGCTAATGTTGAAACTAATTTACCGTCTGATTTTACCAAAGCATCTTTTAAAGCAAAGTAACTTTCGAAAATCGTTTTCAGTTGATTTACTTCTTGCTTCGTTTCAACTACGTTTTCTTGATTGTGCATTGAGTGGTCTTCAATAACTGCGGTTGAAACAATTGCAGTTTTCTTTACCCTTTCGTATTGGCAACATCCAGCAAGTTTACTATACACATCATCTGGAGCGAGGAATTTGTCGCTATCATAACCAGCCAAAGCAATGCGTTTCAAGATTTCATCTTGATTTGTTTTGATACTGTCGTAAGTTATTGTTGCCATTTTGCTGTCTTTGTTCCATTCTACGTTAGCAACTTTCTTTACATTTCCTGCTGTTTCAATCGTCTTTTCACACATTTCGCAATTGCCATAAATTTTCACGATCTCGGTTTTTGCATTTTTAATTTGAGCGTTGCAAGAGGAGGATGAAAACAGCAATAAAGTTGCAGCTGATATTTTTGATACTATGTTCATATCTGTTTTTTTATTGGGTTAATAATTCAATTTTAAATCCTGCATCTTGCACCTTTTGGATTACTTCTTCTTCGGTAATTCCTTCGGAATGCACAGAAAGAATTTTGTCTTTGTTTGCAGTGTCCACATCCCAATGGCAAATTCCGTTTGCATCATTTAGAAATGGAGTTACCTTTTCCACACATCCACTACAGTTGATGTTGGTTTTGAATTTTAATGTTTTATCGTTCGTTTTCATTTTAATGTTTGTTTAAATTATATACTGCAAATTTCGATAGCATTCAAACTAAATACATTACTGTATTTTTGAATTGATTTGTAACATTTACGTCTGCTTATTTTTTATACTTCAACCACAGACTATTACTTACTACACTTAAACTGCTCAATGCCATTGCCGCACCTGCAATCATCGGGTTGAGTAAGAAACCGTTAAACGGGTATAAAATCCCTGCTGCAATTGGAATACCAATCAAATTGTAAATAAATGCCCAAAACAGGTTTTGTTTAATGGTGCGAACTGTTGATTTTGATAAATGAATTGCTTCGGGAATTTTTGTAAGGTCTGATGAAATGATAGTCATTTTAGCTACATCCATTGCAATGTCGCTTCCTTTGCCCATTGCTATACTCACGTCTGCTTGTGCCAATGCTGTGCTGTCATTGATACCATCGCCAACCATCGCTATAACCTTTCCTTGTTGCTGCAATTGTTTAACGAATGCAGCTTTATGTTCAGGCAGTACTTCTGCTTTGTAATGTTTGATACCAACTTTTTCTGAAACAGCTTTGGCTGTCATTTCATTGTCGCCTGTGAGCATATAAACTTCAATGCCTGATAGCTGTAATTCTTCAATTGCCTTTTTAGAAGTTGCTTTAATCTGGTCAGCTATTGCTAATATGGCTATTGTTTTTTTCGTATTGGCAAACCAAATTACTGTTTTGGCTTCATTGCCCCATTGATTGGCTTTTTGAGCAACCGCATTTTCAATCAAAATTTCATTTTCTTGTATCAGTCTTTTGTTTCCAATGAAATAAGTTATACCGTCAATCTCAGCTTTTGCTCCTTTTCCTGTGATACTTTCAAATTGAGTTATTGAAACGGTATTCTGATTTTTTAAATGAGAAACAACCGCATCTGCCAATGGGTGTTCAGATTGTTTTTCAATGCTGAATAGTATTTGTTTTAATATCGGGGTTTCTTCAGTCCAAAAATCATTCGTTACAACAGGTTTACCTTCTGTGATGGTTCCTGTTTTATCGAGTATTACAGCATTTACCTTTTTTGCTAACTCAAGACTTTCTGCATCTTTAATTAAGATTCCTTTTTCAGCTCCTTTGCCCACACCAACCATAATTGCAGTCGGAGTAGCTAAACCTAAAGCACAAGGACAGGCAATAACCAATACGGTAATAAGAGCTAACAATCCCTGAGTAAAGCCATTGTCTCCGCCAAAGATGTTCCATACTATAAATGAAGCAACGGCAATTACAATTACAATGGGCACGAAAATTCCTGCAATTTTATCCACCAATTTTTGGACAGGAGCTTTACTGCCTTGTGCGTCTTGCACCATTTTGATAATGTGTGCAAGCATAGTTTCACTGCCTACTTTATCGGCTTTAAATTGGAAGCTACCTTTTTGATTAATAGTTCCCGCAAATACTTTGTCGTTTTCATTTTTCAACACAGGAACAGGCTCACCGCTCAACATACTTTCGTCAACAAAAGAGTTTCCGTTAATTACTATTCCATCTACCGCAATTTGCTCGCCTGGTTTTACCACAATTGTATTACCTATTTCAACTTGCTCAATGGGGATTTCCATTTGATAACCACCATCCTGTACAATCGTTACTGTTTTTGGCTGTAAACCCATCAATTTCTTTATTGCAGATGAAGTATTTCCTTTGGCTTTTTCTTCCAATAGTTTACCCAATAATATAAAGCCAATGATAACAGATGCAGCTTCAAAATAAACGTGAGCGTGTAATCCCCTTTCGTGCCAAAATTCAGGAAACAGTGTGTTGAAAACACTGAAAATGTAAGCAACACCTGTGCTTAATGCCACCAAAGTATCCATATTGGCAGATCGATGTTTGGCTTGTTTCCAAGCATTGATGTAAAAATCTCTCCCTAACCAAAATAAAACTGGGGTACTTAAAAACCACATTATTTCATTCGCAAAGGGCATATTCATAAAAAACATTCCGATTACTACTACAGGAATGGATAGTATCAACGCCCAATAGGTTTTCTTTTTGAGAGTTTTAAAGTTTTCTTTCTGAATATGCTCAATGGTCTCATCACCAGAAGGACTTTCATCAATTAACAAATCGTAACCAATACTTTGAACAACTTTTCTCAAATGCTCTACTTGTATCAAACTCGGTATAAATTCTACTGAGACCTTTGCATTTGCATAATTCACGCTTGCATTCACAACTCCTGCCTGAGATTTAAGCATACTCTCCACACTAATCGCACAAGAAGCACACGTCATTTGTAATACAGGGAATGATTTCTTTACGGTAGTTACTCCATAACCCAAATCTCGAATAGTTTTTACAGCTTCTGAAACTGTTTCCCGATTTTGAGTTTCAATGATTGCTTCCTTATTGTTGAGTTCCACTCGGTGTGATTCAACACCATTAAGTTTTGCCAATCCATTGTCCACAATTAAAGCACAGTGTTCACTTTCAACGCCTTCAAGTGGTATCCTAAATTCATTATTATTTGTTGCCATACCTTTTTTATTTAATTACAAGGCAAAGGTGGCAACATTACATTTCTTACCCGTTACCTGATTTTGGATTGTATTTGTAACATTTACACTTCGTCTAGTGGTTTGCGCTTTATTTCCTTGATATTCTTAAAGTGAGTAGGGGTAAGTCCTGTAACTTTTTTAAACTGATTGCTCAAATATCCAACACTCGAATAATTCATTTGATAAGCAATTTCGCTTAATGATAATTCGTCATAAACCAAAAGTTCTTTCACCTTCTCAATTTTTTGAGCAATGAAATATTTTTCAATAGTCGTTCCTTCAACTTCGGAAAACAGATTTGATAAGTAAGTATAGTCGTGATGAAGTTTACTGCTCAAATAGTCAGATAAATTCGATTTTAATTCGCTGTTGTTTTGGTGTATAATTTCAATAATGGAAGACTTAATTTGTCCGATTAGGCGACTTTTTTTGTCATCAATCAATTCAAATCCAAACGTTTTTAGATGATCGTCAAGGTTAGTTTTCTCAATTTCAGTCAAGTCGTTTTTGAGTTCAACTTCACCTAAACTAATATTCAAAGTTTGAAAACATAGTTTCTCTAATTCATTTTTCACTACCATTATGCAGCGATTACAAACCATATTTTTAATATAAATTTTCATATGCTAATGTTTATGTCGTGCGATGGCAAAAAAGTGGCTCTTTTGGTTTTGCGAAGGGTCGGTTTGTGTGTCGGGGCAAAACCAAATGTGCCGCTTGTGCGGCTGCCTAAAATTGTTTTTAAAAAATGCGGGGCGGCAAAAAAAAATAAAAAAACATTGGGGCGGCTTGAGTGTCGGATTACTCGCTGTCCCGTTTCAATATGGTCTGTATGTTTTTGGTCACCTGTCAAAATGGTTTGTTTTTGTTTTAATGTTTAAATTTTGGTCGGTCTATCGTCTTTGGAACGGTCGTCCTACCATTGGCTATAACGTTTTGCAGCTACAAGAAGTTGGCGATTTCGGATCTGTAAACTGTCTGCCACCGCTGAACTTGATACGAAGCACAAATGTTCAATTAACCACTGAACCGCCAATTTCTTGTAGGTGCTGTTATCAGCCGCCCTTCTGTCTGTCCGTAGTGTTGTCGTTGTTGATTATACACTGAATTGTCCACGTTGTTTAAGGTCTGGTCTGCGGTGAACGGGTGCGGTTGCTTGCACTCTCTTTTGCTTTTGCTGCGTTTGCCTGTGTGTGGTGGCAAAAGCAAATGTGAGTGCAAATGCGTTGGCTTTGTATGCTGTGTCGTCAAGATTGTTGGTTTCATTGTGCAATCGCAATTTTATTTTCAAATTTCATCAAATTCAAACTTGTGAGAATTACAATTAGTGTTACTCCTACATCTGCGGCTATGGCGAAAACTAAATTACTGTAACCGATGAACGCAAGTGTTATGAAAATCAATTTTACTGCTATTGCTCCGATGGTATTGAATTTTATTCTGCGTAATGTTTTTTTTGAAAGGCGGATTAAAAATGGGATGAGTGAAAGTTTATCATTCATCAATGCAATGTTTGCGGTTTCTATGGCGGTGTCGCTGCCTGCTGCTCCCATTGCTATGCCTACGGTGCTTTGTGCTAACGCTGGTGCATCGTTTATGCCATCGCCTACCATTGCTACAAATTTATATTGCTGCAAAAGTTCTTTGATTTTTTCGGCTTTGTTTTCGGGGAGTAAACCACCGAATATTTTTTTGATGCCTACTTGTTCGGCTACAAATTTTGCTGCGTTTTCGTGGTCGCCTGTGAGCATTACGGGTTCAATGTTTAGCAATTCTAATTCTTTTAGTGCTGCTTGGCTGTCGGGTTTTATTTCGTCCATCAATCCTATAATTCCTGCCACTCCATTGCCAAAACTTACTACTACGCTTGTTTTGCCTTGTGATGAAAGTTGCTCAACAATTTTTACGGCTTCTTTGTCTATGGTTTGTGTTTCTTGGATAAAATCTAATTTGCCTACATAAATTGTTTCGTCCTCACACACCAAACATTTTGCTGTTGCTCCTTTGCCCATAATGCTTTTGAAACCTTCGGTTTTGTGTGGTTCAAATCCTTCTTTTTTACTTGCATCAACTATGGCTTGTGCCAATGGATGTTCTGAAAATATTTCTGCTCCTGCGGTGCAAGCCAAAAGTTCTTCTCGGCTTGTTCCGTTCAACGGAAAAATATCTGACACGATTGGATTTCCGAAAGTGATGGTTCGTGTTTTATCTAATGCAATGGCTTTGATTTTTGCCAATGCTTCAATGTATTTTCCACCTTTTACTAATGCTCCTTTTGCTGATGCGTTTCCGATTGCTGCATAGATGGCAACTGGT
>Ga0208940_1002547_pt1 | contig 16702 bp, 20 predicted proteins | sample AD_JPNNA6_MetaG_FD_184445 | JGI IMG/M metagenome (GOLD analysis project Ga0208940, IMG submission 184445) | Active sludge microbial communities of municipal wastewater-treating anaerobic digesters from Japan - AD_JPNNA6_MetaG (SPAdes) (version 2) | ecosystem: Engineered > Bioreactor > Anaerobic... | reverse complement strand
CATCGTGAGCGCACCATAGAGACCGAATTTATAACATTGAGTTGACCTGCAAGCGTTAGCTTGTCAGGTCGAACTCGTTGTTATACGTCTTCTGTATTATCTCTTGCGGTTCAAAAAGTACCGCTTGAGCCGCGTGATCCTTGTATCGCTTGCAAGCCGCCGCGTAGTAATCCGTGTCGAGTTCCATCCACGTTAGGTCGAATCCGAGATCGTGACACGCGATACAGATTGACCCGCTCCCGCCGTGTGTGTCGATGATGCGGTCGCCGGGCTTGGCGTGGTTGGTGAGTAGCCATTTGTAGAGGGCAACTGGTTTTTCAGTCGGGTGAAAGTTTGCTCTTGCTTGGTTTAGTTTTGCCCTTGAAAAATCAAACACCCTCAACGCTTTATTGAAAGAAGTCCATGCAAGTTCGCCATCAGCAAGACTAAAGTCTCTTTGTCCTTTATCCCAAAATATCCACCCCATTGATGGTCTTAAATGTTCGGTGAAATAATTACCGCCCCATATAATCTGATTTTTACTTACTCTTTGTAATTCCTCAAAATATTCTTTGCTTGGTATTGAACTATCCCAATCTTTGCTTTCCCTTGTAATCCACCCACTGCCTGTGCGTGTGTTTGCGGCATTTATCCCATACGGCGGGTCAACGATCGCCAATTCAAACGCCTTGTCCGCGCATCCCGCCATATATTCCATGCAATCCATGTTTAGCATCTCGATCATCTTTTCTCCTTTGCGGCTTATAGGCATAAGCGCATTTGGCTTATGCCTTTGGCCGTCCGTATAACATGCCATATATTCCTTACTTTTTTGGTCTGTCACAGCAACGGTATTACCGAATCCGGTGTATACATGAAGGGGGGCTATTAAGCCCCCTTCTCTTTCCACCAATCAATAATCATTTTCCAGGTTATCCCCCCGCTAACCCTGTGTTTCCTACCTCTGGCTCGGTGAAGGCTCCGGTTGCATTTGCGAGTTCTACACTGGCATCTATCATTACTGATATTGATGGTGCAATCTTTGTCCATGTGTCTGCCTGACCTCCTGTAGATTCGGCTGCAATACCTGTGGCTACAGTCTTAAGGGTTTCGTTCACCCATGCCTTTTTGTCTGCGCCTGCCTTACTCTTCCATGAGAAAATACCCTCTGCAATGCTTATCAGAGATGGAAGGTACTTTACTACCAAATCAAGTATCCCGCTTAGTTTCATCTTTACTACCTCCGAATAGTTTTTTGAACCATTTTACAATGGCATCATCCCAGTTGCACTCGACTGAGTACACTGTAATTTCCTTACGCTTAGTAATTTTATCTATATGTCCGATGGAGTCTGGTTTGTCGGTTTCGTCTCGCATGGCGGTTCCTGTTGTTTTTTAACTTGTCCTATGAACGTCATTACAACACCATAGAGGGCAATCGCAGCGGGAATGATGGTAGAAAGAGAATTGACGATAACCTCAACCTGTCCGTCAGATATTTCGATACCAAAAAATACGGTAACGGCTGTGGCAAGGAAAGCGATAAGAGAGCCGATGAATGTCCGTGACAACCACCATCTTTTATCTTTACCCGTTTCCTCTTTGTAAACCTTTGACACATCTGAAAACTTTAAGATCAATCCGATGTACTTAAACATAAATACCTCCGTAAACCCTTGATAGCACTATGCCATCATCGAGGATTCGTTCTGCTGCACGTTTTACCCCTAAGTAAGGGTAACCCGTATGGCCTCCTTCTGATACTCCCTGTCCCCGCAGAGGGCGTCCAGGAACGCCTCGTATTTATTGGGGTCAAACCTCTTGGGATCGTAGTTGGGGGATACCCTAAGAACTAAATCCTTGTTCTGAAAGGTCTGCCGCTCCAGCATGGTTACTTCTTCCTCTTCCCGTTAAAATCGGCCAGTGTCTTTGTCTCACGCTTCTCGTTGCCGAAGATGTCAATGTAAATGACCATGATCTGCCCCTTGACCTTATCCTCGGCAAAGCGCACCTCATAGCCGTTCTTCTTTAAGTCCTCGGCGTAGAAAACCTCATCCAAGTCAAAGACCTCGCCGTCAAAGTCGTAGTCCAGCATAACCATAGAAAGGGTCTCAAGGTTGGCAAACTCAAGCGGCTTGCGGGAGATGACCTTGCTTTCAAACTTCTCAATCTTGATGACGCATTCCTTTGTCTTTTGATTGAAAAGGTCTGCCTTTTTTGGCTTATCCAGAAAGTATTTATATTCAACAGTCGGCGCCTGGATGAAGTCAAAGCCTACGGCGTCCACCGTGTCGTTGACATCCATCTCGCTCACCGGTTGTTTAATCTTGCTAAATCCCCGGTTGTGAATCTCCTCGATAATGGAATAGGGGATGCGGAGGACAAAGTATTTTGTCTTGCCTTTTTCAATGTAGTCCTCAAGGAACTGCACCGAGGCGGCAGGGGCAATGATGAAGAAGCGCCTGCCGATCCTATCTCCAAGATACTTGTGCAGGTCGTCAATATATCCCTTATCCAGCACGGCGTTCTTGTGCTTCTGATAGTTAAAGACCAGGACGCTGTCCGCTCCGAGGTAGCCGTCCAGTTCAATCTTGGAAATCTCATGCCGCTCATCCCGGCACTGAAAGAGTTTTAAAGCAAAGTCCCGATACTGCTCAAAGGGAAGTTCTTTGACCATCTTATAGTCGTATAGGCCGGCGTTGTAGAGGGTGAATGGTTTACACTGCTTGCCGTATTTCTTTTTCTTTTGGGGATCCTCCAAATCCTTGCTCTCGGCGATGTTCAAGAGCCGCTTCTGCATGGTGTAAATGGCTAACTTCCCGCAGTCCACGCCGATCCACCGCCTGCCTAACTTCTCCGCCACGGCAAGGGTCGTGCCTGAGCCGGCAAAGCAGTCCAGCACAAGGTCCCCGGGGTTGGAGGAGGCTTTGATGATTCGCTCAAGCAGGGCTTCGGGTTTTTGGGTGGGGTATAAATGCTCTCGCTTTTCCATACCCCATTTTTGAGCTGGTTGAACATCTCTCCAAACATCTGTAATTGCAAGCCCTTTTCTTTTTTTCTTTTCAGGATAATTTTTTAAATCTTCTTCTGAGTATGGAATATAAAGTTTATTGAAAATTATTTTATTGCCGTTTAAATAAAAAAGTATTGTATCATGCCCTCTTATCCAGTTTTCAGCCAATGACTTATATCCAGAAGGGTTACCTAAATCCCAAATAATTTCTCTTTGAAAATGATTTTCTCCAAACACCTCATCCATTATTGTCTTAACATAATGCCCCTTCTTCCAATCCAAATGCACATAAATACTCCCATCCTCGCTCAACAACTCCCGCAGGATAACCAGCCGCTTCCTCAAAAACTCTAAAAACTTTGCCCCGGCGAGTTTGTCCTGATACGCCTTCTGATCCTGGCTTCCTCTGAACTCTTGCTTGGTGGCAAACGGCGGATCAATATAGACCAGCCTCACCCCCGGCGTGCCGTCAGCATTTTTCAGTTTCCCTTCCTGCTTCATCTGCAAGAGGGTCTTCAGCACCTGAAGGTTGTCGCCAAAAATGAGCATATTCGTCCAGCCGTTGCCATCCTGCCCATTACGGAAGGTCTTGACCGGCTGCAAGGGCACGGCCATCGTATCGGCAAGGATGTCCTCCTCCCGCTCCTTGTCGGCGTAGATGAGCTCATATTCCTTCTTGGTATCAAAGAGGATCGTCTTGTAATCCTCCGGCAAGGGCTTGCCTTCCCTGAGAAGGCTTACAATCCGTTCAATCTCCTGCTCCGAAAGTTTACGCATTTCAGTTACCTCGCTTTTCCTTCCTCGCCTTTGTCCATTCCTGCCGATCCTTCTCAATCAAGTCCCTGATGATGGACACGATGGAGGCATTCTGATTCTGCTTCTGAAGCTCCAGAGCTTTCTCCTTCAAGAAGAAATACTGCTCCTCGGTAAGCTCAATGGTCGTCTTTCTCATATTCGTTTTACTCCCGATTTCTAAAGCACGGTTTCTCGGTTTAACCATATCGCTGTAATTATATGAATATAGCCCCATAAAGTCAACGGGAATTTTGCTTGCCCCTCGCCTCCTGCCGATACCCTTAACCTCACCTATTAGTAGAGGGGCAATGTGTTTTTGCCTTGATAAAATCTTTTAAGGAGGTGAGAAGAGTATGGCGAAAGTAACCGGGCCTTTGATGTCCATTGACGCCAGCGGCGCCTTTGCGGATACGATGGTCTATGCCAAGTGGAAGGGGATCAACTACAGCAGGCAGTATGCCATACCTGGCAATCCCAAGACGGCCAATCAGCTTCAGATCAGGGACTACTTCACCACGGCGGTAGCGGCCTGGCAGGCAGAGGATCAGACTACCAAAGACGCCTGGAATCAGGCGGCAAGCGGGAAGCCGCTCTCCGGGTTCAACCTGTATGTGGGCGAGTATGTAAGCTACAGGATCGCCAACGGCGGGGCAACGCCTCCGTCTCCGTTCCTGCCAAGCTAATCCTCCGGGCTGGGCGGCTCGGATTAAAGCCCTTGCATTTCTCTTTGAGGTGCAGGGGCTTTTTCTTTTTAGGGGAGACCTACTCCGTTTCCTCTCCGATTATCTTCCGTAGGGGGAGCCCCTTGAGGGGCGGACGGGTGCGGGCACACCAAGGGCGCAAGCGTAAGACCGCAAAGCGGGCTGAAGCCGCCCGACTGTGACCGCAAAGGGTGGGCGGGGTGAATAAAGCGAAGGGCTTTGAGGAGCGAAAACCATCCGAAAAGCCCGAAGCGGATAAAATCGCCGAAGGCGAAACCTTCAAGGGTGGCGGGTGGGCAAGCGAAGCGGAAGGCGAAGGCAGATAAAGGCGAAGCATTGGGGGAGCGAAGCAGGGGAAGTTTACATAATGCCGTTATGTAAACCCGAAGGGCGAAGCGAAGGGGTGAGGCAAGGGCAAGGTCCGATAATGGCGCCATTATCGGACAGGCGTCGGAGAGTCCGAAGGACCAAGCGGGAGGTGGAACGACTGACCTCCCGCTTGCCCGAAGCGGAGAGGAAAGAATCATCAGGGGGCGTCCGTCTTTTTTGACTGGTAAGTGAAAAAAGACGGCAAAACCGCTTGGCGGTTTTGAGCCCCCCTTGCCGCCGATGCGAAGCAGCGAGGGTGATGTTTCTTTCCTCGTAGCGGAGGGTAGGAGACGCCGTCTTGCCCGGTGGCTGACCGAAGGGAAGCCATGCCGAACCCCTGAGCCGCTTCCCCTGCGGAGCGACCCAGCCCTGAAAGGCAGGGCATCTGCCGACGCCTGGAGCGTAGCGGGGATCAAGCGAAGGCACGAGGCTTGCTCCTAACTGCAAGACGAGTGCCTGAGCGAATAAATGCCCGCAGGGGCTGAGGAGCGGAGCAAAGGAGACCCGAAGGGGCTCTGTAGCGGAGCAGTCCGAAGACCCCGAAGGGCTACCTTGAAGGGTGGGTGGTGGGGGAAGGGTTATATCTTCCCTGCAATCTTGAAATACGCCTTGAGAGCCAGGAGCGAGCCTTTGAAGTCTCCATCCTTGATCTGGGATAAAAGCATCTCTGGATTTTTGACCAGGGCATCCACCCGGCTGTCATGCTCTTTCTGACAGCGGTAGGTAAGGTTATAGCAATGCCGGCATCCAAAGTATTTGCCCCCTGGTGGGAGGTAGAGCTTTGCTACCCTCCGCCCGCAAGGTCTGCCATTGACCACCAGAGGACAGATAAACCAGTATCTTGCCCCGCCGAAGTTGCAGGGGGTAGTAACCAGTTCCACCTTATAATCCAACTCCGTCTTTTCGTTTGTGAAATTGTTTGTCTGGGTGTAAAAGAGCCTGAGATAACTTCCGCCGAAGTTACTCTCATCCACCGATACCTGAACACCGATACTGCTAATGACCTCGCCAGCGGTATTTTTCCATTCAATACCACCGGTCTTAAATCCGCAAAAATAGCCGTGCCGTGAGAGCCAAGGGATGTCAATGGACTTGCACTCTTCAACGGTGCTTCTATCTGACCAAGACCATCTGCCCATTAAGACCTATACCCCCAAAGAAAAAACTCTTCAAAATTTCCTAAATCATTAGCATAAAATATCACCTTTGAGCGACGCCCGATCAGCGTAATGCCTTCATTTACAAGGCATTTCATAGCTTCTCCCCGCTGAATCTGGTATGCAACTTATTTAACCCCTTTTTGCGAAACGAAGCCAAGTCAGGACTCCGTTGAAACATCTACATCAACAGCAATGGGCAGGGGTGGCTTTTCCCCTCTCCTTGCGCTCTGGAGTCTAAGCAACTCGTGGAGGGCCTTGTAGATTTGCTTCTCGATGGTGGTCTCGTAGCGGATCAGGTTGAGCCAGGCGTTGCTGTTACCGAGCTCTCTTGCCACTACCAAATTCCAGGCTTTGTTATCCTGCCTTTTTACCCCGCTGAAGTCATCATATTTACAATCCTCGTATTCCGCCTGGATGTAATCCCGCTCCACCCAGATAGCCCTCTTTAGCCTCCAGGTTGAGGACACAATCCGATCCACAAAGATATTTTCCAACTCCCCTTGCGGCGCCAACTCCAGCCTCAACCTTCTGCCAAGCTCCTCAAGTGCCCGCTTGTCCTCTCCCTCGATAAGGGTCTCTTTGCTCAAAAGCCCGTGCTTCAGGGCATTCAGGCGGGTTAGGGATGTATCCTTAGGGCCGGTTGATTTCCGGGCATTCTCTCTGTTCGCCTCAATCTTTGCCAAAGATGTCGTCTTTTCTTCCATTTTGCAATCCTCCTATCTCTGGTCTCCGTTGCAGAAGACCTTGAGTTTCTTAATCCCGTAGCGGATATGCTGTGATACTGTGGTCTGATGGATGCCCAAGATTATGCCGATCTCCGTTTGGGTCTTGCCTTTGAAGTAATAAAGGCTCACCGTCTCTCTCTGCCTTTGAGTAAGGTATCTCTCCATCGCCCTTTTGAATTCGGCAATCTTCTTTCTGACAAACCTGCGCCTTGCTTCTCTGTCCTCAGCGTTGCCGTCCCAAAGGGAGCGGTCATTAGAAAAGAAGGTGTCCATTGCCAGGGGGTCCATTGAAACTTCCTTGAAGTCGCTATCGGAGTAGGGCTTCTTCCCATCATGCATCACTTCCCCTGCTTGCCCTGCTCTTTGCAGTAGATTTCAATCCCCTGAAGATGCAGGAGATACCACTCCTTCAGTGTCTTGCGGAATTCCTCAATCCCTGCCTTTCCTTGAAGGCCTGCCTTCCAGACCTCATTTAGCCTGTCCTCTGCCTGGTTCGTTTTCTGATAAAGGTCAGGATGGTGCTTTCGGATATAGTCAATCGTCCCCTCGATATACCGCCTGTTGAGTTCATCCACCGCCTTCTTGAACATCTCGGCGAAGGGATCGGAGACTGCTTGACCCTGGGGCTTCTCTCCCCCTTTCTCTCCGGCAAGGCGCCTATATTCGGCGGTCAACGCATCTCTCAACGCCTTGTGCGCCTGAGGGTCAAGTTTGTCTATCTGCTCTTTGAGTGCCCGCATATCCATAGTGCGCCCCCTCCCTAAAATGGGTTCCGAAAAACGTCAGTATCGTCAGAAACGTCAGTATCATCAGGAAATCGGGCTGATGTTTCTGACCTATCTGATGTTTCTGATGTTTTTCGCAGGCCGTATGTCTCTTTCATCCGCTCTATACTCTCCTCATCCCAGATGATTGCCGAGGCTCCATCGCTTGCCCTCGCCTTCTTAAAGCCCATAGCGGATAGCCTCCTGCCAATCCGCTGATAGGTAACCTGGCTCTTTTCCGATTTCCCCTCGTTGAAGGCATCGGTAATCGCCTTGACGGGGAGGATACCCTTCTCTACTTGACCCTTGAGTCCGACTAAGGTCATCAGGATTTGAGCCTCCAGGCTGTCCGCCTTTTCAATCAACTTCTCCGCCTCAAGCTCCCTGACAAATTTCAAAAAAGACGGCTCCCGCTCTGGCTTGACCATGCGGATAATCTGCTGAAGGGGTTTGAGGATGTCCCCCAGCCTTCCGGCGGCAGGCTTGGGGATGTCGGCAAAGGTCTCCCCAAGGTGTGCCGCCCGAAAGGCGATCAACCGCTCTTTGAAGGGTAAGGAAAGCTCCGGGGTTACATCGTTCTCAAACCTCTTGCTGGTCTCAGGCATGTTGATATGCACGGCTCTCGTCTCCAAAATCCGATGAACCCCCTCATTTGTCCCGATGACGGTCGGGCCAAAGATGGAGTAATAGACAATATCCCGATGCGCCCCTCGGTCAGGAAATAAGACCCTGGGCACCTTCGCTCCTTTCTCAAAACGGTGAAGCAGGATGTCCTCGCTCCCGTTCTTCTCCGCCTTCTGCCAGATGTCTTTCACATCGAAAAAGAGGGAGGCCCGAAGATCATGGGCAACCCTCACCAGATAGGCATCCCTCAGGGATTCAACATGGATACCCCGATAGGCGACATGGATCATTCCTTTCCCAGTTCGGCTTTTGCCCCGCTCAGGGACGGCAAAGAGGCAGATGATCGGGGAATACTGGACAGCCTCTAACAAGTAGGTGTGGAAGTCCCAGGCGACAATCAGGTCGTAGTATTCCTCCCCTGGAAGCTCGGAGATTGCCTTGTGATAGGACAAAAGGTCATCGTAGAGCGCCCCGTCCCTCTCTCTTTGGGATAGCAACCCTTGAAGTTCATAGAGTTTCAGGACCTCTTCTCCACGAGGTAGAAGCCAGGGGATTTGTTCCTTAGGGGGTGGGATATAAAGGACGCCATCTCGTTCAACCTGGGGCAGGATGGAAAGCTTGTCTCCCTCTTTAACAAGGAAGGCGGGACTGCCGTTATACTCTACCAGGTCAACCAGTCCGTCAAAGAGAGCGGTATAGACAGGCTCGGTATCCGTGCTGGCGGTCTGTATGTTGGGAGCTTCGGCTTCCCCTCGACGGTATTTGTTGACCAACTCACGATAGCCATCTATATCTTCCTTCTTCAGCTTAAAGCGGGGTTTGATCTCATAGCTTAGATACGCCTCTGCCTTAGCCTTCTCCATTCGGGCAAGTTTCTTCAAAATAGGCTCAAGCCTTTGGGGAAGCTCGGTCTTATCCATAGTGGGAGGAATGAGGCTCAGCTCATACTTGATGATGTCCTTGGCGGAGGCAACAAGGCTTTCAAAGTCCTCTTTAGTGTGCTCTTTGAGATAATCATTGAGGTCAAGACCTTCGGGAAGACTGACGATCCTTGCCCGCTCGCCGATAAGCCCTCCGATCTTGAGAGCCCCCTCCTCCCCGGCCTTGTCTCCGTCAAGGCAGAGATAGACCTTCTCGCATCGGGAGAACTTGGGCAGATATTCCGGCTTGAAATTGGATGAGCCTAAAATGGCAACAGTAGGAAAGCCAGCTTGAATGGCGGAGAGACCGTCAGGTATCCCTTCGGCGATATATGCCGTTTTGCTGGATAGGGCGTCCTCGTTGTAGAGGTAGCGCATCTCCCCCGGGAGGTGGAGGTATTTGGGCTCCTGACCGTCAAGGCTCCTGCCTGTGAGATGAACCACCCTGCCTCGCTTGATGTTGGGGAAGATGACCCGATGATAGAAATAATCCCTGATGGCTCCTTCGCCCGTTTTCTTAAGAACCCCTGCCTTGAGGCAAAGGTCTAACGGGAATTTCCGCTTATCTATTACATGCTCCCGCAAGCCGCCATTGGCATAACCGATCTGAAAGCGGGAAATGGTCTCCTCGGTAAAGCCCCGCTCTTTGATAAGGTAGCTTTTGACCTCTGGGGTAAGGTGCTGATGGTAAAACATAGCAGTCTCGCCGAGGATGTCTTCAATGGTCCGAACTTCCTTAATGCGTTGCCTGTCTTCTGAGGTTATGGAAGATAGGGAGATCCCGACTTGATTGGCAAGCTCGGATAAGACCTCCATAAACGGCTTATTCTCATAAAGCTCAAGAAACCTGAAAACATCCCCTCCCACGCCACACCCAAAGCAGTAAAAATACTGGCCTTTAGGATTGACGGAAAAACTGGGAGTCTTCTCCTCGTGAAAGGGGCAAAGGGCTTTATGGTGGCGATCAAGGGCGATACGCTGACCGATGACCTGCACGATGTCCGTCTGTTCTCTCACCCTTTCAATCAAATCCTTGAAATCCAAATCCTTCATCGCTGGGCGGCTCCTTTCCATCATTCCTTGCCTGTTACTCTGTCCACGGTGAACTTATCCTCGCCGAGCTGACGGATCATCAAGCCAGTGAAGACCTGAGCGATGTGTTCCCCAACCTCTGTGGAAACATCAATGGCAACTTGTGGCTTTTTCTTCTTGTCTGCCGTTGAGCTTCCGGGTGAGACACAGTAAGCGGCGCTGATCCTAACCTTGGGCTGACCAAAGGTGCACTCAGCGGCAATGATGGCAAGGGCAAGCTGGGTCTCTATGATTTCCCTGTCTAATCCTTCAGGAAATTCGAATCGGCAAACGGCTGGCATTTCTCATCCTCCTTGTTTGAGTTAAAATTTCTCCCATCACAGGGCATATATACGGAATGTTTTGGAAAAGTGTCGGAGGGTCATTTCAGATAGTCCTCAAGCCCTTCTTTCATAAAGATTGTTCTGATCCGCTTTAACTCGTCGTATATGGTGCTTCGGGGGGTCTTGAGATAATCGCTTGCCTCTTTGACGGTAAGCCCCTTCTCGCCAAGCAAAAAGCAGAGCTCTTTTTGTGTGGGGGTAAGCTTCTGGAGAGCCTTTGAGAGGTCTATCTTTAGCTGGATTTCCAAGAATGGATTGGGAGCGGTATCGCTGATGGTCTGCTCATCAATCTTGTCAATTAGGGCTGGAGAGTCCTCATCGTCTCCTAAAGGCTCATCAAGGGAGACCGTGAGGTGAGCAATCTTTCTTTTGTCCGATTCCCTTTCTCGGACAAGGTCAGTGAGCTTGTTTCGGATGATCCGCCCCATAAAGGTCTTTTGAGACGCCTCCCGTGTGGAGTCGTAATCATCCTTGGCAAAAAACCAGTGAATAAGGCATTCCTGTAACAGGTCGTCAAAGTCTTCCCGCTCCAGGCATCTCCACTTTCCTTGAAATTCGTTGACCAACTTCTTGGCAACCGCAATCTCCCAATCTTGAAAAAGTCCTCTGTAATGTTGACCCATTGAGACACCTCGCCGTTGCGTTTTTGAGGCGTCTCAAATGAGCCTTAATGAAATGGTACGAACCCGGAGGCCTCCGATAAATCACGGAGGGCTCACGGAGGTTGAGGCAACAGTTACCTCCGACAGATTGAAAAAGTATTCCGTATGTATGCGGCAGGAGGAAAACCTGCCGTGTTCAAAAAGGTTGAAGTTTCATACACAGAGAAGGCAGACGACAGAGAAAGGCAAAAGAGGATTACCGAAATCCTTGCGGAGGGGGTCTATGTCTATCTCAAAAAGAATGGACTCCTGAGAGAAGATATAGAGCGGGCAGAGAGGATAAAAAAGCTTCTGGAGAAGGCGAAAGGGGTGGGTAATCAGGCAGGGGAAGTAATTGAAGGAGAAGATTCTTGAAAAATCTCTTGACTCCTAAAAAGAATATCTATATAATTATGGATGTATGATGAACCAGTTACCTACGGAGGAGAATCCATGAGAAAGACAACGATTGAACTCACCGAGGAACAGTATTTTTACCTTCAGGAGAAGGTGCTGGAGCTCAAGAAGAAAAACGAAAGCGTGTCTATGGCATCTCTGATCAGGGACCTGATCGAAAAAGACAGGCAAGCTTCCACGAAAAAAGGGAAGGCTGGAAAATGAAGAAGTGCGGCTTTGTTATCCGTGTGAGCACGGACAGGCAGGCAAAGAATAAGGAAGGCTCCCTCAAAAACCAGCTTCAAAGACTACGGGCTCATGTGGAATATAAAAATGTGGCCTGCGGGGAGCAGTGGGTTGAGGTTGAAAAGTATATCCTCAAGGCGGTCTCCGGTAAGGACTCTTTTCGTAGTAAGGAATTTGCAAGACTATTTGAGGATATCCGGGCAGGAAGAATCAATACTGTTATCTGCACTGCCCTGGATAGGATCAGCCGCTCCGTCAAGGACTTTCTCAACTTCTTTGAAATCTTAAACAAATACAATGTAGAGTTTGTCTGTCTCAAGCAGAACTACGATACCACCTCCTCCCAGGGAAAGCTCTTTATAACCATCATGATGGCTCTGGCGGAGTTTGAGAGGGAGCAGACATCGGAGAGAAACAAAGACGCAACTATGGCAAGGGCGGAAAGGGGGCTGTGGAACGGTGGGCAAATCTTGGGATATGATTTAGACCCCAATAGAAAGGGATACCTCATCCCCAACGAGAAAGAAAAGGCACTTGTCAATTTCGCCTATGATACCTACCTGCAATGCGGCTCAATCCTTGAGACCGCAAAGATAATGAACAAACACGGCTACAGGACGAAGGAATACACATCACGGAGAGACAAATTTCACCCCGCCGAGGAGTTTTGCTACTCCTCTGTCCAGTGCATATTGACGAACTATGCTTATATCGGAAAGAAGGAGATCAACAAAAAGAAAAGGACGGAGGATCAGGAGAAACTCCCGGAGAGTGAGCGGTATCGGATTGTGGATGCCGTCTGGGAGCCGATTGTAGATGAGGAAAAGTATTATAGCGTGCAGGCTCTCCTAAAGAAAAATTGCGTATCAAAACACAACGAGGCAAAGCCTGTCAAACATAACTACATCCTAAACGGTGGGCTTCTCTGGTGTGGGAAGTGTGGGAAGGAGATGGAGGGGCGCTCTGGAACCGGGGCCAAGGGTGTGAGGTATTATTACTACATCTGCAAAAATAAGGAGTGCAAGTTTAAGGTGCCTGCTGACGAAATCGAGGGAGTTGTCCTAAACAGGATCAAAGACCTCTCCACCAAAAAGGACATCATGGAGAGCATCATCAAATCCACCAATGAGAAATTGCAGAAGGAACTCCCGCAACTTAAAGAGCAAAAAACGCTCCTCCAGAAGGAGCTTACGGAGATCAAGAATTTTGCCGACGGCATTATGAATAAATGGGCATCCCTGGCGAGCGAAGACAGTAGCCTTTTCCTCAAAGACAAGCTGGATCAGTTAGGCAAAAGAAGGAAGGAGATTGAGACCGGCATCCAGGCTTTAGAGGAGATGATCGAGGAAATAGAAAGGGAGTCCGTCACTCAAGAATTAGTGATGCTTGCCCTGAATAAATTTACGGATGTCTTTGATCACATCCAGCCCTACCAACAGAAGGAACTCTTGAGCCTCGTCCTCCACAAGGCCATCCTTGCCCCGGACAGCATAAAAATAGCCCTATACGGGCGACCGCCCGAAATAGGGCTACTTTCTTTATGTGAATCTGAGATACGCTCTCAGACACCAATCTGGCTCCCCGGATTGGTATCCCAAAGCGTGCTTTTGTGGGATGGAGTGAGGCTTGAAATGAAGCGGATTGCTAAAGGGCATACCAGGATCAGCCTTCTCCCCCAAAGGATTTCGATAAATGAAGCTCCGCTTTACGCCTCCGCCCGTTAGGGCAATTTCTTGGCAAGCTCCCTGATATGGTGGTCTTGGTGAGCAAGGAGCTTCTTTTTGTCGTAAGTGATAAAGTCCGGGTGAGTAGAGATGCGGTAGTTTTTTGACCCATCGCTCTGGATAAACTTCTGTCCGTCCTTGACCAATAAACTACCTTCTAAGGCAGTTCTGAGGTTGCTGTAAATCTGATACTTCAGGACATCAGTAATTACCGCCTCTGACTCCAGGGTGTAAATATTGACCCACCCGCCTTTTTTCTTCTTTAACTCTATCACAAACCGCAAGAACAAAATAAAGAGGGAGTCTCCTATCTTTATCTCATTCCCATTGACTACCATCAGGTTGCTCCGCTTCATCGGGATCGTGCCGGGGATATAAATCTTGTCATAGCACTGATACTCAAACCTTTCGTAGTCCGTCTTCTGCCTCTTGGAAAGTTCCGTTATTGCCTTTGGCTTCAATAGCCCGGAGACCAGCTTGTCAATGGGCAATTCAAAGGTCTCAGGGTCAAGGGATGAGGCAAGGGATGTCTGGATAATCTTGTCATAGCGTAACCTTCCCTTTAGAGGCACATCCTCAATTTTAGAAGCCGGGGTTAAGACAACAAGGATGTCATCGTCCTTGCAGAGGTGCTTTAGACCTGAAAGTTTTACCAGCTTTTCATTGCCGATTTTGGAGATAAAGATAAACCCTACCCGATTATCGCTATAGGTCTTATAGCCTACATAAAAGTAGCCCCCGTTTATCCTGTGGAGGTCGCCTTCTATTCGGTTAGCAGTGCGAAGTTGAACCAGAAGCATATCTACGGAGAAGGCATACCTGTTAAGGTCGTCCTTTTCAATGGGGATAGGGTCTTCCTCCGGGTGGTCAAGGCATACCGCTTCAAGCCCCCCTTCAGTCTGGACTACGGTTAGAGGGCATCCGTGCTGACAGCGGGGAAGCCTCACTTTCTCCATATCGCTTTCGGAGGGTCTGAAGAAGGCAAGGATTTTTCTTTTGGTGAGGTCTTGAAAGTCTTTAGGGGATAGGTTAAGGAGTTCCTTTTTGGTAAAAAGCGGGTTGGGGCTCTTTTCAATCTCCTGTAACAGAAATTTAATCACACCAGCTTGACTCCTTGCTCTTTAAGATAAGCGCCTATTATATCAGCGTGTTTCTTCTTGGTGAGGTCGGTAACATTGGGAGGGGTGATCTCAAAGGTAACCTTTCTCGGCTTTCCGTCTATGTCCAGTTTGAACCTAAACTTGGCGTGGACTAAATCGCCTGAATTCAGACTTATGCCATCAAGGTCATCCTTGAGCGTCTTCAAAACATCTGAGGAGCTTATCACCACTGCCGGACTGGTAACCCCTCTCATCGCCAGCTTGACCTCCAAAAGGGTTATGGAGGTGATTACCTCATTGCCCGCAAAACTGAAAGTCCCCTTTTGCAGGGGCTCAAGGGTGTAAGTTACATCCCTATCGGGACGCTCTGCCTGGCTCTCATCCCCTAAGATTGCTTCGGTGAAGGCATTGATATAATTGACCTTATCCTTCTGGTAGGGAGCCTTGATCGAAAGGACAGAAGTATTTTTATTGAACTGCAAAATGTCCTCATTGGCGGGCCTGAAAAAGAGCGTCCTTATTCGCTGACCGTCCCATATCACCACCGACCGTTTATAAGAGCCGTGAATGACTACAATGACCGCCTGATCCTCCTCGTCATAGTGTCTGACAAGGCACTCCTGCCCCTTGGCTAATTTGAAATAAAACTCCTTGACCTTCTCCTTGAATCTCTCCATCTTCTCAGGGGTGATCTCAAAGTCATCTGCCGTGATGTTGTGATGGCTCATCTTGCTGGAGGCATTGAACAGGCAATAGAAATCGTAGGCATAGTCGAAAGCTTCCTTGTGGTGAAGGAAGATATCCATCGCAAGAGCCTGTCTTTCCTCCTCCCCTGTCGTCTCAATACCGTAACGCTGGACAGCCTTAACCAGGATATTCATCATCTTTTCACAGATGTCGTTGATGTGGGTAAAGTCCTCAAGGATACTGCTCTTTAGGTCTTCGTCCTGAATGGTATCAAGAAACTTGTTGACGGAGTCATAGTCGAAAGTCTTGAGAGAAGGAGACCCGCCACCCCCGACCTTCTGATTGAAATACTCCTCAACCAGAGGCTCAGGGATTGAATCAATAAATTTCTTTAGATTCAGGCTTCGGTGTCGGGGCATAAACTAACCTCCATCAATCTATTCCTCTAACATCGCCTCAAGCTCGGATTTGAAATCCTTGTAAGTGCCGTTGCTCAACGCCTTGAAAAACAGATCGAAGCTCTTAGGGGAGAGGAATTTGAAATAATACTTCTGCTCCTTTTGCAACCCGTTGACCCTCTCAAAATGTTCCCGTGCATACCGGAGCTTAGCCCTATTCTCATCAGTAACATCATTGTCCATCTTGATTTCCACCACAATAATATCGCTGCCTGCCTTGATAAAGAAATCAGGATTGAAACTGCCCTGCTTCGGATGTTCTCCCTTGCGCCAGGAATATTCTATGCTGTAGAAACCCACATCGAGGGATTTGATCCAGGCATCTATTGCCTTAGCGGTCTGATCGCCAGTCAACCCCCGGATAAACCTCCGTTCAGGCTCATAGGAAGCCAGGGCTACATTTAGGGGCGTCTTGAAGTTGTATTTATTTTCCACCTTGATCAGGGCCGACCTTGGAAGGCTCTCGTCCTCTTCAAGTTCCTTCAGCAGATTTCTATCCGCCGCCTCCCCCAGACTCATGGAATAATCATCGTAGAAGACTGTGCTATCCCGCCGAAGCGATCCCACACCCAGGCTGTTCTTGCCGATCTCTCTGGTGTTTATTTTGATGAGTTCCTGTGCCTCAATCTTGAGCCGTAGGCTTTTCGTCCCCTTTCTTCTGATGACGCCGAATGCCGCCAAAGTCTGATTACGGTTCGCTTCGCTGACCTTGCCACTCTCATCTTTGATTCTTTTAAGGGACTCTCTGATAATCTCTGTGATCTTCTCCTTTGGGAATTGCTCGCTATAGTGGGTCCCTGCCTCCTGATCAAAGATAAGAAGGCGATTGAAGACATCCTGCGCCACTTCTTCAACGGAATACATCTTGAACTCAATCAGGGTCTTCTTGACATCCTGCTCCCCTGAGACGGCCCTGACGTAGGTGGTGCTCTTTTCAACTTCCTCTGCTTGGCTCGAATAGGTGATATACCCTTTCTTCAGGAGT
>Ga0208940_1002537_pt1 | contig 16749 bp, 17 predicted proteins | sample AD_JPNNA6_MetaG_FD_184445 | JGI IMG/M metagenome (GOLD analysis project Ga0208940, IMG submission 184445) | Active sludge microbial communities of municipal wastewater-treating anaerobic digesters from Japan - AD_JPNNA6_MetaG (SPAdes) (version 2) | ecosystem: Engineered > Bioreactor > Anaerobic... | reverse complement strand
GGAAAGCAAACAAGTTTTCTATCTCCACCGCATCAAGGTGCGCTCTGAACCGGCTATTTTTCTGCAAGAGCGCATGGCGCTTTTTGCCGCCAATTTCATCCGCTGGGCGGCGCACTGGTTAGCCGAACAGCTTCAACCGCAACAAAATGCGCTCGACATCCGAAAAATGGGCGTCAAACGCCAGGTGCAGGTGGGTGCGCACGTTTCCGCACAGGTGATCCGTAACTCAGAAGGTATGTTGTTAAAGTTCAGCGAACACAGCGCCTTTGCAGGCAAGGTGCTCAATTTACCAAACGGCGGCCATCCGCCGCACAGCAAACAGAAATTTTGAGGTTTTATGCCATTTTTTACCGAATCGCATCTGATTGCACAACCGTTACGCTAATTTGTAAAATCCATCCCGGTAATTTCACGAGTATAATTTGGGCATCTGTACCGTGCCCCACATTTTCAGAAAGGCCTGAAATGACCATCCTTGTGGTTGAAGACGATGCGGCTCTGCGAGAAACCCTGACCTATAACCTGCAAAAGCAGGGCTACTCGGTGGAGGCTGTGGGGGATGGCCGCGCCGCCTTAGAGGCTGCCCGCCAGTTGGCCCCGGATTTGGAATTAATCTTGCTGGATTTGATGCTGCCGGTGGTTGATGGTTTTGAGGTTTGCCGCGTGCTGCGCAGCGAAAAAATCAATATCCCCATTCTAATGCTCACGGCGCGGGATGATGAAATTGACCGGATTGTGGGCCTCGAAATTGGCGCTGATGATTATATCTCCAAGCCATTCAGCATGCGGGAACTGCTGGCACGCGTCAAAGCGCACCTGCGCCACGACCGCCGCCTGCGCTCTGAAACAACGGTACTCCAACCCAATGAGACGATTACCTTTGGCAACCTGCTGCTAGACCTGACCCGCCGTGAGGTCAAGCTGAATGACGCCCCGCTGGCGCTCAAGCCCAAAGAATACGAGCTGCTGCTTTTCATGGCCCAACATCCGGGCCAGGCCCTGACCCGGGCGCGCCTGCTGGAGCAAGTTTGGGGCTGGGATTTTGCCGGCGGCACCCGCACGGTGGATGTGCATGTTCGCTGGCTGCGTGAGAAAATTGAGGCCGACCCCGAAAACCCGGTTCGCATTATCACGGTCCGCGGGGCTGGCTATCGGTTTGAGGGGTAAATATGTTCCGCAAAATTCGTTGGCGCATTGCCCTGCCCTACATCCTGCTCATTTTGCTTTTGATGCTTGGGCTGCAAATTTATCTCTCCAACACCATTGAAAAAACCTACCTGGCTGACCTGGAATCGCAGCTTACGGTAGATGCCCGGGCCGCTGCTGAAATTGCCCAACCTGTCTGGACAGACTCAACCAGACTGAATCCCCTGATTGATCACTGGGCCGCTGTGTTAGATGCCCGCCTGACGTTGATCGACATCTATGGCAATGTCATCGGCGATTCTGCCGAAGCCCCTCAGGAAATGGATAATCACAGCACCCGCCCGGAAGTCATCTCGGCCCTGACAGATGGGCAGGGCAGCAGTATCCGCTTTAGCCATACACTTGGCGTGGATATGCTCTACACCGCCGTCCGATTGGGGGATGCTTCGGCGCCGCTGGGGGTGGTTCGGCTCGCCCGCCCCATCAGTCAGATTCAAGCGCGGCTTGACCAGATTCGGCAAACCCTGTGGACGGCGATGCTCGCTGTCGCTTTGGTGGCAGGGCTGCTGGCTGTCTGGATCGCCTCCATAACCTCGCGCCCGGTGGAGCGCCTGACCCGGGCCGCCAACCAGATTGCCGCCGGTGACTTTTCTATGCCCACACTCAATACCTCGGTCACCGAGCTGGAGCTGTTGATTAAATCATTTAATCAGATGGCGCTTCAAATTCGCAGCCAGGTGGGTGACCTGGAAGCGGAGCGTGGCAAGCTGGCCGCGGTGCTGGATCATATGACCGACGGGATTTTGATTGTTGATTCGGCAGGCAGCATCCAACTGCTCAATCCTGCTGCGGAGAAAATGTTTGGCATTTCGCTGCCGCAAACGACCGGGCGTTCTCTGCCCGAGGTGCTGCGAGTGCACCAGCCTTATGATCTCTGGCAGCAAAGCGCCGCAACGCAGGTCACCCAACAGATCAGCTTTGAATTTAAGAAACAGCGCTATCTCCAGGCTTTTGCCATTCCTCTGGGCAGCTCACTACCCGAACACACGCTGTTATTGTTTCAAGATATCACGGCTCAAAAGCAGGTAGAGGTCACCCGCCGTGACTTTATCAGCAATGTCTCCCATGAATTGCGGACCCCATTGGCCGCGTTGAAGGCGCTGACCGAAACCCTGCGGGATGGCGCGCTGGAAGACCCCCCGGCGGCGCATCGCTTCCTGGAACGGATGGAAACCGAGGTGGATGCCCTCAGTTTGATGGTGACCGAGCTTTTAGAGCTTTCCCGCATCGAGTCCGGGCGGGTGCCGTTGAATTTGCAGCCGGTTCGCCCATTGGATATGATGACCGTGGCTTACGAGCGGCTGTGCCTGCAAGCCGAGCGCTCCGAGTTATCCCTGTCTATAGACTGTTCACCCGATCTGAGCCTGGTCAATGCTGATGCAACCCGGATCCAGCAAGTGCTGGTCAATCTGCTGCACAATGCCATCAAGTTCACGCCGCCCGGCGGCAGAATTGTGATTGGCGCGTCAGAACGCCCCGATGCGGTTGTATTTTCGGTCAGCGATACCGGTATCGGCATTTCAGCAGCTGACTTGCCCCGCATCTTTGAGCGATTTTACAAAGTGGACCGCGCCCGCTCTGGCGGCGGCACGGGCCTGGGCCTGGCGATTGCGCGCCACATGGTGGAAGCACACGGCGGCAAAATCTGGGTTGAAAGCCAGTTAGAACAGGGCAGTGAGTTTTCCTTTACACTCCCGAAGACAATTTTATAGTCGAAAGTTTGGGCAATCTGCGATGACAGGTGGATGACGTTTTCCGGTTATTAATTTCATAACCAGACGTTAACAATTCCTTACCAGCCCGTTAAACCTCCTTTGGTATCCTTGGGGCAGTTCAAAAATTGATACTGGAGGATTAGAAGAATGAAGAAAAAATTGTCCATCGTGCTTGCGGTTGCCATTGCACTGGTGCTGACGCTGAGCGCCTGTACCCCGACCCCTGCGCCCGCCACCGCGACAGAGGTGGCCCAGCCGACCGCTGCTCCGGTTGAGCCGACAACCCAGCCAGCAGTTCAGGCCACCCAGTCGCCGCTTGACCCGGCCGCGGTCTCCGGCAATGTTGTGACGGCGGGCAGCTCCACCGTCTATCCACTGGCCGAACGCATGGCTGACCGCTTTACCGAAGAAGGCTTTACCGGTCAGATCACCATTGACTCGATTGGTTCTGGCGCCGGTTTTGAACGCTTCTGCACCACCGGCGAAACGGATGTGGCTAACGCCAGCCGCGCCATCAAAGAATCTGAAATTGAAGCCTGCGCTGCCATTGGCCGCACGCCGATTGAATTCCGCGTTGGCACCGACGCGCTTGCAATTGTTGTTAGCAGCGAAAACACCTTCCTCACCGACATCTCCCTGGAAGACCTGGCCCGGGTTTACTCTGGCGAGGCCGTCAAATGGTCCGATATCAACCCGGCTTACCCGGCCGAGGATATTCAGCGCTTCAGCCCCGGGACTGACTCTGGCACCTTTGATTACTTTGTTGAAGGTGTGCTGCGCCCGGTCTATGGCAAAGACAATGATGCTGACAAAAACGCTATCCTCAATGCCCCCAATATCCAGTTCAGCGAAGATGACAATGTGCTGGTTCAGGGCGTTGAAGGCAGCCCCTACGCCATCGGTTACTTTGGTTATGCTTACTTTGCTGAAAATCAGGCCGGGCTGAAGGCCATCTCTTTGAACGGAATTGCCCCCTCGCTGCAAACGGCCGAAGATGGATCGTACCCCCTGGCTCGCCCGCTCTTCCTCTACTCAGACGCCAAAATCCTTCAGGAAAAGCCCCAGGTTGCTGCTTACATCAACTTCTTCCTGACCAACGTCAATGACGAAATTCAGGATGTGGGTTACTTCCCCGCTAGCGAAGAAGCGCTGAACGCTTCCCGCCAGGCCCTGGCAGATGCCCTCAAATAGGCCCATGGTCAAGTTTCAAAGCACGGCTTCCGAAGTCCGCCGGACTTCGGAAGCCATCTCCCTCAAAAAACGTGCCCGACCCGGCGAAGCGCTGGTGCAGGCCTTCTTGTTCTTTTGCGGCGCCTTTTCCATCCTGACCACAGTGGGGATTGTGTATGAACTGGGCAAAGAGAGCCTGCTCTTCTTTACCAGTCCGGAGGTCAACCTCTGGCAGTTTATGACGGGCACCGTATGGCAGCCACAGGCGGGTAAGTTTGGCATTCTGCCGCTGGTCAGTGCAACGCTGATGACCAGCGGCTTTGCCATGTTGATTGCCGTGCCGCTGGGCCTGGCATCGGCCATTTATCTCAGCGAATATGCCACACCCCGCTTCCGTAATACCATCAAACCCATTCTGGAAATCCTGGCTGGCATTCCGACAGTGGTGTATGGTTATTTTGCGCTGACGTTCATGACGCCCCTGCTGCGGATGATTTTTGGCAATGAGGTGGTTGGAATTTATAATACGGCTTCTGCCGGGATTGTAATGGGGATTCTGATTCTGCCATTGATCAGCTCCATGAGCGAGGATGCTCTTTCAGCTGTGCCGCGCTCCCTCCGCGAGGCGGCTTACGGTCTTGGGGCCACCAAATTTGAAGTTGCCATCAAAGTGGTCTTGCCGGCAGCCGTGTCTGGCATTGCGGCGGCTTTTCTCATTGGCATTTCCCGCGCCATTGGCGAGACCATGATTGTGGCAATTGCTGCTGGCGCTGGCCCCGCTTTTACGCTGAACCCTTTCCAGGCTGCCGAAACCATGACGGGGCATATTGTCCGGATTTCTGGCGGTGACCTCAGCTACAACTCGATTGATTACAACAGCCTGTTTGCGATTGGCCTGCTCTTATTCGTCATGACGCTAGCGATTAACCTGATCAGCCAGCAGGTCGTCCGCCGGTTCCGAAAATCATACGGCTCATCATGAACACTCATCTATCCCCGGTTTTTCAAGTTAACTTTCCCTCTCGCTACCGGTCTGGCAGGCTGGCGCGCTGGGTCTTTCAGTTCTCCACCCTGCTGGGCATTGCGCTGCTGGCGCTGCTCATGTTCACCATTCTGGATGGTTTGATGGGCTACGCCGCCATGACCGATAAGGTTTCCAGGGAATCGCTGGCGGTGGATCATGTGCCGCTTGAAGCGCTTTCATCGGCGCAACTGCTTGGAATTTTACAGGCCAACCTTTCCTCAAATGCCTACCAGACGCTGGATAATCAACAAACCCTGGCTGAACTTTCCCGCTCCCGGCTCTACACCCTGGTCGTTGATCGCGTGGTCAAACCTCGCGTGGATGAAACCTGGTCGCTGACCGAATCGCTGTTCAAACGAGATGAAATTTTCACCCGGGTCGCTCAGCAATATCCCGATGCGCACCTTGAATGGAAATTCTGGCTCAATCCCAAATTCCTGGCTTCAGCGGCTTCCTCAGATCCCCTCCAGGCCGGGGTGCGCTCTGCGCTGCTGGGTTCCCTGTGGACAATACTGATCACCATTCTATTTGCCTTTCCGGTGGGCGTGGGGGCAGCCATTTATCTGGAAGAATATGCTGCCGACAACGCCCTCAACCGGGTTCTGAAAACCAACATCACCAACCTTGCCGGGGTGCCTTCAATCATCTACGGCATGCTGGGTCTGGCAATCTTTGTCCGGGCCCTGCAAAGCATTACCAGCGGTGCGCTGTTCGGCGCGGCGGACCCCGCTGGCGCCACCGGGCGCACTGTACTGTCTGCCGGGCTCACCCTGGCGCTGCTGGTGCTGCCTCTGATCATTATCAACGCTCAAGAAGCCATCCGAACCGTGCCCGATTCCTTGCGTCAGGCCAGCCTGGGCCTGGGCGCCACCAAATGGCAAACCATCTGGCACCATGTTTTGCCTAACGCCATCTCGGGCATTCTGACAGGCGCCATCCTGGCAATCTCGCGGGCGATTGGCGAAACCGCTCCGCTTGTGGTGGTGGGCGCCGCAACGTTTCTCAACTTTGATCCCAATGGGCCGTTCTCAAGGTTCTCCACTCTGCCCATCCAAATTTATCAGTGGACCTCGCGCGCCCAGGGTGAATTTCGCAATCTTGCGGCGGCGGCCATCTTGCTTTTACTGGTCATGCTGCTTTCGCTCAACGCCTCGGCCATCCTGCTGCGGAATCGCTTCCGCTCTAAAATCTAGGAGATTGTTGTATGCTCTCTTCCACTTCTATCGCGCTGCCCGTTTTTCAGACCCGGTCCATTGAGGGGGTCAGCATTGACCATGCCCCGGCAATTGAAGCCCGCGACCTGAACGTCTATTATGGGAGTTTTCAGGCTGTTAAAGGAATCGATTTGAAAATTGAACAGCGCCAGGTAACGGCCATCATTGGCCCTTCAGGATGCGGTAAAAGTACGGTTCTGCGGACGTTCAATCGGATGAACGAACTGCTGCCTGAAGCCCGCACCACCGGCGAGGTCTTGTTCATGGGGCAGAATATTTATGCGCCCGATGTCAGTCCGGTGGAAGTTCGCCGACGCATTGGCATGGTTTTCCAAAAGGCCAACCCCTTCCCGCGCAGCATCTATGAGAATGTAGCCTGGGGAGCCCGCCTGAACGGCTTTAAGACCGGCCTGGGCACGCCCAGCATGGATGAATGGGTGGAGCACTGCCTGCGTAAAGCCGCCCTGTGGGACGAGGTGAAAGACAAGCTGAAGGCCAGCGGGTTGTCCCTCTCGGGCGGGCAGCAGCAGCGCCTGTGCATCGCCCGCACCATTGCCATCCAACCCGAAATCATCTTGATGGATGAACCTGCCTCGGCCCTAGACCCGATTGCCACCCTGAAAATTGAAGAACTGATGCGCGAACTGGTCAAAGAGTACACCATCATCGTTGTCACTCATAACATGCAGCAGGCGGCTCGCGTCTCAGATTACACAGCCTTCCTGACCGTCACACCAGAGCGCTCGGGGGTATTGGTGGAATATGGCCCCACCCGGCAAATTTTTATGAACCCGCGTGATCGGCGCACTGAAGATTACATCACCGGGCGGTACGGGTAATTGGTTATTATATTGGTAAATTTTCCTTGATTTAACAGCATTATGTACTATAATTTTAGTATCTTATTGTTGCGGAGGAAAAGAATGCCAATCAAAAATGTAAGTATCGAAGCTGTACAGGTTGAAGGTTTCAAAATTGAGACCCGGTCAAGACAACATATTGCAATTGTAGATCAACCTGTTGCGGGCGGCGGCACCGATTCGGGACCGACACCGTTGGAATATCTGTTTGTTTCGCTGGCTGGTTGTATTGTGACCATTGGACATATCGTTGCCAAACAGCGCCAGCTGCCCGTCCGCAGCATTTCAGCGCGGGTTGAAGGCGAGCTGGATACCGATGTGCTGATGGGAAAACGATCTGATGTGCGCGCCGGGTTCTCGGATATCCGGATCCACGTCAAAATTGACGCGGATATGACCCAGGCCGAGAAAGAAGCCTTCTTGAAGGAGGTTGATGCGCGCTGCCCGATCTCGGACAATATTCACGGCACCACCCCCTTGAATTTTGTGGTGGAGTAAAGAGCACATGTCTGCTGTCGATCCGTCCAATATGTCCGATCAACCGCCAACCGAGGTACAGGTTGGTCGCCGGATTCGAGAACTGCGCACACGCAGCGGCTTATCCTTGCGCGCATTGGCGGATCGCAGCGGATTAAATATCAATACTCTCAGTCTGGTGGAAAATGGGAAGTCTTCGCCTTCGGTAAGTACGCTGCAACAGCTTGCACAGGCGCTGGATGTTCATATTTCAACGTTTTTTGAGACTGAACCCACCTTGAAGCATGTGGTATTTACCCCCCGCGACCAGCGGCCCCATGCAGTGGTGGGCAGCACCCAAATGCAAAACCTGGGAAAAGATCTCTGCGGCAGCGTTGTCCAGCCCTTTGTGGTCACATTAAAGCCGGGGATGGGCAGCGGTGAACGGTTGATCGTCCACACCGGGCATGAATTTGTGTATTGCCTGGAGGGCATTGCCCGTTACCAGATTGATGGAGCAGAATATGTTTTGAGGGCAGGCGACAGCCTGGTGTTTGAGGCGCACCTGCCGCACTGCTGGGAAAACCATGGCGATAGCACAACCCAGATTTTGCTGGTATTGCTGCCTTCCGACGAACGGGATCAGCCCGCTGGAAGGCACCTCTCACTTGAATACAATCAAAAGGATATCACAATGAAAATTGCAGTTATTACCGATGACGGGAAATTGATCAGCCAGCATTTTGGGCGGGCGCCTTACTATCTGGTATTGACGATTGAGGACGGCAAGGTAACGCAGCGCGAATTACGCAACAAACTGGGGCACAACCAGTTCAGCGCCCACGAGCATACTGAAGAACCGCATGCGGCTGGACACGGCCTGGATGCAGCTTCGCACAATAAACACGCCAGCATGGCAGATGCTATATCCGACTGTGAAGCATTGTTGTGCGGCGGCATGGGCATGGGTGCCTATGAGAGCATGCGGCGGCTCAACATTAAGCCGATCGTCACAGACATCCGAGATATTGATGCGGCTCTGCAGGCTTTTATTGAAGGAAAATTGGTCGATCATACAGAGCTGCTTCACTAGAAGCCGATCAAAATGGATCACTGGATACCCGATTGATGACTGAATTCCCTCCGCTGGTCAATATCTTGCTGCTCAGCTTAATGGCCAGCCTTGGGACGGGGATTGGCGGACTGATCGCCACCATCCGTCGTCCGGGCAAACGGTCTTACGGGCTGTTGATGGGAATCACAGCCGGAGTGATGATTTGTCTGTCGTTTCTGGAACTGGTTAACGAAGCCTGGGAAATGGCGGGGCCATGGACTGCAACGATTGGCTTTGGTGCCGGGGCCACGTTCATGTTCCTGCTGGACCATTTTGCGCCGCATATTCGGTTTGGAGAAAAAGAGATCCGTGGAAAAGGGGACACCAACGCGGTAATACCCGTTGATGATGAGCACTGCTACCGAAGGCGGCGATTCGGGCTGCGACATCGGCAAGGCTCGGCGGTGGTGGTAGATCAAAAGCTGATCAATACCGGGTTATTGATGGCCATTGGCATCACGTTGCACAATCTACCAGAAGGAATAGCTGTGGGCGCGGGGTATTTGCATAACCCCAATTTCGGCCTGTTTATCGCCGTAGCCATTTTGCTGCACAATATCCCCGAAGGCATTGCAACCGCCCTGCCGCTTTGCAAGGGAGGGGTCTGTAAAGCGGATGCTTTGCGGGTGGCGTTCTTATCGGGCCTGGCGGAGCCGGTGGGCGCCTTGCTGGCAAGCCTGGTGCTGGTCTCTTTTAAAGGATTTTTGCCCGGAGCGCTGGCTTTTGCCGGCGGCGTGATGGTGTTCATCACGCTGGATGAGTTGATCCCTACGGCCCGGGAATATGGACACGAACATTACACTGCCATTGGAATTATCCTGGGGTCGATGTTTGTGTTTATTCTGTCAGGTATTTTTGGTGTGTAGAAGCATGCCTATTACAATCAATCCAATTGGCATTATCCGCACCTCGCTGATTGAGAAGGCACAGGCGCCAATCCAATCTGCCCGGTCTCAAGTTTCTGGAATTGCTGAAGTTTATGATGCGTTTGTGGCTGGACTTGAGGGAATTGAAGAATTCTCCCATATATATCTTGTCTATTATTTTCATCAATCCAGGCCGGAATTTGCGTTGAGGGTTCAACCGTTTCTGGACAACAAACAGCATGGCGTTTTTGCCACCCGATATCCTGTGCGCCCAAACGCCATTGGGTTTTCTGTTGTGCAGTTAACCCATCGTCAGGATAATTTGCTATACTTTAATGGTGCTGATATGCTGAATGAAACCCCATTGCTGGATATCAAACCATATATCCCAGAGTTTGATATTTTCAGCGTGGATAAGATTGGCTGGTACCAGAATCGTTCCAGTCAATAAGCCTGTTTTGAGATTTTGCGCCGGGTCGTCATAAGGAGGTTCAATGTCAGACAAACCAGAAGGCTGCGTTAAGCCAACCCAGGGGCCAATCTTGGGAAATGTGGTTAACCTGGAGACTGGCCCAGAGATCCAAAAGGAGGTGTCAATGGTTCAAGCACGCGTAGGCAAGCCCGCCCCCGACTTTGAATTGAGCGCATTTATCGGCGGCGGATTTAAGAATATCAAGCTGTCAGACTATAAGGGAAAGTGGATTGTCATCTGCTTCTACCCGGGTGATTTCACCTTTGTCTGACCGACCGAATTGTCGGCAGTTGCCGTCAAATATAAAGAACTCCAGGAACTGGGCGTCACCATTCTGGCAATCAGCACAGACAGCCGGTTCTCACATAAAATCTGGCAGGAAGAAGAACTTTCGAAAATGGTTGAGGGCGGCGTTCCCTTCCCGCTGCTCTCAGATGCCGGTGGGCGGGTAGGCAGCATCTATGGTGTTTATGACGAAGATGCCGGTGTGGATATCCGCGGTCGGTTCTTAATTGACCCCGATTTCAACATTCGCGCCATGGAAGTAATGACCCCCGAAGTGGGTCGAAATGTCATGGAACTTATCCGGCAGGTCAAGGCCTTCCAACATGTGCGCGCCACCGGTGAGGTTACGCCCGCGGGCTGGCAGCCCGGCAAAGCCACCCTCAAGCCCGGCCCCGATCTGGCTGGCAAAGTGTGGAAGGTCTGGAAGCCCGACCAGGCTTTTTAGCCCCGCTCGTATTTAGTAATCCGGCGCATTTTCATCTGGAGGTTGAAGCAGTCACTGCCTCAACCTCCAGAATGTTTTTAAGAAATACTGACACACATCAACCGCCCAGACATGGAAAACCTGTGAAAATGATGTGAAGATTTTGTGAAGGTTGCCTGTCTAAGCAGAGCACAGGTCTCTGCCGGTGAATTTTAAGATATTATGGAGATGTGCTTTCACCCGTAACCAAATTGAAAAATCTCCGTCATATAGAGTAAAACAAATGGTTTCAACCGAGCAGGATTTGTTAAGTGGCGCGCGAAGTTTTGACCTGGATGCACTGGGCGCGATCTATGACCGCTACAGTCCGGGCATCTATCGTTATGCCATGCGCCTGTTAGGAGATGAAACCCTGGCTGAGGATTGTGTAGCTGAAACGTTCTCGCGCTTTCTGAAGGCGTTGCGTGCCGGGCAGGGGCCTCAGGATCACCTGCAGGCGTATCTTTACCGCATTGCCCATAACTGGATAACGGATTCCTATCGTCGGCAGGCCCCACTGCCAGAATCATTGGATGAAACCCTACGCGCAAGCGATTACCAGCAGCCTGAGACTCAGGCCGCCCTGCATCTGGAGCAGCAGCAAGTTCGATTGGCTTTACGAGCGTTGACGCCGGACCAGCGACAGGTTGTTACCCTGCGCTTCATCGAAGGCTGGGAAAATAACGCCGTTGCGGCTGCTCTGGGAAAACCCGTTGGAGCTATTAAGGCATTACAACACCGAGCACTATCGGCTCTCCGAAAATTATTATCATCTGGAGGCCAGGAGCAATCTTATGAAGCGAAAAAATGAATTTGATGATATCTTGAAAAAACTGTTATTACTACGTACAGCATCTCACCGCGACCCGGAGAAAGCTCAAACTGGTCGTGATGCATTTCTCCAGGAAGCGCAATCGCTGGCCGGCACCGTAACTCCGCAGCCTAAACAGCGTCATAACGGGTGGATGTTATTACTCCAATCCATGTTCTTGGCTCATCGAAAGGAGCGTTCACCTATGCTAAACCTATTTGCAACAGTACTGGTGGTTGTCACACTTGTTTTGGGTGGCGGTGGAGCAACTGTGGCTGCGGCTCAGAGCAGCCAACCCGACCAAACCCTCTATGGCATTAAGCTCTGGAGTGAAGATGTACGCATCGACCTGACTTCTAATCCTGAGATGCAGTCTGAGTTGGCATTGGAATTTGCCGACCGGCGGGTAGCGGAGATCCAAACTATTTTACAGGCGGGAGGTGTGCCTTCCGAAGCTGTTCAGACGCGTTATGAAGCCCAGGTGGAGCAAGCCATTCAATTCGCCCTCAACTTGCCGGATGATCAGGCAGTTGCAGCACTGGAACAGGTTCGCACCCGTCTGCAAACGCAACAATCCCTCTTACTTCAATTTCAATCTAACGGAACGCCAGAAGGCGAAGCAACACTGGTAAGGGCACGGCAGATGATTCAAACGCGAATTCAGTGGGCTGAGGCAGGTATGCTGGATCCAATGCAGATGCGCAATCTTTTTCAACAGCGCGAACAGAATCAACTCACTCCGGGGAACGGGAACAACGCCGGTAACAACCAGGGCGGAAACCCCTGGGTAACGGGAACCCCAACTCCAGGCAGTGGCTATGGCCCGGGTGATCCCAATAACCCCTGGACAACGGGCACGCCCACCCCGGGCAGCGGCCATGGTCCGGGTGATCCGAATAACCCCTGGACAACAGGCACGCCCACCCCGGGCAGCAGCTATGGTCCGGGTGATCCCAATAACCCCTGGACGACTGGAACACCTACTCCAGGCAGCGGCTACGGGCCTGGTAACCCAAGCCTGACCAGCACCCCGGATGGCGGCGGTGGTTACGGCCCTGGCCCACAAACCACACCGGGTGGAAATTCAAATCGGCCATAACAATTACCAAAATATATTTCTATCTTGCGCTGGCAGATTCGCCAGCGCAAGATGTTTAAGGATACATACCTATCAACCCCGTATCTCCAAACCCAAATTTCCGTCTTAATTTCAAATCACACGCATTAACCGTCTCGCTTACTCAGATAGGAGGATAATCATGCAACCCTCTTGTAGGTCTGAAAATGGACAAATCATTGTCATCTTTGTGGTAGCCCTGGTGGCTATTCTGGCACTTACCGCCCTGGCTATTGACGGAGGATTGACAATGTCAGACCGCCGCTATGCCCAGGCTGCGGCCGATGCGGCCGCCCTGGGAGGTGCTGGTGCAGCTGCTGTGGAAATAGAGAACGCGCAGGTTACCTATACAAATTTCTCTTGCTCATCTGATATTGTATTAGAGGCTATGGCGGCGGCATCACAAGGCGCCATTAACGCGGCGGCAGCTAATAATTTTGCGGGATTGAACAACGATGATGACACTAATCCCGATAATGAAATGCACGGCATAGAGGTCATTTGTGTCGATGATCCGGCACACTTTGATCGCCATATCGATGTCATTGCAACGTTGACAACCGAAAGCGCAGGCTCATTTACTCAATTGTTCAATAACGGACCATTAAGCAATACAGTCACAGCTGTAGTCCGGGTGCGCCCACCCACCCCCCTGGCAATGGGGAACGCTATTGTTGCTTTTAGCCCACAACCAGGCAACAAGCGCGGTGGATTATCCTTTCAGGGCAATGCGGTTTTACACGTCACCGACGGTGGCATGTTCTCAAATGCTCAAATTGTTGCCGTAGGCAGCAACGATGTCTGGGTTCACGACGACCAGGGTGATGTGATGAGCGGCCGCGTGGCCTGCCTGGAAGACTGCGATATCAACTCCGATGACTTTGATCCGGACCCAATTGACCTTTGTGCACAGGCTGATAACTGCCCGGGCATGCGCATCCAACCAGCAGAAATTCCCGAACCAGACTGCCCAACCCATAGTTCTGGCGTGATTAACACCTCGGGAACATACGAGCCGGGCACTTACGATGGGGCTCGGATATTGAACAAGGATGATGTTTACCTGAAACCCGGTTTATACTGCATCGATGGCATGATGCAAATCAACGACGGCTCGTTTACCAGTTTGCCAGGTGGAGTTACGTTCTTCATGCGCAAGCCGGGCGGTGATTGGAACATTACCGGGGGGGATATAAACCTGGCTGCTCCTTCTACGCCCGAAGAAGTGCAAAACGGCTCCATTTTAGGGATCCTAATTTATGTTCAAAATGGCAATACGAACGAGCTCAAAATTGAAGGCAATGGCACCGGTGCTTACAATGGTTTGATTTACGCGAAAGATGCAGGTCTCTATGTCCGCGGCACATCTGCCGGGGATTTCATGGGGCAGATTCTGGTCAAGTACCTGGATAATTCAGGGACCAATGAAATGACCGTGCGTTTTGAAGATAATACCAATCTGGGTGACCCCACTTATCTGGATGTCATCCGGTAGATCCGGCCTTCCTCTTCTGTGGCTGGTCTGCACCAGGCAAGCAGGCCAGCCTTTTTATTGCTTTGATCTGGCTGGGGAGAGGTCAACCTGCAACAACACATTTTTGAGGATCAAGGTGTCCCATTAGAATCCAGACAATGGATCATAATTTTTTGCTTGCTCAATCCCGCCTGCCCGGAAACACAAGAACCTTAATCGGTGTGTTTAAGGTTCGACAACGCCGAAAATCCCCCAATAGATATGCTATTAAAAGAAAGAGCTCCCCGACCAGGACTCGAACCTGGAACCTAGCGGTTAACAGTTAAGGCGCTGGTAAACCGTTGTTTTGCCGGTTAAAACAAGGCAGGGAGAGCAAAAATGCTCTCCCTGACAGGATTGTTTTGCTTTGCTATGAGTGCAAATTGTGGTGGTGTAAGTGGCCTTTTTCTAACTTTTCTCCCGGATCAGACTTCAGGGGGCAGGTCAATACCAAATGATATATACAATTTCCCAAATTCGCCAACCACCTTTGGGACAAACACTATATCAATAATATATTGACTTTACTACGCCAATGGCGTATAATGACAACAAGGGATAACGTCGTGATCATCATTGAAACCTCCATATTCACTCGTCAGGTACTGACATTACTCTCTGAAGAAGAGTACCGCAAATTACAACTCGCCTTAATTCTTCGGCCAAATTTGGGAGTAGTTATTCCTGGCAGCGGTGGATTAAGGAAAGCCCGGTGGGCATTAAAAGATCGAGGTAAACGCGGAGGAGTGCGGACGATATATTATTGGGCTGTTGCGCAAGATCAAATATTGATGCTTATGATCTATGCTAAAAATGAGCAAGATGACTTAACACCTGATCAATTAAAGATATTACGCAGGATTATTGAGGAGGAATACCGATGAAAGACGAACTTTTTGCCGAACTAGTTGCCAGCGTAAAAGAAGGTGGCGCGATTCTCAAGGGCGAGAAAGCTGCTTCTCGTTCTTTTCATCTGGGTGCCGTGGATATTAAACGTATTCGTGAAGGATACAATCTGACGCAAGAACAGTTTGCCGCGATGCTGGGAATCAGTGTGCGCACTCTGCATAATTGGGAACAAGGCAGGCGTATTCCTGAAGGACCTGCTATGGTTTTATTGCGCATTGCAGAGAAACACCCGGAGTCATTGCTTGATGTGATTCGTTCAGCAGCTTGAAACCGGTTTATTGCAGTATTATTTTTGCTGCTTCTATTAGTGGGTAGATGTGTTGAAAACGGACCAAACTTTACTCGCCGCCTGAAATTGTAACGTTCTTTCCAAAAAGAAAGTTGTTCCGCCTGGGTCGAAAAATCAGCCCATCGGCATGACATGATTAGAAAATTCACGGATTTGGTGCGTTTCCAACGTGCCCTACTTCTCTTAATCAATGGGTTCGAGATTCAAATCCCTTGTGGATCACTATACAGGTGGTGGGTAACAACGCCGTGACCCCCGCATAGAGGTAAAGAGCCCGCTGATGAAGCAGGCTCTTTTTTTTATGCGCAAACATTTAACATGGTTCATTGAAAACTGTGTATACCGCAATAGCCTGTTCGGGCAGGAAAATGATTTGACCCATCATTTCAGCCGCTTTTCCGCGAATCACTCTATAGCGCTAATTGTTGTTTTTCTTACGCAGATTGGGCGCCAATCAGTGGAAAATATAGCCCGGTTGCGAACCAGATACAGGCCAAGACGATGGAATGGTAGCAATGAACCATTGTCCGTAAAATCCATTTGTAAATGTGTGGATAACCTTATGGTCTTTCGTGGTCGTTAATAAATTAAAAAAACGAGCTTTGTTACTTTCGGGTTTTTTTACCGATATACTATATGATGATGACCGAATCGTACGATATCTCCGACCTGATAGAACGCGCCCGGCATGATCCAGATGCTTTTGCCGCTCTTTACCGGCGTTATTTAACCCCGGTCTATCGCTATTTGCTCATCCGCCTGGGCAATCCACAAGATGCTGAGGATATCACATCTAAAGTGTTCACCGAAGCGCTGGAAGGCATTGTCCATCAGCGCTATCGTGAAAACGGAAAATTTTCAGCCTGGCTTTTTACCATTGCAAGGCGCAGGCTGATTGATTTATATCGTCAGCGCCCCGCTGTCTCACTTGAAGACGCTGCTCTTTTTGACCCTGATCCATTCGATCAGATTCAATTTTCTGATAACAAAACTCGTCTTAAAGAATTACTTTCACAGTTAGATGAAGATAAACAAGAACTGATGCGCCTGCGCTTTGCCGGTGGGTTAAGTTTCGCGGAAATTGCTGCTCTGGAGGGCAAGAGCGAAGCTGCAGTCAAGATGTCGATCCACCGCACTATCCACTGGCTGCGTGAGAATTGGGAGGCAAAAAATGTCTGACATGGACTTGACACTTCCACAGGAACTGGACACTGCGATTACCGAGTATTATGCCACTCTCGAACCATCGTCCTCTTTTGCAGCCC
>Ga0208940_1002536_pt1 | contig 16754 bp, 15 predicted proteins | sample AD_JPNNA6_MetaG_FD_184445 | JGI IMG/M metagenome (GOLD analysis project Ga0208940, IMG submission 184445) | Active sludge microbial communities of municipal wastewater-treating anaerobic digesters from Japan - AD_JPNNA6_MetaG (SPAdes) (version 2) | ecosystem: Engineered > Bioreactor > Anaerobic... | reverse complement strand
ATTTCGTGCAGCTCTTGCTGGCCGCGAAACCCTGATCCCCGGTGAAGGTCGAATGGCACTGCTGAAGGTCTATCAGCCCCTGCCACGTTTTCCGGCGCTCTCGCTTTCGGGGACTGCCTGCGAGCTGCAGTGCCGGCACTGTACGGCGACGTATCTCGCGGGGATGAGGTCGGTTGCCACGCCGGAAGCCCTGCTCGCCGCCGGGCGACGTCTGCGGGAGAGGGGCGCGCTCGGCGCGCTGCTGAGCGGCGGCTCCACCCGCGAGGGAGCGCTCCTCAACCTCAAGCCGCTGGCGGGCGCGATTCAGCGCCTCAAGGCGGAGACCGGGTTGCTGCTCAACCTTCACCCGGGGCTGCTGGATGCTGAGACGGCGATGGCGCTGGCGGGCGCGATTGATTTCGCCTCGCTGGAGATTCCCGCCACGGAGACAGCGCAGCGCATCTTCGGGCTTCGGGCGACGACGGCGGATTATCGCGCCGTCTATGAGCGGTTGCGCGCGGCCGGCATTCCGGTGATCCCGCACCTCACGGTGTACGATGGCAGCGAGGCGGCGCTGTTGGAGGGGGTAGCGCCGCCGGAGACGGTGGTGATCATCGTCTTTGCTCCTACCCCCGGCACGCCGATGGCGACGACGCCACCGCCGGCCCCCGAAGCGGTAAGCGAGGTCTTCCGCGGGTTGCGGGAGCTGTTCCCGCAAGCGGAGCTGGCGCTGGGGTGTATGCGTCCGCGCGATCGCCGGATACGGGCGACGCTGGAGCTGGCGGCGTTGGAAGCGGGGGCGACGCGCCTCGAATTGCCCGCGCGCGCCACGCTCGACGCCGCGCGGGCGAGGGGCTACGTCATTCAGCGCTTCGAGGCGTGTTGCGCTCTGCCGCGCGCGCTGGAAGCTCGCGCCCTCGCTGCCCCGGCCTGAGAGGCGGCACGGCGCGAGGTCAGTGGACTTTTGACAAGGCGAAAGCGCATAGCGACGGCCCTGCTCACGGCTACTGACTCCCTACGCTGGCTTTTCCCCGCCGCCTTCATGGGCGTCCTCTCTTCCCTCACGGCGCCGCATACAGCAACACCTGTCCGCCGTAGAAATAGCGCTGCCGCACCACGTGCATCCTCGCGCCCAGCGCCTTTGGAATCAGCCCTTGCGGATCCGTATACCAGTCGTGGCTATACACCAGCCACACCCGCTCTCGCCCGTTCACCAACGACATCAGCCTTGCCACGTCGTTCTCCGTCATCTTGGGCTCGAGCACGCCGCTCTCGAACATGTCCTCTGGAAGCCCACGCTTCTCCACCCGAATGTCATACAGGTCTTCATACGCCCTGAAATAATAGTCGAACGGAATCTGCGCCCAATTTGCGTTGAACAGCACCAAATCATCTTGTTCGACGAAATTCGCGACATACCCCGCAGCGGTGTTCCAGTCCTCCTTTTGCATAAACCGGTAATAATCGGCCGCAGCGAAGAGGTTGTTGGCGCCCAGAATCCCCAACGCCAGGATCACGAGAAAGCGATATCGCAGCTGGGTGATTCCCGCCGCCAACAGCAGGAACAGCGGAATTGTGATCCAGATCAGCGTTCGATCGTAGAAAACAGGCCGGCGGAGGCTCACGAGCAACTCACCCGCGAAGGGAATGGCGAACAGAGCGACCAACAGTAGCCACCGCGATGGCTCTTTCCGATAGCGCCACAGTCCCAAGCCCGCCACCGTCGCATAGAGGAGCCACATCCAGGCCGCCGGCTCCACGCTGGATTGGCCGGGCGCAGGCGTAGCGGCATTCAGAAACGTCATCAGCGCGCGGGTCACGGTCTGCCAATCCGGCCGGGGCAACCAGAACTCCTGGTATACCCCTCTGGCTTGATGGATGAAGGCGCCCAGCCACGGGCTCCACAGCAGAAAGATGCCTGCCTGCGCCTTCAGCCAGTTCTGAAGCGAGGGCGCGTGAAGTCCAGCCGGAGAGTTCGTTTTCCTCAGCCTCTGAAAAAGCATGAGGCCCAGGACAAAGCCATGGGTGGCCAGGGGAAAAAGCACCGCCGTGTTGTGGGTGAGCATCGTCGCCGCCGAGAACACCACAAATCCGACCCACGCCAGGTCGGTCTCAAAGGTCTGCCGGGGCGGCCAGCGATGGCGGGAACGCCGGGCTTCTCCGGTCGTCGGCCTGCCTGTAGCCGCGTCCTCGTCCAAAATCTCCCCGTCCCCGGCCTTCACCGGCTCCGTTGTGCGCCAGGCGCGCAGCGCCGCGCGGAACTGGCTACCGATCGGTTCCGCAGACCGTGGATCGGTGAGCAGCCTCACCAGCGCATAGATGGCCACAGCCGCATTGAACGCCAGGCACGTGTACATGCGCGTTTCCTGGGCGAAGCGGATGTGGAAAGGCGACACCGCCAGCAACACCGCCGCCGCAAATCCCATCAGGGGGTCTGAGAGGCGCTTGCCGATCCCATATATCACCGGGATCGTGGCCGTTCCCAGCAGGACGGAGAGCAGGCGGACGGCGTAGGGCGAGTCCCCTCGGAACGCGATCCAGACATGCAACAGCAGATAATACAGGGGCGGATGTTGATCCACCGTGGCCGTCCACCGCAACAGCTCGCCGACGTTGTGGCTGGCCAGCCACACGCTGAACGTTTCGTCCAGCCACATCCCCTTGCTGCCGAGCAGCAGGACGCGCAGCCCGCCTCCCAGCAATGTGACGCCAGCGACCAACCACGGCGCCACCTCTTCAAAGTTGATTTCTTCATTCATGGTCGTGCATTACCTGCCTGTCCAGACACGAAGCGCCTCCAAAAAGATGCCCCTGTTTTGCCCGGCGACGACTCATCGGCGAAGTACCGGGGGCATTTCTCGCCAGGGCCATGGAGAGCCTGCATAGCATCCTTCCCTCTACGCGCGGACGTCGCCACGCTGGAAGCGAAGCTCCACGCGCAGGTCTATGCGGTCTTTGGTCTCGCGCGTGAGGAGATCAAAAGGACGACAAGGGGATAGCACCGGGGGGCAAAACAAAGTGCCATGTCCTGGCGCTAAGGTTCCTTAAAAGGATTCATGATATGCAGCGTATGCTCAATGACTTGCTGATGTTGCAGGTCCTCAGAGTAGAGCACGGCGCAATCCGCCTCCAATGCAGCCCCGACGATGAGACTATCCCAATACGGGAATTGATAGCGAAGTTTGATCTGCCAGGCGTGTTCCACAATATTTCATGTCATGGGGATGACTGTGCTCCCGGCCGCAATCGCCTTTACTGCTTCCTGAATGAGAGTGTCATCAATCTTATGTTTGAGCAACGCACTGGCAAATTCGTTGAGCACCTGCACACTGACGACGACTGGATCTGAGAGCGTTTCTAAAAACTGCACGGCTCGTTGGTGTTGGATCAACGTTTGCGGCGTCTGGAGTTTGGCGTAGACAAAGAGGTTGGTATCAACGAAAACCCGCTTAACGCTCATGCAAGGCCTCGCGCGTGTAGGGGATCCAGTGAGGCGCCTGGATCGGAGTGCGCAAGAAAGCGGCAAAAGCAGGCTCCGTGGGGGGTTCGGGAACCGCCTGGTATTTTTGCGCTAGAAATTCATAGAAATCTACCAGTTCCTGCCGTGCCTGGCGGGGCAAGACCGATAAATCTAGCGTAGTATCCGCAACCTTCATCTTCACCTCCCGTGGCTATGCTGGCTCGCCCGCTTGCTTTTTTATCAGCAGGGTACGTTTCTTTGTCAAGATCGCATAGCCATAGTATACAACAAAACGGAGCTGCTTTCAATGTGCGCGGGGAGCGTGCGTTGCGCACGTCCGCGCGGTTTACAGGTTTACTGTCCTGGCGTCAAAAGAGGGATGCCAGGCCGTTCAACAGCTGGTAAGGACGGCAGAGCGCGCCATTCCGCTCTCTCACGTTCAGTTCCAGATTACACCGGCCTGAATGGCGGTACTTTTTAGCTCGTTCAAAAGCGAGGCCGGTTCGCGTTGTCAAAATTCCAATATGGAGTATACAGATACGTGCTCTGTCCCAGGCAGCCAGGCGGGTCAGGCATCGAATTTTGCTGTTGGGAATTTCGGGTTATGGCGCCTGGCCTTTAGTGAAAGGAGACCTTTGCCATGTCTCGCCGCCAACGCCCCCGCATCCCCGTGACCCTGGTCCTGCCGGCTGAACCGCCGACACGGGACGAGATTGATGCCATTCTCATGGCGACCGATGCCGTCGTCATGGGGGCCGGCCGCTCCGGGGTGACGCTCATCCTCAAGGGATCGCGCAGTCGGAAGGTGCTGGCGCAGGAATGGGATAAGTTGCCGGATTATGGCCGGCTTCAGCATCTCACCACCGATGAGATCGCCCGCAAGGTGGATTGGTGCCTCCATCACGATTGGCTCCGCATCGAATACGACCACGAGATTCCGCTGCTGGTGCATTCACCCCAGGGCTGGGAGCGGGTGAAGGCGCTGTGGGTCGCGCGGGTGTTGGACTGGTTTGCGGAATGGGCCGCCGCCGGACAGCTGGAGAGCGTCTGGCCGTCGCTGGAACCTTTCCACCGCGAGATCAAATTCCGCGTGCTGGAGACGATCGCCCAGGACCAGCGTGGAGAGCTCGCCCCGGTGCTGCGCGCCTGGTTCCCGCACGAGGTCCGCGCTGTGCGGGAGGCCCTCAACCGGACGTTGCAGGCGTTGGGGCAGTCGGGATTGCCGCATCCCAGACGGAGCCAGGTCTGACTTCTCCGCGTGTATGATGGCGCGTTGAGCTCTGACAGGGTCGGCTTCATGATTTTCCGATCTGTGCTCTCCGGCGTAAAAGAGGCCCTGATAATGTCCAGTTTTGTGATACAATCTACGGCAGTCACGGGGCTCTCTGTTGTGGCCGGTTTCTTGCCGGAAGGGGGACCTCGTGATGTAGCGTCATGGGACAGGGACATGATGCACACAAATTCGAGAGGTGAACTATGGGTCGTTTGACTAAATCGCTTGCAGTTTTGTCGCTGGCCGTGGTTGTCTTCATCGCGGCATGTTCGGCGCCGGCCTCGCAGAATACCCCGACGCAACCAGCTACGGAACAAACGCTCTATGCGGATCCCTTTGCCTATTGCGCGGCGGTGGGAACTGTTGACGCTCCTGATGCGCGCTACAACGGCCCTGAGATGCCAGATTCCGTTATTCAGGGCCTGATCCAGCAAGGGGTGATCTCAGCCGATGCGCCGGCGGAATTTCAGAAGTCCGCAGTTTGGCGGTGCATGGACGGTCAGGTGTGGGCCTGTCACTTTGGGGCCAACCTCCCCTGCCTGGAGAAGGCCGACACGTCCCAGACGCCGACCTCGGAAATGGAAAGCTTCTGCGTCACGAATCCCACCGCGGAGGGCATCCCGGCTGCAGTGACGGGGCGGGCCACCGTCTACGAATGGAAATGCACTGACGGGAAGCCGGAAGTCGGCCAGCAGCTCTTCCATGTGGATGCGCAGGGGTTTCTGGGCGACTTTTGGTACGAACTGACCCCTTAACAGGAAGCCGACGTATCTTCATCCCGGCCGGCGAGGAACCGCCCGCGGACAGTTCCCTTCACGTTTCATTCCGTCTGCACTAACTTTCGCTTGAGGGGAATCTGAGTCATGAGTAGAGACGGCTACGGCTCTCTTCTCGCGGCTCACTGATCTCTATTGCTGGAGAAAATCATGCCCCGAATCCTCAATCTTTTGCTGCTCACATTGGCTGCCGCGTGCGCCATTGGTGCGATCGTCGCTGGCATCGGCTGGCTTGCGCAGTGGCAATCCGCCACCCAGTTTAGCAACGGATTTTTCTTCGCGGGTAGCGCCGTGATCGTGCTGGGTGTTCTGAGCGTCATGGGGGGCTACAAGATGCGCGCTGACTTCGGCGTCCTCTACAGCCAATCGGCGGGCGACATGAATGCCCTCAAACGCAGTCAACGGCGGATTGCCGATACGCTGCAGGCATATTCCGCGTCCGTGCTGCTGTTTCTTGTCGGCGCCATCCTCATCGGATTTGCCATCCTGATCCCGAATCTCTAAGGCCCCCGGTGTAGAATGTGTTGACTTTTTCACGCTCGCGGGTATAATTTTTAGCACCGCCGGGTTGTGCCACTGCAGCAACGACCCGGCGTCTTTTGTTATGGCGTGAGCGCACGGGATGAATGAAGAACTGGTGACGGACGTTCTCAACCTGGAGAAGGAAGCCTCGCGCCTGTACGAAGAGGCGCAAGCGCAGGCCAAAAACTATCTCGCCGAAACCGAGGTTCAGGCTGCGGCCCTGCTGGAACAGAAGCGAGCGGCCGCCGCGGAGTATAGCGCGCGCCGACAGGCGCAAGTCGCGGCCCAAATTGCCGCCGCCCGCGCGCAGCAGCTGGCGCAAGCCCAGGCCGAGGCGGCAGCCCTTCAAGGAGCAGGAGCGGCCCGCCTCGATCTTGGCTGTCCCCTATCTTCTGCAGAAGGCGACCGCTGCGGAATAGTCATGGGTGCCACCTGGTGTCGTCGCTTATGCCACCGTCCAGGCGCTCTGTCGCGCGCTTTATGCTGACCTGTTGACGCCCGACCTGCAGGCCGCGCTCACGTGCGCTCCCGACCTGGAGACGCTGCTCAGTCAACTGCGACTGATTGCTTACGCCCCGCATTTGGAGAGTGCCCGGCGCTGCTCACCCCCCGACGCATTGTCTACCAGCTCCGTCAGCGGTTGGGCGTGATCTACGGCAAGCTCATCCGCTTCACGCCGGAGCCGGGGCGCGATCTGATCCTCGAACTGTGGCGGCTGTACGAGATTGACAACCTCAAGGCCGTGCTGCGCGGCATTGCCAGCGGCGCTACTTATATAAATCAAGGAGGAAGATATGAGAGGGAAAGAGTTGATATCCAGAAAGTGGCAAGGGATTGTGGCTGCGGTTCTCGCTCTGGTGCTGCTGGTGAGTTCCAGTTTGCCGGTAAAGGCGGCGGCGACGGCTGAATTCGGAACGCCGGCCCGAGCCATGCCGGACGGGGAAAGGTGGGAGCCGTTGTATGACCGCCTGATGCTCGCGGCTGATAATCAGGGCAACCGCATCGAATATGCGCAGGCGATTGTTGAAGACGCCGGGGAATGGATCACCCACTTGAAAGAGGGGGGGCAGGACGCGAGCGCCCTGGAGGAAGCGCTGGCCACGTTCCGCGGCCAGATTGCCAACGCCGAAGAGACCCATGGCCGCGCGGTAGAGGTGTTGAGTGCTCATGCCGGGTTTGACGAGGCGGGTCATGTCATCGCTACAGCCGAGGCACGCCGAACCATCCTCAAGGCCGCCAGCGATTTGCGTCAGACCCATCTGGTCCTTACCCAGGCCACTCTTGACTTTCGCCTTGCCCTCCGCACCTGGCGCCAGGCGCACAAGAGTTAGGAGGCCACTCGCCATGTTCAAATGGAACCAGAGGCTCATCATTTTGGGGATGCTGGGATTGTTGATCTTGTTCGGCAGCGCAGCGTGTGGGCGTGACGGGAAAGTGCGAAATGGCATGGAGCCACCGGCGACGTCCACAGCGCTTTCCTCATCACCCGCTACCCAGCTGCCTTCGGAGGGAGGCGTCTCCGAGGAAAGTGTGGCCGGCGGAGATGAACTTGAGGACAGGCTGAATGAGCTAGACCGGATGAATCAATCGGCTGATACCCTGGAGGACGTGCCTTAATCTGACAGGATTGCCTCTGCAACTGCACATGATCTGGGCCAGCAATGGCCCAGATCATGTTTTTGTGGGCCGATTTCGTCCCGATGCGTGTTGGCATCACGTTTGCCAACGTTAGCTCCCCCAATGAGGCGTCAGAAGAGGCGCAGGCGGGCAACTGGCCGGCCTGAGGTCAAGCAGCTCTGCCACCCAAGGCGTTTGAATGCGGGTTTGTGTTGACATCGCCGGGACCATATCATATAATAGTTAAAGCAATCGGGATCACCCTCACTTCATAACTGATCCCCCCGGCAGTGGTCATTTCTCTGGATGAGGACAAATGCCCTGGTGCCGCCTCCTCCGAAGGTCGTTTACAAGCGCTGGATGTGGAGCTATGGAAGGCGCCCTTCACACGATGCAGAAAGAAATAATTTTATGTTCTCCAAACTTTTTCAGAAAAATCAAAAGGCTATCGAGCCGACTGAGGTATATCACAACCTGCGCCGACAAATCCTGAGTCTGCATCCCGGCGACGCCGGCATTGAGCCGACGCCGGAAATGCCCCACGTCTGGGGTGTCTTGATGGAGACGGGGTATCCTGAAGCGGTCGTGACTTTGCTCTCGCTCGCCGATGGCACAACGAGCCTGTATTTCAGCAGCGGTGGAGGGCTGATAGGCGGCGGGCAACATCCGACCGTCGCCCAGGCCAGTCAATCTTTTGTAGCGGCGGCGGGGGCTTATTACCAAAAAATGACGCTTACCTGGTCTTTCCCATTGCCTGGCGTCGGCAGAGTCAAGTTTTATGTCCTGACTTACTCGGGCATCTATACGGCTGATGCGGACGAAAACGAATTGGGACACAGAAAGCACGAGTTGTCTCCCCTGTTCTATGATGGGCAAGACGTCATCACGCAATTCAGGTTAGCGCAACAAGGGAAGACATGAGGCTGCGGTAGCTCTCAGCTTTCTATTTGCGAAAAAGTTGACGTGTTCCTGCGGCACGCGACTGCAAATGAAAATGTGAACCGTGAAGTGTGAGTAGAGGCTGTAATGGCTCATCGGTTTGGCTGGGGATGGGATCCCCAACCTGACACGAGCCAACCGCGCTGAAGCGCGTTGTTTGAGGACGTAGCAGCCCCGGGGCAAGGAATTTCTAATCTTATTCGTGAAATTCGTGTTCATTCGGGGCCATTTTCGAAGGAGGGGACATGAACATCCGTTGTGGGCTGCATGGGCTGACGCTCCTGGTTGTGCTCGGCAATCTGGGATGGGCGATGTTGCTGACGCCGGTGGCCGCTGCGCCGCTGCCGGTGACAACAGCTGCGTGTGACATCGGCCTCGTTTACGTCGGCAACACTGAAGTGGACCTGTCAATCCTGTATCAGGGAGCCGTCACAATTTACCGCAATGATATTCCCATTTTCACTGCGACCTCTGGCAATAACACGGCGGCGTTCAAGACTGACACCGGCCTGGTCAAAGGGCAGCGGTATACGTACCGCGGCGTCGTGGATGCCGACGGTCAACGCTGGACCTGTAACAGCACGCCATTTGATGTGGTCGCCGGCGAGGTGAGTGGCCTGCTCACCCGTGATGTCACCTGGGCCGGCGATCGCTGGGCCATCAGCCCCACGCTGACGCTGGCGGAAGGCGTCCGGCTTACCATCGCGCCCAGCACGACGGTGCAGGGTCCACCCGGCGCGACGTTCCCTGGCTCGGGAGGGCTTCACCTGAGCCACAACGCCCGTCTGACAGCGAACGGCGCGACGCTCAGCGACCTGGCGGTCTACGGCTTAGGGACGACCAGTGTGCTGGCAATTCAGGACAGTACGCTCCATAACGCTGCCATCGCGGGCGGCCAGATGACCACCTTTGCGCGCAATACCGGCCGCAGCGACGGTTCCGTCTACATCCAGACGGACGTCCCGGCGGGCCAGACGTTGGAGTTCGCCGATAACGTCCTGCCCGGCTACCAGGTGGCCATCACCCTGAATTCCTCAACGGCCGGCGTGCACCTGACCGGTAACACGTTGACCGGCGTTGAGATCGCCCCTACGTCCAGCACGCCCCAGCTGGATGGCGATTATCTGATCGCCAACAACGTCTTCACCGAGACGCTCAACAGCTGGGGGCTGACGGTAGCCAACCTCCGGCAGGGCACGCTGACCATCGCCAACAACCTCAACGTCCCCTTCCTGGAGCTGCGCGACTTTTTCACCGGAACTTTGGGCACTCGTCGGGTCAGCGGCAACACGCTGCAACGCCAGCTGACCCTGCGGAATGTGGATCACTTGATGGTGGAGGACAACATCATCGCTGTCACCTATCCCGACAACTACGGGATCCAGATGGAAAACGCCTCGTATAATCAGATCGTGCGCAACCGGCTGCGCTACACCCAGAACGGCGCGAGTTACCCGGTCGTGGGGATTGGGATCGGCTTTGGCGGTTCCTACGGCGCGATCTACTCCACCCACAACGAAGTGTTCAGCAATACGCTCCAGAATTTCTACCACACCCAGCCCGGCGAGGGTGTGGGCATCGGCCTGGGCTTCGCCTCCGACACCCTTATCCGCGACAACATTTTCATTGACAATCGTCGCAACATTCAGTTAGGTGCGTATGATCCGTATAACCAGGGGACGAATGACGGCGAACATCCTGCTAATAACCGGGTGTACAACAACATCTTCGCGCGGCGGACGGGAACGGGCGTCGCCAATTTCTGGATCTCGGCTCCCTGCACGACCGAAGCGTGCGTCAACACCTGGGCCGTCGCCAAGACGCCCGGCAGCAATATTATTGGCGGGGCGTACCTGGGCGGCAACTGTTGGAGCGATTACGTCGGCGCCGACCCCGACGGCGACGGCTTGGGCAACACGGCGTATGAACTCAATGCCGATAACAGCGATCCCCGCCCGTTGTTCAGCGCCGATTGCGCCCGGCCCGATCTGGTGGTCACGCCGTTCATCCTCCAGACGTCGGCCGTCACCTATCGGAGCGGGCGCTACTACCTGCCGGTGGACGTGCGCGTGCAAAACGTCGGCTCCGGGCAGGCGGCGGCCAGCCTGCTGCGTGTGAGCGATAACGGCGGCTGGAGCCAGAACTTCAGCGTGGGTACCTTGCTACCGGGCGCCGCGCAGACGTTCCATGTGGAATGGGAGCTCACGGCCATTCTCGCCGCCGGGCGCGGCGTCAACACGGTGCAGCTCAACACGCAGGCCGACTCTGGCGCGGCGGTCGTGGAGCTCTCCGAGACCAACAACGATCGCTCGGCTACGTTGGCGCTGGATGTCCGTCCGCGCGTCCTGGGGGTCCGACCGGAATTTCCGCTGGACAATGGCCATTACTACCTGCAGAACGAAGCCGTTGCCAATCCGATCAAGGTTTTTGTGGATTGGAATGGCCTGTTGCCGGGGACCGGGAATGCCCCTTACGGCGCCGTCTACTTCAACGTCAACGGCGTGCAGGTGAAAGAGACCGGCCAGTCCTGGGGGGCGCAGCACACCTACGACATGGGCGGCGATTTCCAGCCCGCGTTGGGTTGCCCCGGGCCGAACGTTTTGCGCCTGTGGGCTGCGCTGTCGCTGGGCGGGGTGGAAATCACCTCGCTGGAAACAGCGCTGCAACCCATCGTCTTTCCTTTCCCCGGCTGGGTACAGTGGGTCATCCAAAATATCCCCGGCTCCGACGCCAGCTTTGAAACAACGCTGAAATCGCCGGTTGTGGAGTATGTCTACGATTTTAAATATCCGGAGCCGCCCTTTGAGGCTGATTGGACGCCGCCGGGTTGGGTGCCTTTCCTGGGTGGGCAGCCCATCGGAATCCGCGAGACGCAGGCGGAGGCTGCGGCGTTGGGACGCTCCAATGGCTCCGGCCAGGTTGGTCTTTCCGGACAGACCGGCATGGAATTTGGCGCGCTCACCGCCAGGGGGCTACTCTCCGGCCAAGGGGATGTGAAATTCAAGTGCGGCGAGAGCCTGGATCTGACGCACGCCCGGCTGAACCTGGACGTTTCGGCCGAATACAAGAAGGAGATGGGGCTGGCAGAGCTCGTGCCGGGCCTGCGCGCCGCCGAATCCTGGCCGGTTATCGGGCGCATCATCCGCTGGGTCAACGGGATCGCCAAAATCAGCGGCGCATTCGGGCCGGGGGTCAACGTCCAGACGGTCTTTGAGGAACAGACCGGCGAGCTCAAATTTGTGGAGGGGACAGGGCAGGCGCGCCTGGCGACCCGCGTCACGCTGGCGACTGAGGTATGCGAGGACCTCAGCGCTGAAGTTTACGGCGGCGGGACGCCCTACGTCACCGTGCAGGCGCCGGCCGCCCCTTCCTATCTCAAGGACGTCGGCATAGACCTGGATTACGGCGCGACATTCACAGCCTGGCACTTTGAAGCCGCCTACGAGCGCGCGATCAACTGCGCCTATCCGCCCGGCGCCTGTGTGGAAAAGGCCACCGGTGACGAATCCGGGACCGGCATTACTTCCACGCTGGCCCTCTCCGCCTGGCATCTGATCCCCCGCGACTACGCCGGCGCCGCTTACGCGCGGCCTGTGTTGCATCCCGCCGCGCTGCTGCGCGCGACGACCACGGCGACGACGACACTGGTCACCAACATCTACCCCCGGCCGGAACCGGCGCTCGCGCTCACCGGCACGGAGCGGCTCCTGGTCTACGTGCAGGACGATCTGGCTAAACCGCACGGCCGCGGCACCGAACTCTACGCGCTGCGCTATAACGGTGGCTGGCTCGCGCCGACGCCCCTGACCAACGACGCGCAGCCGGATTTCGCGCCGACGTTAGCGTATGCCGGCAACCGCGGCCTGCTGCTCTGGGAACGCTCCACACTCCCGACCGGGATCACGCCGACGCTCAGCATCACCTTTGCGCAGAGCCTGGAGATCGCCGGCAGTGTCTGGAACGGCTCGGCCTGGAGCGCGCCGGTCACGTTGACGACCAACAGCCTGATGGATCATGCGCCACGGCTGGCCATCGGCGGCGGCGGTGCGGCGCTCGCGCTCTGGCAGACGAATGACGGGACTGACATCCTCGGCACGCCGGCGCACCCGCTGACGCTGACCTATGCGCTCTGGAATGGGACGGCCTGGAACGCACCGGCCCCGGCGCTCGCCGGCCTCTACGACGTGCTGGACGTGGACGTCGCGCTCAACTCCGCCGCACTCGGCACGCTGGTCTACGTCCGCGACATGGACGGCTTGCTGAGCACCACGACCGACAGCGAGCTCTTTTACAGTACTTTCAACGGCGTGACCTGGAGCGTGCCGACGCAGGTGACCAGCGATACGGTGGCCGATACCACGCCGGCAGTCGCTTACGATCCGGCCGGCGTCCGGCATCTGCTCTGGCTGCGCGGCGGGCAACTGGTGGAACTGCGCGGCTCATGGGATCCGACGCAGGCGCAGGTGGTGCTGCCTGCTGCCACGGAAGGCGGGCTGCTTGGTTTCCGGCTCAGCCGCGCCGCCGACGGCAACCTCGCGCTGAGCTGGCAGGCGGTCAACGGCACAGACAGCGACCTCACGTACAGCCTCTACGACGGTACCGACGGCCGCTGGAGCGCGGCGCGCCCGCTCTTGAACGACCTGGCCGTGGAGGCGGCGCACAGTCCGGCCTTTGGGGACGACGGCAATCTCTACCTGGCCTACCAACAGACGGCGATCTCCCTGGTCACCAAGACGGTGACGATGTCGCCGACGCTGACCATCACAGTCACCGGCCTGCCGCAGCCGGGCCAGAGCGACCTGGTCTTCCTGGAGCACCCGGTCGGCTACGATTGGGCGCTGGAGTCGCTCCAGGCGGCGCCGGCCAATCCCGCGCCGGGTCAGGCGGTGACGCTCACTGCCGTCTTGCGCAATGCCGGCGACCGGGTCCCGCCCGCGCCGCAGGTTGCCTTCTACGACAGCGCGACGGCCATCGCCACGCGGCCGCTCGCGCTCAGCCCGGCGGGGGGATACACGGTCCCGGTCACGCTGAGCTGGACGTTGCCGCTCACGCCGGGGATGCACGCGCTCAGCGCGGTGGCCGATCCGGCCGCCCTGGTCACCGAGACCGATGAGACGAACAACGCCTTCACGCTCACCACCAGCCTGCCCGACCTCTGGCCGGAGCTTGCCGAGCCGGAGTTCAGCAGCACGGCGCTCACCGTGACGGTGCGGGTCGGCAACGCCGGCGTCATCGCCGTGACGACGCCATTCACGCTCGCCCTACGGCTTGACGATCCGTTGACCGGGACGCGCGTCGCGGTGCGGCCATGGACTGTCGGCGTGGAGCCGGGTGGACTCGTCACGGCCACGTGGGTGGTGACGGATCTGACGCCGCTGGCTGGCAGCACGGGCGAGCTCTGGCTGCGGATTGACGCTGGCGACGCGGTGTTAGAGGCCGACGAGGCCAACAATGAGCTGGACGTGCCGTTCCATTGGTGGCCTGACCTCACGTTGACGGCAGCGGACATCGCGGACGACGGCAGGGTGACCGTCCACAACCGGGGGTATCTTACGGCCACGGGCGTCCTGGTGGAGGTGCACGGCGGCAGTCTGACGGGGGCGGTGCAATCCAGCCAGACCATCGCTGCTCTTGCGCCGGGGGCAAGCGCCATCGTGCCGTTGACGTTTACCGGCGGGCTCTTCTTCGTCCGCGCCGACCCGTTGGACGCGATTCCCGAACTGGACGAGAGTAACAACCTGGCGACCGGCATCTTCCTGATCTGGCAGGAAATCTACCTGCCACTGGTGCTGCGCCATCGTTGAGGGACGTGCTCGGAGACGGGGACTGCGCCCTGGTTAGTGAACCTTCTTCGGTTTGACCACGGTCATATTTGGATTATCATGACGTCTGCCGCGCGGCGCGCATCGGAGCGCCCGGGACGTGCGTGGATGGAAATAAAAGGCGGGGGATGGCATCCCTGGCCTGGCACAGGTAAACCGCGCTGAAGCGCGTTGTTGGGGACGTAGCAGACCTGGAAGTCATGCCGGGGCGGCTCGCGGGCAAACTGAAGTTTGCGCCACCTTCGCCACGCAAGTGATTTTGAGGTTCGCTGATTCGCCTGTTTTCCGAGGAGGGTCCCAGTGTATCCCTTGCCGGTGAAATGTCCCGTCTGTGGGGGAGAGCTGTTTGTTGAGCGCCTGACCTGTCATCAATGCAACACGGTGATCCAGGGCGAGTTTGGATTGCAACGCCTGTCGCGTCTCACGCCAGAGCAATGGGCCTTTGTCGAGGATTTCTTGCGCTGCGAAGGCAAGTTGACGCGCCTTCAGGAAGAGCTGGGCCTCTCATACCCGACCGTGCGCAGCCGTCTGAACGACGTGATCCACGCGCTGGGATACGAGGTGAAATCCTCCGCCCCCGAGGAGCCGGCTGAGCGCCAGGCGGTGCTGGAGGCGTTGGCTGCCGGGCAGATTGACGTGACGGAAGCCATTCGTCAGCTGAAACAACGGCGCGCCGGATGACGACGGCTTCTGCTTCGGCGACACAGCGCGTGGCTGTGACCGGCTTGCGTCCTCTCGACCCCCGACGCGATTTGCCGGAGGTGGTCCAGCTGATCGAAGTGGGCTTTCGGGAAGAGCTGGACCCGCTGGGGTTGAAGATGCTGGAGCGCCTGCGTCGCCAGGCCTCCTATGGCGGCTGGTCGCAGCTTCTCTGGGGCGGGACCCTGAATCTGGAGGGCTTCGTCTGGGAGGAGCGGGGCCGGGTGGTGGGCAATCTCTCGTTGCGGCAGGCCGCGCCCGGCTGGAGCGGGGGGCGGATCATTGGCAATGTCGTCGTCCATCCCGATTATCGTGGTCGCGGCATTGCGCGTGCGCTGATGGAAGCCGCGGAGCAAGCTGCCCGCACTGAGAGGGCGCGCTGGTTGGGGCTGGAAGTGCGTTCGGATAATGCTGTGGCTCGCACGCTCTACACCCATTTGGGATTTCAACCGGTGGGAGAAGTGGCCCATCTGCTGCGGCCCGGCGATCTGCCCTGGCCCGACTATGCCGCGCCGCGCCCTATCTGGCGGCGTTCACGTCCCGAAGATCGGCTGCTGTGGGCGGGCCTGGTCGAAAAGACCCTGCCACGGCTGCAGGCGCAGGTGTTGGAAGTGCGGCCAGAGCTGTATCTTTTTGGCAGCTTCGAGCGCAAACTGGAACTGTGGCTCAGCCATGAGCGGGAGAGCGCCTGGATCCAGGCGTCTCTTGAGCCGCGACTGGCAGTGAGCGTGCAGTCAGACCTCAAGCGGCGCTTTCATGTGTGGGATGTGTGGGTGTTTCCCCCTCAAGATGAGGTGGGAGCGCGCGAGGCGGTGGCCAGGGCGCTGGCGAGTGTGCCGCGGCAGCGCCATTGGCCCATCATCACATTTGTGAACTCGGACACGGTATGGGTCTCCGTGCTTCAAGGGTTGGGCTTCGTGCAGCATCGGCTCTTGACGCAAATGTACCACGCCCTGGCGTGACGCAGCGCCGCGCGGGTAAGAGGGGTCGTTTGAGAAAGAAGGGATGTCGTGGCAACTTCGAGTGAGGAACGTCTGGCCGTTCTGCGGCTGTTGCAAGAGGGGAAAATCACGCCGCAGGAAGCCGCTAAGCTGCTGGAAGCTCTGGAAACGCCAGCGGCGGCGACGGCTTCTACGGCGCCAAAGGCCAGCTGGCTGCACATTCGCATCACGGACCTGACGACGCAGAAAGTGCGGGTGAATGTGACGTTGCCGGCGACGATGGTGCGGGCGGGCTTGAAGCTCGGCTCACGCTTCGGCTCGGAGTTGGAGGGATTGGACCCCGAATTGTTGGCGACGTTTCTCGCTCAGGGTGAACCCGGTGTGTTGATAGACATGGTAGATGAAAAGGACCGCGAGCGCATCGAGGTCTTTTTGGATTAGCCCGCCCCGTGAGGACACGCCGGCGCCGCGTTGAAGTAAAATCGCCTTACCCCGGCAAGGGCGCCGGGTCTGTTACGTCAAGCCCACTGCTGCGGGCTCCCCGAACCACGCGCAAGCGCATGGCGACTTGTGTCCGGCCAGGGAGGGCATCCCCGCCGCATCTCAGGTAAAGCCGCGCTGTCGCAGCACCTCGTACAGCGCAATTGAACCGGCGACCGCCGCATTCAGCGAGTTGATGGCGCCCCGCATCGGCAGCAACGCCAGCATGTCGCAGCGCTCCCGCAC
>Ga0208940_1002533_pt1 | contig 16764 bp, 4 predicted proteins | sample AD_JPNNA6_MetaG_FD_184445 | JGI IMG/M metagenome (GOLD analysis project Ga0208940, IMG submission 184445) | Active sludge microbial communities of municipal wastewater-treating anaerobic digesters from Japan - AD_JPNNA6_MetaG (SPAdes) (version 2) | ecosystem: Engineered > Bioreactor > Anaerobic >... | reverse complement strand
TTTTTCCAACTCGTTGTCTTAACTAAAATCAGTAAAACTTTTGAAGCTCAATACATTAACATACTGCGTGCCGACCCCCGAAGTTTTTCTAATGTTTGGCACATGTTTTATTGCTGGTAGAATATATTAGCAGAGCGAGGAGAGGCACATGGCGAAAATTTACCCCCAAAGACCACCAAATTCTGTATTGGAGGACCCCAAAAGAAGAGCTGAGCTGGAAGTTTTTAATGCGCTCAAGACACTCCCTAATCCCTACGTGATTTTTTATAGCAGCCATTGGCAGACGCAAAATGATTATGAAGGCCTAAAGGAAGGGGAAGCGGATTTTATCATTGCACACCCTGAGATGGGATTTATTGCGTTGGAAGTCAAAGGTGGATCGATTTATTACAATTCTGAATTGAGCCAATGGTATAGTCAGGATCGCGCGGGCGTCACTCATGAGATCAAGGACCCTTTAGCTCAAGCTCGTCGGAACCATTACAATTTGATAAAACAATTGTCCAAATTGCAGGGTTGGCCTGATAGAAAGGTGAACTTCTGCCATGCAGTTTGTTTCCCTGACTCATTAAAAAGGCCAGGACAATCCTTTACATCAGACTTATCGAATGAACAAATTCTAGATCGTCGAGATTTGGATAACATTGAAAACTCTATCAAAGAATTGTTTCGCTATGCTTTTGGAGCGAACATGTCAAACTACGCTCCCGGCGAAAAAGCAGTCCAAATTGCTCAATCCTTCTTAGCGAACTCCTTTGAATTAAGGACCCCTTTAGGTGTCGATCTCGAAAAAGATGACGAAAAACTCGTTGAACTCACTGATAGACAATTCCAAGCGCTTTCATTGTTAGGGAAAAGGAGACGTGTGGCAATTGCTGGTTGCGCAGGCTCTGGCAAAACGATGCTAGCCATGAAAAAAGTACAGCAATTTTGTGACGTAGGGCTCAATGTGCTCTTTGTTTGTTTCAACTCAGCTTTGGCTGACTACCTGGAGACTAGACTGTACGATGCTAAAGTCGCAAATTTCCATGGTCTATGCCATCAAGCTGCAGTCCAGCTGGGTCGAAATGTAAATCGAGAAACTGATCAAAAGAAGCTGTTTGAAGAGATGTACCCTCAAATCTTACTGGAATTTGCTGAGGAAACCGGCAGGGTCTACGATGCCATAGTCGTAGACGAGGGCCAAGACTTCCATGAAAATTACTGGATAGCGCTCGAGTCTCTTCTCAAATCTGATGGCTACTTATTCATTTTCTATGATGACAATCAGAACATCTTTCACGGCTCGACAAGTTTTGGTGGATTAATTCAAGAAGCTCCATTTTCACTAAACCAAAATTGTCGAAACACTAAATTCATCCATAACACTGTAATGAAGTTTCACAGTGATCCGACTGGAATAACGAGTTATGCACCTGAGGGACGAGAACCAGAATGGATCATCTATGATGATACGGCCGGTATGAATAAAGCTTTGCAGAAGGTACTGCATCGTCTAGTGAATGAAGAAAATGTAAGTTCTCAGGATATTGTTATCTTGACTCCCAAAGGAATGAATAGATCTTCTTTGAAACCTGGCTTAAAATTAGGAAATTTTACTTTATCAGACCGCTCAACAGCTAAACCTACGGATATCATGGTGACCACGATCCAGCGATTCAAAGGACTTGAACGCAAGGTCGTCATCATAGCTGAGATAGATCCTTCAATTCGTTATGATCTTGACATGTTAATGTATATTGGCTGTTCGAGAGCGAGAACACATTTGATCGTATTGCACGATGTTGCACTATCATTTTGATTTAGTTGTACTTTATTCTGTGGAAAGAAAGGATGGGAGAAAGCATGGAATACCGCGACCTTGTTCAGTTTGAATCCGTAACAGAAGTTATACAACTGCTCAAAGCCAACCAAAAAGAGACTGCTGCTCAGCTAGTTGAAACGTATGTCATTTCTGACAGAATGGCGGATCTTATCCTCCATCGCATCCTTCCCGCATTGAAATTTTCAGGGGATAACCAGGGCCGAGGTCTTTTCATTGTTGGTAATTATGGCACAGGTAAATCTCACTTGATGGCAGCAATCTCATCCATCTGTGAGCATGCTGATCTCCTTGAAAGAGTCCAGCACCCGGCCGTAAGACAAGGTCTCGAAGTCATAGCGGGCAAGTTTATTGTCGTGAGACAGGAAACCTCGGCAACAAAAATGGCTTTACGTGATGTGGTTCTGACTGACCTTGAAAGACAATTAACAGATCTAGGCATTCAATTCCACTTTCCAAGCCTTAGCGAAACAACCAGCAATAAGTTGCTTCTTTCAGAAATGATGAGCTTGTTTCAAGAAAAATATCCTGAAAAAGGTTTGCTCATTGTTCTCGACGAATTATTAGATTACCTCAGAGCCCGTGACGAAAAAGAAATCATTCTTGACCTGAACTTTTTGCGTGAGATTGGAGAAAGCTGTGAAACCTTACCACTTAGATTCATCGCGGGCATTCAGGAAGCGCTCTTTGATAACCCACGGTTTTCATTCGTAGCCGATTCAATTAAGCGGGTCCAAAGTCGGTTTGATCAATGCAAGATCGTTAAAGAAGACATTGCCTACGTAGTCTCGCATCGCTTGCTGAAGAAAACGAGCAATCAAAAGGAATGGGTACGTAACCATCTCGAGAAATTCACTCCTCTCTACAACGACATGGCGGAAAGACTCAATGATTTTGTGGAAATGTTCCCAGTTCATCCCTCATACATCGAGGTTTTTGAACAAGTCTCGATCGGTGAGCGCAGAGATTTGTTGAAAGCCTTGAGTATTGAAATGACGTCAATGCTCGATAAAGATGTTCCGACTGAAGAACCAGGGCTGATCACTTTCGATTCCTACTGGCGCATGATTTGTGATGATGATGCTTTCAGAACAATTCCTGACGTTAGAAATGTTCAGGATAAGGCAAAGGTCCTCGCGGATAAAGTGAAACATGCTAATGAAACAAAAGACTACAGAGAGGTAGCACTGCGCATCATAGACGGCCTGGCCCTGCACCGCTTAACCATCAGTGATATCTATGCGCCAATCGGTATAACGCCAGCCGAGTTAAAGGATCGCTTATGCCTCTATCTGCCCATGCCAGAGATGGATTCAGATTTTTTGTTGGTCACAACAGAGACAATTTTGAAGGCGATTTCTTCTGCTGTCAACGGACAGTTTATATCACACAATCAGGATAACGATCAGTATTATCTAGACCTGAAAAAGGATATAGACTTTGATGCCTTAATTCAACAAAAGGCAGAGACGCTTTCGACTTCCACCTTGGATCGGTACTATTTCGATATCGTCAAAACCCTTTTGGAGATCAACGAAGGAAGCTATGTGTCCGGTTTCCGAATTTGGGAGAAAGAAATTCCTTGGGAAGGTCACGGCGTTACGCGGAGAGGATATCTTTTTCTTGGTGCTGCCAATGAACGCTCTACTGCCCATCCTCAAAGAGATTTCTATATCCATATTCTTGGCATATATACTAACGGAAAGCAAGAAGTCCAGCCAAAAGCTGATGAGGTTTACTTTTTCGCTGATAACCTTGAGGACTCTTTCCATAAGTCCTTGCGACTTTATGCTGGGGCTGCAGAGATGGCACTCATCTCTTCAGGAACAAATCGTGACCAATACGACAGAAAAGCGAAGGAATATCAGCGTATCTTGTTGCGATGGATAAATGATAATTTCATCCGCAATTTCTGGGTGATCCATCAGGAAAGAAATTTGCGCGTCACTGAAGTTATTGCCGAGTTTGGACTCTCCCTCAAGGACTTACCATTCCGTGACCAAGTTTATAAATTGGCTGGCGCCTTGCTCAAAAATCATTTTGAAGAAGCCTTCCCGCATTACCCATCTTTCAAGGGGATCGAACTGAACAGTACCACGCTCTCTTCTGCCTGTGAGCAAACCTTGCGGGCAATCATTGGTGGTCCTGTTCCTCGAACAGCACAATACATATTGGAAGGCCTGCAGTTAGGATATGTTGAAAACAATCACATAAGTTGGACGATCGCCGATAGCCCATATGCTTGCCACTATCTCGATTTAATCGATCAGCTGGAACCTGGTAAGGTGCTGAATCGGCTTTCTTTATTCAAAGGAGAGCCTGGTGCAGAGCGTGACCTGCGCTTTGGCTTGGAACCGGAGTTGCTAGCACTCGTTATCGCTGCCTTGGTAAAACAAGGATTAGTCGCTCTAAATCTTCGAGGAAACGTGATCAGGGACGTCGGCGATAATGGTGAACGCTTGACTCTCGAACAATTGATGTCATTCACATCTATAAGCAAACCCAAACCAATCCCCGAGCAGGCTGTAAATGCGTTATTTATCGCGCTCAATATACCGCCGCAGCTGTTGGAAAACCCCCAAACGCGTGAATTGGGAATGCTTCAATTCCAACAAAAATTAGCCAAAGAACAAGGTGAGGTCGTACGCATGTTGGATAACCTGCGTGAAGGTCCCAGGATTGGGCAAAGGCTAATCTTGTCAGAAGAAGAGCGAAAGAACTTCATAACAACTCTCGAAAACTATCGTAAGTTCCTGAATGGATTCAGTGGCTTTTCTACCTATGCCCGTTTGGCGAATCTCGATCTGGGTACAGGTGAAATTCGAGCCGGCTTTAAAGCCCAGGAAAAAATGAAAGACCTAAAAGTTATTTTTGATTTTCTAGAGACCATCCGACCAAATTGGGATTACTTAAAGGAAGCCAGGGAACAATTGTCAGTGAGTGACCCTTGGAGAGCAGATTTCGATAAGGCCCAGGATCACATCGTCGAGGTCCTTGGCAGCTACGAGAAACGCCATGCCGCCAATGTCGGTCAACTTTTGCGTGCAAGCCTTGAAAATTTGCAGATGGAGTATGCAGAGCATTACTACGATCTTCATCAAAAAGCTCGCTTGGATCGTGAACAAGACACAAAAAAAGGGCAGATTGCTGCGGATCCGCGATGGGCAAAATTACGGACACTGACCAAGTTAAACTTGCTCCCAGCCTCGGAATTGTCCAAGCTCCAGGACCGCCTTAAAGCATTGAAGTCTTGTTTTAGTTTCCGAAAGGAAGATCTAAAACAACTATGTACCTGCCCCTATTGCAGCTTTTCGCCAGCTTTAGAAGTTGGTACCGAGCTGAAAGGGGACGAACTGGAGTCCATTCAAACTGACCTGTCAACCTTGGAAACCCGATGGGTAGGCATTTTGGTAGAAAATCTGAAAAGCTCACAAGCTCAGCAAAACCTCAAGCTGATTGATGGAAAGGAAAGAGCTGCGGTACAAGATTTTCTGCAGAAACAGAGGCTCCCAGATTCGATGACGGAGAGGTTCATTAATGGCATTGAGAATACTTTACAAGGCCTGGAAGTAATTGAGATTGATGGGGCAGAATATCTGCTGGCAATCACAAAGCCAGGCATGCCCTGTACCGCGGATGAGCTAGAAATGCGCATCCGGCATTTTCTTCAGGAACAACTAAAAGGCAAGGATCGCCAGAAGGTTCGTATAAAGATCAATTGGTGAAATGGCAGTATATTCATAGTTGAAAAGATAAAACTTTCATTAGTGCCTCCACTCCTCGGCGTAAAACGACGCACTAGCTCTAGTAATCCTCAGGCAAAAGGAACCTTCAGGATAAATACTTTGGTGTTATCCTTGAAACAAATAATAAGGCAATAGAGAGGGTTTCGTACACATGACAAATGATAATTACCATCAAGATGACCACTTGCCTTTTGAAACAGAACCTGATGCTTTTCCATCCAAAGAAGAGAAAGAAGTTTATCGCCAACGCTTAGCAGAATACCTTAAGGATCCTGAATTCCGCAAGATTGAAGGCTTCCCCATTGGTACCGATGAGGCAATCTTAGCGCTTTCAGACCCGCCCTATTACACGGCCTGCCCCAATCCTTTCCTGCCGGAGATCATCGAACAATGGCAGCAGGAGCGAGCAGAAATTCGCGAAGCGCTTGGCCTGAAGGATGAAAAATACTGGCGTGAACCATTTGCCGCAGACGTTAGCGAAGGAAAAAATGACCCAATCTATAACGCCCACTCGTACCACACCAAGGTGCCCCACAAAGCGATCATGCGCTACATCTTGCACTACACTGACCCAGGAGACATCGTTTTTGACGGCTTTTGCGGCACAGGCATGACCGGTGTAGCCGCTCAACTGTGCGGGGATAAGAAAACGGTGGAGTCCTTGGGCTATCGGGTGGATGAGCAAGGTGTTATTTGGGAAGGCGGCAAAGCCATCTCAAGGGTAGGGGCGCGCAAGGCGGTGCTGAATGACCTTTCGCCCGCGGCTACCTTTATCGCCTATAACTACAACACCCCAGTCGACGTACGGACTTTTGAAAAAGAAGCTAAGCGCATCCTGAGAGAAGTGGAAGAGGAATGCGGTTGGATGTATGAGACCTGGCATCCCAACTGTGACGACCCCAACCGCGTTAAAGCAAAAATCAATTACACCGTATGGTCGGATGTGTTCCGCTGCCCGCACTGCGGCCAGGAAATGGTTTTTTGGGACGTGGCAGTGGATAAGACCGCCAATATGATAAAGAACACCTGGGCATGCCCTAGCTGCGGCAGCCTGCTGGCCAAGGCCCCCAGCAAAGGCAGCAGTGCGCTCAGGGTGGAACGGGTGATGGATACCGTATATGACCGTGCCCTTGGCGAAACCATCAGGCAGGCCCGCCAGGTGCCGGTGATGATTAATTATTCGGTGGGTAAAAAGAGGTATGAAAAAGGACCTGACAAGGATGACTTTGAATTGCTTCGTAAAATTGAAGAGACCACCATACCCTATCCGTTTCCTACCAATGAATTACCAAAGGGATTTAACACATTGCAACCAAAAGTTAGCCATGGTTTGACTCATGTGCATCATTTTTACACAAAACGTAATTTACGTTTTTTAGCTACAATCTTTACTAAGAGCGAATCTATACGAGATTTGCAGATTCGGTTACGAATGATGATTATCATTCAATCTATCTCTTCTTCTTTGGTTTCAAAATTAGCACATTATAACTTAGGGAAAAGAGGGAATGGGCCAGTTCCAGGTACATTATATGTAGCGTCATTAATCTCAGAGGCGAATTCATTACACGTGTTTTCTAGAAAACAGTCTGATTTTTTGATTAATCAAAAATCAATGTCAAATAATAACTGCGTTATTCAATCGACTTCCTCCTCGAATTCACCGAATTCTCCAAATACTATTGATTATTTTTTCGTTGATCCGCCATTTGGGAATAATATCATGTATTCGGAGTTAAATTTTATTTGGGAGGCTTGGTTAGGAGTTATTACAAATAATGGACAGGAGGCAATTATTAATAAGGAACAAAAAAAAGGTCTGGCTGAATATCAGGAATTAATGAAAGGTTGTTTAGAGAAGTTTCAACAATACTTAAAACCTGGCCATTGGATTACAATTGAATTTCATAACTCTCAGAATTCAATATGGAATGCCATCCACGAAGCTATCTTGCACGCAGGTTTCATAATAGCTGATGTGCGCACATTGGATAAGCAACAGGCTACTTATCATCAAGTTACTACTTCTGCAGCAGTAAAACAAGATCTTGTTATTTCCGCTTACAAACCGACGGCCGAATTTGAGCAACGATTTTCTATCGAGGGCGGCACCGCTCAAGGAGCCTGGGAGTTCGTGCGCCAGCACCTGGAACAGCTGCCCATGCCTGTGGTGACGGACGGCAAGATGAGCATGCAAGGAGAGCGCACACCCTATGTGCTCTACGACCGCATGTTAGCTTTTCACCTGGTGCGCGGCCTGAGCATTCCCCTCTCGGCTAGCGAATTCTATGCTGGCCTGACTGACCGCTGGCTTTATCGTAACGGGATGGTTTTTACTTCCGCGCAAGCGCAACAATTTGACCAGATGCGCCTGCAGGCTGACAAAGTGGAACAGTTATCCCTGTTCGTGACGGATGAAACCAGTGCGGTACAGTGGCTGAAAAGCGAGCTCTCGCCGGAATCTGGCCACGGTCCGCAAACCTACGCTGAGCTGCAGCCTGCTTTCCTACGGAAGCTGCATCAGGAAAGGTACGAAGCCCTGCCTGAGCTGAAGACCTTGCTGGAACAGAACTTCCTCAAGGGTGATGACGACCGCTGGTATACGCCGGCGCTGAACCAGGAAGCCGACCTACAAGCGCTGCGTGAGAGGGACCTGTTGCGAGACTTTGAGGATTACTCCAGAGGCAGCGGCAAGGTAAAGGTATTCCGGAGCGAAGCCATCAAAGCCGGCTTCAGCAAGGCATGGAAGGAACATAATTACGGCCTGATTGTGCAGGTGGCGGAACGCCTGCCCGAGCAAGCCCTTCAGGAAGACCCGCAGCTTAAGCTGTATTACGACAACGCCTTAAACCGCGCCGGAAATCGACCTGAGCAAATGCGGTTACTGTGAGCTAGGTTGTAAAGGAGAAAAGTTAGCATGGCAGAATTGGATAAATGGGAAAGTCGGCTCAAGCCCTTTTTTGAAAGCCATTTACGTATCATCGGTGAGATCCCGATTTCGGAAACAGATCTGGATGAGCTGGCAGAAGCGGTGAGGGAATTCCTGGACGTATATCGAAACTTCGCAAGGGGCACACAAAAGCTCATTGAGCATTATCCCTTTGTCTTCTTAACTCTGTTAGCACATTTTTCTGCCCACAATGACCAGGCAGGCTATTGGCAAGCCTTACAAGAAAGGGTAGGTGCAGACCAAGATCTCCAAAGTTCACGCTGGCATCAGCATTTTGTCATCCTCGCAGAAAAGTATGGATTGCGAACGTTTAGTAAAGCTGATACTCTAAAATTTTATGTTGCCACCATCCGCTTTCACGGTGGAATTCCGACTTATTCACTACCGGATTTCTTTGACCGCATGGTTATTCCCGCAGTTGAAGATAAAAAATTAAGGGAAATCGACTCTAAGGATGCATTAGCATATTTGCTAGAGCATGTTCAATTTGTAGACAGGCCAGTTCTCGATTTCTTAGAGAACAGCGGAGAAATGGGCCTGAAGTGGTTTGATTCCTGCTGCAAATTAGTCAGGCATGCCCGCAAGAATCATGGTGAAGTGCTCGCCCGCGCTCAAGTCCCAGAACTACCTTATTATATTTATTCCTTCTTTGAACAATACAACGAAGGATTGCAAGACCGTCGTTTTCATTGGAGCCGCCCTTACCTCGAGGTTTCCCCTTTCTCAGAAGATTCACCGATTGTATTGCATATCCCTGAACAGACCGTGCCAATAGAAGTTGCGAAACAGTATTTACACTGGAGCATAACCTGGCCGGAGTGTGAGACACCAATCTTCATCCCATGCCAAATGGTTCACCGCCGAACAGGTGAATCCATTAAGGAGGAACCATTTTCTATTTCATGCCCAACAAACCAAATCACTGTCTCGATCTTTTCCGGTTTCCCGAACGCCTCCGAAGACACCGAGTTAAGGCGCTGGACGATCCCGCTGCTGCCCTCTGCAGACCAGGCTCCCTTGATTGCTTTTCGTGAGAACTGTAGACACATCCCCAATGCTCAAACCTTACCAGCCCAGATTCTATACTTGCTCATTCCCGCTTCGTCCGCATTAGAAGTGGATGGACATCCCGAAAAAATAGATAGCTTTGGGACTTTTACAGGTGACTGGAGGAGCTGGAAGCTTGAACAATGGGATCTGAGCTCCGCGATATCCTTGTTGATGTACCAGGATGGAATGGTATTGGGCAATATTATCCCAGTGGCAAGTGAGATCGCACAGCCCGAATTGACGGGCGGGCATCTATTTGATTATCAGGAATATCCTGAACAGCTTTTATACACATCCGAAAGCCCTTCTATTAGCATACCCGTTGCACAAAACCTCAGTAAGCACCAAGCTCTGGCTGGTTGGACGTTGAGTGTGACTTCGATTGGGGAAGCTTTTCCTAACATTGACGCAAATGTGAGCTTGCAGGATTACCAAACCCGATGCAGTTCCGAGGCAGATCGTATCTTATTCCCATTAAAAGAGCTGTTAGGCGAGAAGCCAGCTGGGATCTTTGACCTAACGCTAAAGGGACCGAAAAAGGTGAAGGCCGAGTTCCGTCTGCGCTTATGGCCAAAACTATTGGTACAGAACTACTCTAAGGAGTTTCCCTCACCCATAGAGTCCAGGGAGCCAGTCAGGTTCAACCTCCATCTCCAGGAGAATGCCTGGGTGGAAAACCAGCCTGGTGCTGATCCAGTTGAAATAAGGAGAGAAGATTATGGCATCACAATCATCGCAAAACCAGAGGTGCGCCGCGCCCAACTCGATCTGATCACTCTCTCAGAGACGAAGACCCAAATTCGCGTTCCGGTTAGCATACCGGTGATGCGTCTTAGGTGGGGTATTGCGGAAGAAAATTCTTCGGTAAAGTTCTCACAAAACGTCGTGCATATCTCTAAAGAAAGATTCGCGCAATATTCCAGCAGTGCGATTCATGTAGAGATGCGTGGACTTTCCGAGATAATAAGCAAATTAAGCTGCCAATTGGTGGGAGTTGACAATGAAGAAAATATCCTTCAAGAAGCGAAGTTTAACCGAACTGGTTTTAGTCCCGATTGGTTGAGAGCATCGCTACTTCAGTTTTCTGGCACTATCCAGGATCTTAATACCCCTGCCCAATTTCAGTTGGTTTATCAAAAAGATTTGCAAAGCCCACAAATCCGATATGCTCTCCTGGAAGTAAGTCCTTTGATAGAAGTTGAGGATGTAAAACTACAGCAAATTGGTGAGTGCGATTGGAAACTGACCTGGCATGAAGACTTCCCACTTAAGCACCGGAGGGTGATGCTTAAATCTGCCTGGCAGCCCTGGCAGCCTGTTATTGAAGAGAAAATCCCTGATGAGAATCGTGGAGAGTTCACTTTTTATGGCCTTTCGTTGCCACCTTCGCGATATGAGGTTTATTTCTACATTCGCCGGGCGTGGGAGACTTCCCTGACAACCCGTCCAGAAGATGGAACGTGCCATCAAATTGATCTTTGCACACCAGAGGAAAGATTAACCGCCCTCGATATTACCCAAGAAGAACATGATGCTGCGTTTCAGACTTGTATCGAGAGAGCCATTATCTTGGATTCCTTAGGAAAAATTGAGGAGCGGGATGAATCTGTTTCAAGCGCTGCTACACATCTCATCCATTTGCAGAATGTCAGGATTTCAGTCGAATCAGTCAAATGGATGCAATCCGTGGATATCGCTCCTCCCTATATGGGTTTCTTTCGTAAGAATATGTTCCACCCAACCTTGATCACTGCAATTCTGGGGAGGTATGCAAGAGGCGACGAACAATTGGCGACTTATCTGCATATGATGGACGAAACCATTTATGCAGACTCTGCCCGCCTCTTGTTGAAGGAAGTCGATGATCCCTATGTTATTTCCATTTGCATCAAGAATTTGATCAAGCGCGAAGATGAGGATTTGGTCAGTATGGTTCTTTCTATGTTGAACCAGGGTCGGCTCTCAGCAGATGATGTTGCTGATTTGCTGATCAAAGATCCTGACCATAGAACTTGGGCAATGGAAAAAATCTGTCTTTTACCGCAATCAAGTGATTCAGACAGTTTGCTTGCAGCTGCGCTTCCTATTTATTTGAAAGAGAAAAATGAGCCTTATGAAGAATGGCTATACAGTGCCTTGCTAAGGGTTGTCCGGTTTGAAAAATCACCAAAGCTAATCTATCGTTATCTTGAGATCCTGATCAATGCCGATCGCGCCGATGCCTGGCAAGAACTGCTGAGGCTGGAAAAACTTGATCGGATTATTCCCCAGGAGTTTTACGAATTACTAAAAGTCAATCCAGGAAAGGCATTGCTGGCCTTGAAGCAAGAAAGCGAGTCAAATCGTTATTCTGACGTAATCCAGAGAATTGAAATAGAATTCCCTCAAGCAGCAGGTTTACTTAAACCTGGGATGTTTTTATCGACACCTTTTGGACAAGCTCAGATAATCAGCATACAGCTATCAGATGGCACTGAAGCACAGAATGTACACTTATCAGATGGGAACTTCATGCTTTTTATGCAAGGCGGAACAGGCCTGGATAAGGTAGAAGTAGACCTGGACTTTATGAATATGACGCTCCTCTTCAGAAATGAATCTATCATCTATCGCTGTAGCACATGTAAAGCTTTTTGCCATCCTCGGCGCCCAAAGATAGATGACCATTTTCGGCAGTCACATCCATATGCTTCTAAGGCATTTCAGATAATAAGTGGTCCTATCCCATTTACATTGAATGAGATCAGTTATTTAAACCAACCAGATTAAAGCGAGGTATTTAACATGGCAATACATCCACTCGAAACAACCGAAAAGATCCGCACAACATACATCAATTATCTTAAGACGATCAAGCCATTCCAAGATGAAGAATTGCGCAAGGAATTTGCCCAGGCAATCGAAACTCAGGATATGCTCGTAAAAGGACCTCTTCTCCAGATCGCGCTACCGTATAAGACGGATAAGTCGATTCACGGATTGGTTGATGAAGGAGTGCTATCTCCTCGCTTTAAACTACTTTGCTCAGACACATTGCAGTACGACCGACCGCTGTATGCTCACCAGGTTAAAGCCATCTGCAAAGCGGTAAAAGGGCGTAACCTCGTTGTAAGTACAGGTACAGGTTCGGGGAAGACCGAAGCCTTTTTGATTCCAATTTTGGATTACCTTTTGCGGGAGCAAGATGCTGGTACTTTGAGCCAGCCAGGTGTTAGGGCATTGCTTCTTTACCCGATGAATGCTCTGGCGAATGACCAAATGAAACGCTTACGCCGAATCCTAAAAAACTACCAGGTTATCACCTTTGGACGTTATATTAATATTGAAGAAACGCCAGAGACAGTGGCACAGGCAAAAGAGTATTTTAGGAAAACGTATGGCGAATCAGAACCAGATATCGATAACGAGTTGAAGTCTCGCGAAGAGATGCATGCCACACCGCCTCATTTGCTTATAACCAACTATGCGATGTTGGAATACTTACTCCTCCGACCTCAAGCTACTAATTTGTTTGATGGAGAAACCGGCAAACATTGGCATTTCATCGTTCTTGATGAGGCACACGTCTATGATGGAGCAAATGCAACCGAAATCGCCATGCTTCTTCGGCGTTTGCAGGATCGGGTGGCAGGCGATAAGCATGGCAAGATTAAAGGCATAGCTACATCGGCTACTTTAGGTGCTGGTGAGAAAGATTATGTTCAGGTTGCGGATTTTGCCTCTAAATTATTCAATAAAAGTTTCATCTGGGATGATTCCAACCCCGACGAACAGGACGTAGTCGGAGCAGATTTTCTACCGTTGGACGCTCTCGGAGATATGTGGGGAAAGCTCAATCCTAAAATTTACCAATTGTTGAATGAAATAATGATTTCTGATCGTGACTCCGTTAGTAAGGTAGGAGAGCTGAAAAGGGTTTTGGCTAATTCATCAGTACCAACATATGTACTTGCTAGTGCAGAAGAAAAAAGCCGGAAAGATACCGATCTCGGTGTACAAATTTTCCTTTACGAAGTGCTGAAAGGCGATCAGAACATCAGAAAACTGATCGAATATCTAAAAGAACAGCCTTCGTTATTGCATGAGGTGGCGAAACATGTTTTTCCTGATGATCCCGAGGCTGAACGAGGACTGATTGACCTGGTAGCGCTGGCTGTGATGGCGAAAACGGGTGAGGAGAATATGCCCCTCCTTCCAGCGCGATACCATACTTTTGCGCGCGCGTTGGAAGGTGCTTTTATCTGCTTGAATGAGACCGATCATCCTAAAGACAAGCCGCGTCTGTTCCTGCAGAGGCAAAAATTCTGCGAATATTGTGGCAGTAGGGTCTTTGAATTAGCAAATTGCACTCGTTGCGGGACTGCATATATCGTCGGAAAGGAAACGCCAGGCGTAAGTTTAGATGAGGCACCCAAAAAGTTTACGATCAATCAAAATAACAAATATCTGTTGCAAGATAGCCAAATAAGCATCACCGAAAATGCGAGAGATACCAATTATTTTATTTTTGCGAATCAGAAATCCGCCGATAATGAGGACGAGAATGTTGCATCTGAAGTGGATATCGATGAATTCGGAGCATATGAAAGCCTTCAAGAAGTTCAACTGTGTACTAAATGCGGACAAGTGCAGTCGCCTCAGGCAACACCACAATGTAACTGCGGTAAAGAATACCTAAAGAAAATGTACAAGATCGACTTAAAAGCGAAGAAAACTCTTAAACGATGCGTGAGTTGCTCAACAAGGAATAGCTCAGGGGCAGTTTATCGTTTCCTCACAGGACAGGATGCCCCAGTCAGCGTTATCGCGAGCAGTTTATATGAACAGCTACCTCCTTCTAAGAATCAAAAGGAACTCAGCCTACCTGGGCAGGGCCGCAAGATGTTGAATTTCACTGACAGTCGGCAGAACGCAGCCTTTTTTGCACCCTATATCGAACGCACACATATGCGTAATCTCCGCCGAGGTTTAATCTTAAAAACAGTCAAAGAACAATTGAAGGGCCCCATCCAAGATATTCGCCTGCAAGATTTACTTGCCCCATTAATGAATCAAGCAGAAACAATCGGTCTTTTTAAACCTACAGAATCCCAGACGGAAAAACAGAAAAAGATGGCGATATGGCTGATGCAGGAATTTAGCCCGATTGACCGTCGCATCAGCCTTGAGGGTTTAGGTTTAATATCTTTTGAACCAGCAATTCAAGACTCTTGGCAAAACCTTCTGAGCGAAGCGCCCTTGAGTTTAACTCGTCAAGAGATGTTTAACTTGTTGAAATTCATGCTTAATACTCTTAGATATAAAGGCGTGGTCACTTACTTGCTGCCAGATCAAAACATCTATATGGAAAGCGATTTTTCTCCTCGGAACCGGAGGCTATATTTTCGTTATCAAGAAGCTAATCCAAAAGCGGGAGTGTTTTCTTGGATGCCATCAGAAGGGTATGAGAATTCCAGGTCAGATTACTTAAAACGTTTACTTAGACAAAAAGGCGTAGATGAGAGTGAGGCAGGTCAACTAACCCAGGAATTGCTAGAGAAGATTTGGCAGTTTATCAATGCCTCTCCATGGTCCCAAATGCTTCAGACTGATCATCCCAACACTAAGATTGGCATTGTGAAAACCTTGAATCACGAAATGTGGAGCGTTAAATTGCCCTCAGAACAACTAGATGGTTGGGTGATTTGCGATCACTGTAAAAGCATTTATCCAGAAGGTGTTGGCAATGTTTGTATGACCTATTTCTGTCCAGGAAAACTGGAGCCGCTTTCCAAATTTAAGGAAGAATTAGAATCAAATTTGTTTAGAAACAATTATCGGATGAATAAATTAATCCCTCTTGATGCGGAAGAGCACACTGCCCAATGGACTGCCAAGAAAGCCGCGGAAGTCCAATCCCAATTCATAAATGGAGAAGTCAATCTCTTAAGTTGTTCAACCACATTTGAACTGGGCGTCGATGTTGGTGATCTGCAGGCTGTAATGATGCGAAATGTGCCTCCCACTGCCGCAAATTATATCCAGCGTGCAGGTCGGGCCGGCAGACGCATAGATAGTGCTGCTTATATAATGACTTTTGCCCAAAGAAGGTCACATGATTTAAGCAATTACAGTGATCCGGTAGGTATGGTATCTGGTAAACTGAAACCACCTCGCACGCCGCTTACAAACGAAAAGATCTTACGCCGTCACCTTCACTCAGTTGTGTTTGCCTATTTTTTCAAGTGGGTAAAAGCTGAATACGGCGTTGAATACAGGAATGTGGGTGATTTTTTCTGCCCTGAAACGGGCCTCAATGGGCGCGATTACCTGAGACAATTTCTTGCCGAAAAGTCTGAAAGCTTGAAAGTAGAAATAATGGACGTGATTCCACCTGGTATGCAAGAAATCCTAGGCGTAGAAGATTGGTCTTGGATCCATGAACTAACTAATGAAGAAAATGAAGGAGTCCTAGATCTAGCTAATGAAGATATTAACGATGACGTTAATTATCTGAAAGAAGAAATCTCAAGGCTATGGGCGGAGGCAGCAGTAACTCACAATAGCAAATTGACTCATGTCGCTGATGGTAAAGAAAAAATTATCAACCAAATCAAATCAGGTGAATTGTTGGGTTTTCTAGGATCTCGAAATGTATTGCCAAAGTATGGATTTCCTGTCGATGTTGTTGAGCTGCAAACCAACCACCTGGACCCCACTTCGGGGGCTAATGATGTTGACCTCTCTCGAGATTTACGAATGGCAATTTCGGAATTTGCTCCAGGAAGTCAGGTAATTGCAGGGAAAAAAATCTGGACAAGTGGCGGATTGAAGACCCATCGTACTAAATCCTGGCCTCAAGTTAAGTATGCAATATGCAAGAGTTGTCAAAGGATGTACCAGGGGAACGAGAGTGATATTCCCACTACATGCAGTTGTGGAGAGACATTGCCTCAACCAAGAGAGTTCATTATGCCTGTGACCGGTTTCGTTGCTGCTCCTGAAATTGGTTTACCAGGAGAAGAACCACCACAGAGAACCTATGCTAGTACAGTCTATTTCGGCGATTATGAGCAAGATAAATCTAAAAAATTCGATAAAAGCTCGGATTATATGCTTGACTCTTCTGTTGGACTTGAAACCTATGTACGCTATTCCAGATTTGGTTACCTGATCCTGGTCAACAAGGGCTATGGTCAGGGGTTTGATATTTGTCG
>Ga0208940_1002531_pt1 | contig 16766 bp, 17 predicted proteins | sample AD_JPNNA6_MetaG_FD_184445 | JGI IMG/M metagenome (GOLD analysis project Ga0208940, IMG submission 184445) | Active sludge microbial communities of municipal wastewater-treating anaerobic digesters from Japan - AD_JPNNA6_MetaG (SPAdes) (version 2) | ecosystem: Engineered > Bioreactor > Anaerobic... | reverse complement strand
ATAAGGTAATCTTCCATGAGATCGGTAGGTATCATGGTCCTGTTCCCTCCGGTTTCCCAAGACATGGTGGGATACAGGACCTATAATCCTTCTTATTATCAAATTACAGAAAATATGTCACGCTGCCATCCTCCATGACGGAAGGAGCTACATCGATGTATTCCTAAGCATGAACGAAGACTAATGACAGCATAGAGAATAGTCGAGCACAAGGCGTATCCGATCCAGATCCGTGTCCGACCTTCAAGAATAGATCAGTAATGCTCAGCGTCTGATTGAGGGCCCGGCAGCCCGCTTATGCCTACCCGACCATATCAACTGCGCTTACTTGCTCCTGCACTCTCTTCTAATACCGTCCCATTTTCCCGTATCCCTTCTGCGCCCATTCTTTATCAGATGAGAATGGCGACGAATAGGCAATCGGACCTCCATAGAGTGCCATGTATAGTCGGTTGCTTCTGCCGAAAAGAGGACTGTCGTACATCACAAGGGAGCCGGCATCCGATGACTTGATCTGCCAGGCGATGTTCCCTTCAATTGATCCTCCCGAGAATACCTCGGAGTCAGGCAATGGATCCGGGATAACTCCTGCATAATTCTCAAATGTGCTGTAGCCGATCGCTGATGGCCCCACCGCACGCAGCCTGAAGCTCCCGCCGAACGATTTAGAGCCTCCTCCATTGTAGCTTACCCCTCACCCTGGCCATGAAGAACTGGTTCCCGGCCTTCGGCGGATCGTTGAACATGTTCTCCTTGAGAATCGCCTGCGTGGCGTCAGGCATAATGCTGAGCACCGTGATCGTCCAGGCGTCCCTGAGATTGACGGGTGTGCCCATAGGTATAGGGTCGTCTCTGGTGCCTGCGGCCGCTGATGCATATCCAACTAGCAATACCAGTGCAAAGACTGCAAAAAAAGCACGCGCTATTGATATCTTACTGTTCACCTTCAGTCTTACTTTTGACCGCCGCATTTGCGGCCACGCTTGCCGCCAGGGACCTCCGAGGACGGTTCATCGTCTGTGCTGGTCAGGGATCAGGGTATTCGGTTGGTGATGTCGGCGGCTATGCGTCCAGGACTCCGACGGCGTCGGCGGTGACCATCGGGAACCACACGCTGACAATTGCCCAGATCAAGCACGCCCATTCACTGACAGACCGGCAGCTGAGCTCCGCGGCGATGCACAACCTGGGAACAGGGAGCGTCGCTGTAGCCACCAGCGCCCAGGTCCAGACTGGAACTGCAGGTGGCGGAGGAGCTCACAACCATCCTGGCAGCTTCGCCGGGAACAGCTTCGACAACCGGCCTCCCTTCATTGTCATAAAGTGGATCCAGAAGGTGTAACCATGGAACTATCAGAAGAGATCATCGACCAGGCCTACCGGGCCGAGGCGGAGGCTTTCTCCGCGCTGGCACAGCAGGAAGACAAGATCCGGGATATGAAGCTGGAGATCGAGGAGTTCAAGGAGGGAAGCGCCAGCCGGCTCAAACTAGAGGCCCAGATCACGGCCGAGGGCGACCGAGCCACCGAGCTCTTCCGAGAGCTGAAGGAAGCCCGGGACCATCTGGCCCATATCCGAGACGTGATCGCCTTCAGGGCTCTGCCGAAGTGACGCTCTGTTTTTCGAAATCCTTATAGTCCAACAGTGTGGAGTACCTAGCATGGCAGGGGCAGCAAAGAGAGCCATTCGAGATGCCATGCCTGAGGAAATCGAACTGGATCCCTCAGAGATGGATGAGCTCGATAAGTTGGCTGAAGAAACCCGAAGGTGTGGCATCTCCTGGGATGATCTCAAGTCAGAGCTCGGGCTATGAGCTTTCAAGTTCGGCTGAATAAGAAGATTAGGTCTATTCTATTTTCGCTTCCTCGGTCTCATCAGGTGAGGATCGGCGGATTGATCGATAATCTGAGCGAGAATCCGTATCCTTCGAAAGCCAGATTCGTTGCTATCTCTTCAGCCAATTTCGATATCAAGAAATGCAAAGGTCACCAAACCAGATTCCGGGTCCGGCTTGGTGAATATAGTCTCATCTATGAAGTCGATGAGCCTAACCAGCTGGTCCTCATCCTGAAGCTTGATACCAGAGGAGACGCCTATTAGATCCCCAGCTGGGGGATGCACGCTAGGTTTATCGGATACGAGCCCACGCCGAGTTGCCGCGGGCAAACTGCATGTGATCTAGTCCGCTTCTGAATCCGCCTTCATTAGTCGATCTATCGCTTCCTGCAGGAGGCCCGAGGCGTTTATAGCTTATAGCTCCTTTCATCTTTTAGGAAAGATCTAAATATAATCCAAGCATTAAATGAACCGCTGCAAACTGGAAGACATTGAAAATGGTGCCTTTCAGGCAGCTATCTGTGCGCTAAAACACAGATGTCGCGGCAGTAATCCCCATAAAAGGGACACTGCGGGGAGTTGGCGCGAAGGCCGCCTGCTCCTTTACCGCCCTGCCGCGACGCCTTCATCTCCAAGTCTGGGGAATGCAGGCGGAGGTTAAACCGATACTGGCGGCCATTGGTCAGCGATCGTATGAGATATTCTTAACTCGAATGTGAGGTAATGACATGACAATTCCAACCGGCCTATGCGGCTGGATACTGGTGGACGAGGAAACTCTGGTTGTCAATCCAACCAATGGTCCAGCATCGATTGTAAAGAATGTCAAGGATGCGATCTGGTATTGGGAATCCAAGCTCGGATTCGATACCAAATTGGTCGGGGAAGTAGTCCAGGTCGATTCCAACCTGCAGAAAGGTTACGACACCAAGAATTCTGTGACCTTTGCGCGGCTGGCTCCCGGTATTCTGGGAACATGCAAGACGTATACAGCTCTTTCGACCCCGATAATCATCGAAGGTAAGCCGTTCTATCGAATAAGGGAATTTGAAATCGTTCTGTCCACGGCGGTCAAATGGAACACGGCCACGGGCTACTCGGCATTTTGGGTCATGGTCCACGAACTTGGCCACGCCCTTGGGCTCATCGAACAGCCGACTCTCCGTGCCAGCAAGAGCATAATGACAAGATACTCTGGGACGCGGGAAATCGGACAGATCGATATCGACCGGCTCAGATGGCTGTACAGGCCCTAGCTATCAGCCTCGGAGTCTTTCATCAGTCGGTCTATCGCTTTCTTGCATGTGGCAGGAGACGTTCACGCTTGGTGGGCCGCCAGCCATTCTTTCTGATCCACGCGGATAGTCACTGCGGGGCGCGGGTTTCAAAGGCTGCTCGCGCCAAACCGCCCTGCTGAAGGGCCTTCATCATTCTACACTCCTAGCTGCGGGATGCACGCCATATAGCTCCGCCTGACGTCCTCAGGGTCGATGTGGTAGTATATGTCTATCGCTTCCCGGATGGAGTCTCCTCGCAGCCATTTGACGTACTCCCGCCTCATGCCGGCCCGGAGCAGGTGCGTGGTGAACCAGTGGTGGCAGCAGTGAGGGCCGAACTTTTCATCCAGCCTGGGGGAAGTGGGATTGTGGAGCCCGACCACCTCAGCGTGTTTGGCCACCAAGGCCGAGATATGGTTGCGGCAGATCCGCTTTCCCTGGTTTGAGAGAAAGAGTGCCGGCCCGTCATGTCCCTTCCTCAGCTCTCGGACGTTCAGCCACCTCTGCAGAGCCAGAGCCGTCTCGTGGTCAAAGAACAGCATCCGGTTGGATCTTTTTGCAGTAGGCTTTAGTGTGAGAGTCATCCGCTCAGGATCGATATCCGAGACGTCCAGTTTGGCCATCTCGCCTAGACGCATCCCAGTCTTGAGAAATAGCAGGATTATGGCTCGGTCTCTGGTCTCGAGGGTGGCGCTGACCAACTTGGCGGCTTCTTGGATGCTAACCAGTTGCCTTCGTTCTGAATCATTCTTCTTGTAGAGGCTGAGGTATCGCTTAACGAAAGTCGGGATCGGATTTGAGGTTACCATACCCTCGTCCACCAGATAATCATAGAAGGAACCGACATGAGAGAATATGCGTCTGATGCTTTCGAATTTTAAATGCCTGTCTTCATGCAGGTAGTGCAGGTACTCTTTGAGTTCGCGATTGGTGACAGAAAAGACATCCATCTGATTTTCTTCCATCCATCGGCAGTAATTCTTCGCCGTTCTTGCATAGACTCTAGCGGTGGCGAAATTCCGAAGTTTGCAGTCTTGCTGAAAGCTGTCTATCAGATCGTCTTTTATCATTTCATCCACCTCCAGCCGTGGCTACTTTCTTTCACCAAACCGTATCGCTGAAGTGCTTCCAGTTGATTTGCGACCAGCTGGGTGGCCTCAACGTCCCCCGGATCGATCCGCAAAGCGACCAGAAGGCCCCGACTGTCGTAGGCTTTTCCGGATTTCAGAAGATTGATCAGCTCCATATCGTACCGGCGGGATACAGGGTATTAATCATGTACGGTAAAGAATCCATAGCAGTAGAGGCCGTGAATTTTCGAGGCCTGCGCGACCGAGAGGCAGAGCCTTCGATGATGGCTAAAGAAGTTGATTTTGCTTAATATAAGACGTCGGGTGCATGAAGATAAGGATTGCGGAAGCCTCTCGGAAATCCTTTTATCATATTAATTGCTGTACTAGCGCAGCTCTAATGAATCGTTGGAGGGAAAAGCATCCGAGGCAAGCTACTGATAGCTCTTTTGATATTCAGCCTCATAGGAGCAGCATGCGCTGCCAACTATATGTATGAGAAGGCGAATATAAAGGGCGTAGGATACAAAAATGTGGAGATCATCATCTCCACTCAGCATGGCTTTAGCGGAGCCAAGCTGGTAGAGAAGGAGTCCGGTTCCGGCAATGTTATCCTTCAGAAGACCGAGCTAGAGGCTGAGAGGCAGCTTCAGAGGAATTACTGGCCACTTGGTGCGGTTGACGGGGAACAAGGACCGGTAATGACATGGCATTGCAGTTTTCCGACCGGCGAGCCAGACATGGACTACATCAACTTCACCAAGGAAGCTGAGTTCGAGTACATGCCCGTCTCATACCAGACCGGAACCTATGACCAGAAGTGGATCGAGAAGCTGTGCGTCCAGAACTACAGGATCGGCGCTGTGCTGACCGAGATGTACACTCACGCAGAGCACCTGCAGAAGAAGACCGAGGTTAAGACCAGGCTCTACGGATTCGGTCCCAATTGGAGGGATGATTGGCGCGAGAATGGTTTGGCCGCGCTTCCCGAGCTATGCTGCACCGGTGTTCTTGAGGCCAACTTAAACGCACAGGTGATCGGCGTCGCCCATATCGGATGGATGTCCAGGGACCCCGAGCCTTCGGCCTTAGTCAAGGGCCGCCACATCGAATACGGCAGATCTGTTGAGGACCTGACTGGTGTCTTCTCGATCGAGAAGTTCATCCAGCTCTGGGGCAACTCGACCTGCGGCGCCATCAGCGTCGACTGGCTGCCCTGCATGTAAAGATCGGAAAAAACTCACCCCCATGGTATAGAGTTGCAAGCTTCGGAGACGGTTCTCCTCCGGGGCTTGCGACTCAAGTTTTTCGCACCCGGAACTACGGTAGAGTGCAGATCTTGCGCGGCACGTACCCCGCCGCCCTGGCCTCGGCAGTCACCTCCATGTGCTCATGGAGTTCCCGCAGGATTCACGAATACGCCCCTAGCGTCGTCTGGCTCCTCCCGGCCCTGGACTCCGCCCTGGCCTTCGTCGGCGCTCTCGGCTCCTCGTAGAAGCAGAACACCCGATCTGCCAGCTCGGCCATCTTCTGCAGGTGCGGGTCCATCGCTAGGCGAGTACAGCAGGATGGTGGCCTCCCTGGACGTCTGGCGCAGGCGCTGGGCCACGCACTCGACCATGTCCTTCGAGTCCTCGTAGAGAATCGGGTCGTGCTCAACGATCAGGAACGAGTGGTGGTTCTCCTCTAAGATAGTCATGAGCTGAAACGAGGTGAACGCCCGGCGGACGTCGAGCTCTGTGACGGTGCGGTGCAGGCGGCCGAGGATCCGGGAGATGTTGCCGCTGACAAAGATGGTCTTGTACTGCTGGATTCGCTGGTTTGTGTTTATCGCCTGGATCAGCATCTCCGGCGGAGCGACCAGGACGTTTAGCGTCTCCTCCTGGAGGGAGACGGTGGGATGAAGCTCTATATCCATGGGAGAATGCTGGGGGCTCTGGGGACTTGAGGCCGTACCGGGAGCGGGGCGAAAGTGAGAGGTCCGCCGATGCAGAGGCAGGCATTGTTATTCCGTCGAAATTGAGCACTCTTAACCGCCACTTGGCACCATTAGGAGTGCAGTTCCCCCTTCAGCGCTTATTGCATGCCTGTTGATTACCCAAACTCTTTTCTCCGGACCCACGATTAAACATCCTTTGGAGGAAGATCATGGGGATAGAAGGCGAGAGGCCTGCTGGAGGGGAGGAATTGTCCGAAGATAACCGGCCCAGGATCCCTGCCAGCGAGATCCTGGCTAAGATCGAGATGGGCGAGCCTGTAAAATATGATGGTGTTGTCATCGAGGGTGATTTAGATATCTCTAAGCTGGATCTCCCTATCGAAAATGTGGAGAGAACCAATGAGCAAGAACGCATTGGATTGACAGAGGATGTGAAAGTAGTAAAATCCTCGATTAGGATAACAAATTCAGACATCCTAAGCACCGTGAATTTCAATAATTCGATTATAAGAGGGGATGCTGACTTCGGAGAAACATCATTCTACAAGGATGCCGACTTCAGTAGATCCATATTCAGCGGGAATGCAGACTTCAGTGGATCCATATTCAGAGGGGATGCCGACTTCAGTGGATCCACATTCGACTGGTATGCTAACTTCTACATATCCGCATTCAGCGGGAATGCCAACTTCAGAGGATCCACATTCAGCGGGTTTGCCGACTTCAGCAGATCCAAATTCGGCTGTGATGCCTACTTCTGGGGATCAGAGTTTAGCGGGAATGCAGACTTCAGTGGATCCACATTCAGCGGGAATGCCAAATTCGATCCATGCAGCTTCAATGGCGAGAGCTTAGATTTCAGAGGCACTAGATTCAACAGATTACAGGATCAGGAATTCCCGTGCAGACGTGCAAAGCAATTGGCGCAAAACCTTAGCGATAAAGAGGAGGCTGACAACTACTACTATCGAGAGATGGAAGGAAGAAGGGTACGCCTTCAGGAAGAGGAAGTAGACGAGTGGGAAATATCTTTTCCGATCCAGCGCACCATTGAGCTGGATACATATGCCAATATATCTCTATTTAATGCGTTCAAGTACTTAAGATATAATTTATTTGAGGCCATTTTTGTTCAAAGGATTTTTGGTTATGGTGTGCGTCCATACCAACTCGCTGCTTGGTGGCTTTTCGCGGTAATAACCTTCGCTTTGGCATACTGGGGCCTCAAAGGCATCCATCTGTCAGGAGACCAGATTACTCCCGACAATGCAGCTGTTGCCACGTTCCGAGAATATCTCTATTTCAGCATTGTTACTTCTGCCACGCCGGGATATGGTGGATACCGGCCGCATGGTGTTTCCCAATGGCTTGCTGGAGCCCAAGCCATCTTTGGCACGTTCATGTGGGCTGCTTTCATAACCACATTCGCCAGGAAATACATGAGGTAGCTGCGATGGCAGCAAAGCCGCCCCATTGAACCCGGCCGGGCATCGATCGCCGACGACGTACCGCCGCTATGGGTGCGGTGCAGGTGGCCGAGGATCCGGGAGAAGTTGCCGCTGACAAAGAGGGTCTTGTACTGCTGGATGTGCTGGTTGGTGTTTATCGCCTGGATCAGCATCTCCGGCGGAGCGACCAGGACATTGAATGTGCCCTCCTGGAGGGAGACAGTTGGATGAAGCTCTATATCCATAGGATAACGCTGGGCGCTCTGGGGACTTGAGGCGATTCCGGGAGCGGGGCGAAAGTGAGAGGTCCGGCTTGCGAGGCCGGTTCATTCTGGGGCAGTATTGATAAGCGAGTGTGGGGGTTTGATCGAAGACTGGCGGCATACTCACTTGGACAAGGCCAAAGGATCCGACACTTATTGAACATATGAAATGTGTGTAGTCCCGCAATTTTTTCGCAGGGGTCTAAAACCGGCGGTTTATGCCGGAGTATGAAGTTGAACAAGAGGCGAGTTCACTGGCTAATAAGCCAAAAGCGGAAGGGTGTGACCTCCAAGGACTTGGCAGCAACCATGAAGCTCTCGCGCCGAAGGTTTGAACAGATCTTGAAATATTATCGAGAAACTGGTCAGGAGCCTCTTGTTGGAATAAGAATGGGTCCGCCGGCCAAGCCCTTTGATCTTTTCGAGTTTGAGCTGGTCAAGGACGCTTACCGGCGATACAAGCTTGGGGCGCGGATGCTCGAAGTGGTAATAAAGGAAGGTCTATAAAGTCCGCATATCCCATAATCGTATCCATATGTATCTCCAGGCGGCTGACTGACCTGGCCTGCCAAGAGCCAAGTAAGCAGAAGCGGCGCAAATGGGTCAGATACGAGCGAAAATACAGCATGTCAGCTGGCCATATCGATTGGCACGAAGACGGACACACTGGAATCAAGGTATGTGTGATCGAGGACGATGCTTCCAGGAAGATCCTGGCTGGTGAAGAGTTTTTGGAGATCAATACCGAGAACAGTATACGTGTCCTGGAACAAGTGGTCGATGGGTACGGATGGTTATGTCCTTTGAGGGAGCTGATCCTGGATCATGGAAGCGAGTTTGGTGCTCACCGAATTCATGAGGATGGAACATGGCATAGTCAATTCAAGGATCGCCTGGAAATGCACGGCATCAAGCCTATCCTAGCCAGAGTGAAGCATCCCCAGACAAACGGGAAACTCGAAAAGTGGTTTGATTCTACAGGAGATTTAGATGGGATTTCGCATCATTTCAGGAGTTTCTAGACTGGTATAACAATAGGCCGCATGGAAGCTTGGAATTCAACAGACTTGAGACTCCTGAGATGGCCTTCTGGAGAAAAATACCTACCGAAACCATTTTTGGAATAGGCCATAGGTTGTTTGGGTTGTGATAAAGAATGAATCCTAAAGATAATATGACTACCACACCCCTGCGAAAAACTTACAGGACTCTACAGACTTCATTTCTGACGATTGATTTGCAATGGATTGATCCGCAATGCCAGACCATCAGGCAGGAAGCTTGCTCGAACATACGAATCACAAGAAGCCTCGTTACTGTCAAGGCCGTATCGGAAAAGCGTCTGGATCCGCTTGCTGAGTTATTCCTGCCTGTGGGCTGGCGCAGAGCTACGCGGAACCAGCAGCTTAAGCCTATTTGAGCCATAGCCTCCTGGCTTCACAGCTGGTAATCCAGACGCCTCCTGCGCGTATCACTGGGGATACAAGATCTGATGGCTCCGTGATCTTACCGGCCAGACGCAGATCTGTCGATATATCGGCGAAGTGATCGTCCCAGCTCAGTTCCGTGAAGGTCCAGTTCTGCTCCTGCAGGGCAGCTTTGATCTTCTCACTGTCGATGCACTGTGGCCTGGTGTAGATCCTGATCAAATCTGCCATCCCGGGAGAGCCATGGCACGCCTGCATTTGATCTCCCTCTCTATGGCGTCCAGTTTGGATCGTTCTTCAGCCAGGGCTGCCTGGTGAGATTCGATCGCGCTCTGCACCCGGAAGCGAAGCAGCTCAAGGTGGGGCAAGGAGATTCTGGACAGGCTCGTGCTATTCGCCTCAGCTCTGGGCCTGTCTTGTGATCTGCTGTCTGCCGGATTTTGCAGCTCTCTTGATGGTATTATGGGACGATTGCAGTCGATTCTATAGGGTACTTCCATTTTCATCTTATAACCCCCAACGATATGTAAGTCCCGGAAGTATAGATACTTTGCCTAAGAACCAATAGATAGGTTAAAAATATATAGCATCGTGTTTCGCCTTTGACCTTCGACAAGAGATGGAAAATCCCTAAGATGCTGCGAGCTCGAGCATCGGGTCATTCTGATGCCTGCCCAATACCACGCTAATAAATGTCTCTTGCCCTCGAATCCTTGTTGGAGGCCTATTCATCTGTAGACATCTAACAAATGAATTTTTTGCAGGAGATCGTTACGAGATACCAACTTGCAGTGCATGCCATCATCAAATTGACGACGCCTGCCTCTGATATGTGGTCCGAGTAAGGACTGCATTTTTCAGCCGAATCGTTCTCGCATGTATTGCTGAAATTCGACCATAGCCTCGGTTGAGAATGAACAAATTCATGCAGCAGGATAAGGGCCAATCGAGGATTCTGCCCGGCCTTCCTGGCAATCAGAGTGGGCATCGAATCTCTTGCCTGTCACTCATTGCATCTCCCGTCAACTGCCTGTTAGATGCTCATATTTCAATCTGGCATTCTGAACCTCTTTGGAGAAGAAGCCACTTTCGCTCAAAGCAACAGGAAGGAGATGCCCATCAGCAGGAAGAGGCCTCCGGCGAGCCTTGATATCAGCCTCTTGTCAAGTCGTGTGAGGAGAGCCCGTCCCAGGAATATGGCGGCAGCTGAGAGGAGGCCCAGGGCCATCATCGTCCCGGCCAGTACCAGCCAGGGCCTGTATTCAGTGGCAAAGAGGGCTGATGCAAGCTGTGTCTTGTCACCCCACTCGGCAAGGAATATCAGCAAGAATCCGGAGAAGACCGGATTTCCAACTGCCTTCTCCTCCTCTTTGCCATCCTCAACGTCACGGTCCCTCAGGATGAGCAGGCCGAAGATTATGAACAGGGCGCCGGAGACGGCCTTGAGGACTGGCAAAGGCACAACCGTGGTTATCCAGGAGCCGACCAGGATGGCAAATCCATCCACCATAAGAAAAGCCATCATCACCCCGAGCAGAAGCTGGAGGTGCTTCTTGGTCCTGGTTGATAGCAATAGCACGGAGAGCTGAGTCTTATCCCCCAGCTCGGCCAGGGCTATCGCCAAAAAGGGCACCAGAAAGTCGGCCATCATGGGAGGGGCACATCTGAACGGCAGCCTATATAACCTTATCCAGGCTACGGGCGCTGCTCGTGGGATCTATGAAAAGACCTTTGTCAGATTGAGGTCTTATTGGCGGGCACCTGATCAATCTCCGTATTCTGCGCCTGTCAATCGAACTCTGAAATATCGAGCACTGGTTGGGCGACGGGAGCTTCAAAAAGTCACCAGGAAGCCCTAAAAAATCCGGGCTTCCTATGGGCCCGATTATCCGGACCCTTTCGTTCTTCAAGATCAACGTTTTCTAGCGGTCGGGCTTCACAGGCAGGGCAGCCAGTCTACGCTGATGGCTCCGCATGTCGAGTTGCCCCAGAGCTGGATGAACTTCTCGATTGAGAAGACGCCAGTTAAGTCCTCAACCGACCTGCCATACTCGATGTGCCGGCCTTTGACCAGGGGGCTACCCTCTGGATCGCGGGACATCCATCCGATGTGGGCCACGCCTATGACCTGAGCGTTCAAGTTGGCCTCAAGGACTCCTGTGCAGCAGTCTGTCTGCAGGGCGTTCTCGCCGAATCCATAGGACCGGGTCTTGATCTCGCTCTTCTTCTGCAGGTGCTCAGCGTGGGTGTACATCTCGGTCATGACTGCTCCGATCCGATAGTTCTGGACGCAGAGCTTATCTATCCACTTCTGGTCATACGTGCCGGTCTGATAAGAGACGGGCATGTATTCCAACTCCTGCTCCGAGGTGTAGTTTATATAGTCCATGGCCGGCTCGCCTGTTGGCCAGTCGCAAGCTGCCAGGGGCTCGCCCACATAGTTGAGCTGCCTTTCCGCTTCCAGCTCGATTCGGGAACTGATCACGTTTCCGCTTCCGGATATCTTCTGGACCAGCTTGTTTCCACCAAATCCGTGCTGGGTGGAGATGACTATCTCCAGATTACGATATCCAACTCCCTTAACGTTGGATTTCTCGTACATGTAGTTGGCCGCACCCGTCACTCCCACCAGGGTCACGACGATGAGACCAAGCACGATTGCTTCTCTCTTCATTCCACACCTACCTACATTTTAGGCCTTTTTTCAGATATCCGGGCCGCCTCACCCCACGAAAGCCTCGACCCATCTGCTCCCAAGGCCAGGCCGGACCTTTTCTTAGGTCCTGTACCCAACATCCAGACCTGTTGTCTTCTCCGGTTAATATTTCAAGCTTGTGGCCGCAGCAGTAATTTTTATAAAATTCTCGGTTGCTTCATTTTGACGCGAACTTTTGCGGATGGCGGCGCCCTCGCTGCCCGGGCGTCAGGGAAAATGGAGCAAAACATGGCTTATGCATCTGCAGGGCTGCGCGGGCACGGATGACGGAAATCCTTATATGGCAGTTCCCCCTCCAGAGAGGCTGACGTTTATTCGGGGCCATAGGGTAGCCTGGTATCCTACAAGACTGGGGGTCTTGTGACCGGCGTTCAAATCGCCGTGGCCCCATACAAGGCCATTTCTGATACTGATTTTGATTGTATCACTTTCTCTATGTTTTAATGGTGGATAGAGAGCGATCATATAAGCTTTTTTTCAGATACGAGTTGGCAGTCCTGTTACCCATAATCGAAGTCCCTTAGCCGTTCTTTCTGTACCGAATTCTGTGGGGCGATGGGAATGCCGAGGTGTCTGTGGCACGTTTTATCTCGACGGGGAGCGGAGAGGGGCGAAAGACCCCGGTCTTTAGGCCGTGGATGCAGAGCCCCTCCCCAGTTTATTCAAATCCATAAATACAATTAATCCGTATAAATTGCTATGCTCAAGTCGTTCAAGTACCGGATCTATCCTACCAAATCACAGGGATCGAGGATGGAGCGGACGCTGGACTTGTGCAGATGGGTCTACAATCAAACCCTTTCATACCGGAAAGACGCTTGGGAGAAGGAAGGCAGATCAACCTCGAAATACGAGACCCATAACCTCCCTGGAAAGATGGGTTGGTGGTAGGCATAGACGTGGGGCTGGAAAGTTTCGCTACACTGTCCAACGGAGAGAAGATCTATAACCCCCGGTTATTCCGATCTGAGGAGAAGGCGTTGGCCAAATCTCAGAGACGGCTATCCAAGTACGAGAAGGGAACCCCTGAGAGGAGGAAAGCTCTCAAAGTCGTCCAGCGGATTCATTAGGGATAGCTAACAGGAGATACGATTTCGCTCATCAGGTCAGTCTCAGCTTGGTCCAAAGGTTCGGGCTGATTGTTTTTGAGGATCTGAGTATCACGAACATGCTCAAAAATCAGTGCCTGGCTAAAAGCATATCTGACGCCGCCTGGAGGATGCTGGTAACAACCACATCATACAAGGCTGAGAGCGCCGGTTCGAAAGTGGTTCTGGTAGATCCAAGGAATACGAGTCAGCTATTGTTCCAGGTGCGGTCTTAAAATCACGAAATCGCTATCGGATCGGGTCCATGAGTGTCCTTTGTGTGAGCTAGTCATGGACCGCGATGAGAATGCGGCTATCAACATTCTGAGATTGGGGATGCAATCTCTTCGCAAACGCGATAGAAGCCCCTCCATTTAGGGAGGGGAGCATTCACCCGGATTTGCATGCATTCTTTTGCATCATAACGCTTGCTGATCATCTTTGAAATCCTCAGTGATGTTTCAGACATGGGGGCTTGAGTGGAGGCTTCATCCCACGGTCGGACATTCCTGGCGAACCGATCTGCCTGGAGGTGCGCCCTTCAACCAATGGAACTGCCTCACATCTCTGCCCATAATGCCTCAGGCGCTGGAGTGACTGGCCTAAAAGGCCTGCTTATAGCCAGTCCCTAATACGCCTCGCTCCTCAGCTCAAAGTAGTTGGGTGGATGATCGCAGGACGGGCAAATCTCTGGGGGCTCCCGACCCTCATGCACATAGCCGCATTTCCTGCATACCCATTGCACCTCTTGCTCCTTCTTGAAGAGGCTTCCTGACGTCAGCTCAGCCAGCAGCCTGGAGTACCTATCCTCATGATGCTTTTCAGCAGAAGCTATGGCCCTAAGACGGCGGGCGACATCTGGATAGCCTTCACGATCAGCCGCCTCTGCAAACTGCGGGTACATCTGAGTGGTCTCATGGTGCTCTCCGGCTATGGCTGCCCTCAGGTTCTGGGCGGTGTCAGCCATTGTTGTGGGAACCTGGGCCTCGATGGTCAGCTCGTCTCCGAGGTTCTGGTCTCCCTTCTTGAGCTCATTTATCAGCCGCAGCAGCCATTTTGCGTGCTCTCTCTCATTTTCGGCGGTGAGCAGGAAGAGCTCGGATATCTGCTCAAAACCCTCTTCCTTGGCTATCTTGGCATAGAATGTATAGCGGTTGCGGGCCTGGCTCTCTCCAACGAAAGCCTTGGCCAGGTTCTCCAATGTCTGTCTCAATCTCATATCCTCCTTTTATAAGTCAGGTGCGGATTGCTGCTGGCCGATTGTCCTGATGGGCCTCAATCCATATGACTGAAAGCAGCGACCGCAATGGCTCTTTGCCAGGCCAGCAAAGCCATGTCTCACAGGACGATCACAGTGGCCAGCCGGGCTTGTCAAATCATTGATCCCAACAACCCTAAGGCCGAAATCTTGCCTGGATATCAGAGGCTTTGGAGGGCTTCGGAATCATTGACATACCGGAGGTTTTGGGGTAACTTATTTAAGAATAGTTATTACTTGATAATCCCGATGATCGATCATCTGAAGAACGACGACCTGATAATAAATGCACTTAGAGGAAGGGGATTTAAGGCCACCCCCCAGAGGATAGCGATCAGCCGGTTTGCACTGTCCCGACGAGATCACCCAACAGCCCAGATGATATTCTCCGAGGTCAAGAAGGTACATCCAACTGTCAGCCTGGCCACGGTCTATAATACTATCAAGATCCTCAAAGAGGCTGGCCTGATTCAGGAGCTGAACCTGCCACAGGGCCAGACCAGGTTCGACGCCGATCCCAGGGCTCACATAAATCTTATCTGCCTGAGGTGCGGTCATATAAGGGACCTGGAACACCCATCCGTCCAGGAGATGATAAACAGGGTCTCCACGGCTGAGAGATTCGCCGCCACCGGCCAGCGTTTCGATATATATGGCGTATGCCGAAACTGCGAGAGGAGAGACCGGCAGATATCTCAGCCGGAGGACGATCAGGTAACTGGCCGGGTGTAGCGGCGCGTTGTTGACGCGTCATGAGAAACGATCATTACTTTCGTGCATGAAACGAGATCCATTGCAAACGCCGGCGCGGCATCTTGATATCCATTGTTTTGGATGATATCTATTCTGGATAGCCTATTCTCTTTGAACTTCAGATGGATTTGATGTCTGTCGGGATCAATCAAGCGCATATCCATTCTATTCTGACGATCCGCGTATCTCGCCACCTTATGCGATCTCTCGAAAAGACTTTTATCACAATAAATAGTGTTAATTCTCCGTACAGGAATTTGTCGGAGGGAAAAGACATCCGAAGCAAGCTACTGTTAGCCTTTTTGATATTCAGCCTCATGGGAGCAGCCTGAGCTGCAAACTACATGTATGAGAAGGCGAATATAAAGTGCGTTGGATACAAAAAGTATTGAGGTCATCATCTCCACTCAGCACGGCTTTTCCGGAGCCAAGCTGGTTGAGAAGGAGTCTGGATCAGGAAACGTTATCCTGCAAAGGATGGAGCTGGAAGGAGAGCGACAGCTCGCGTATCCCCATCACATTAACGATTGGGGCTGCGAGTATCCAACCGGCGAGCCACAGATGGACTACATCAACTTCACCAAGGAAGCTGAGTTCGAGTACATGCCTGTCTCGTATCAGACCGGCACATACGACCAGAAGTGGATCGAGAAGCTGTGCGTCCAGAACTACAGGATCGGCGCAGTGCTAACCGAGATGTACACCCACGCAGAGTACCTGCAGAAGAAAACCGAAGTGAAGACCAGGCTTTATGGTTGGGATCCAGAAGTTGCGCATCCGCCTGAGATCATCTACGACATAGGGGATTCTTACTGGGGACCGCGTCAGATATGTTACGGAGGGACATTTGATCCAAAGAATCAGGACTATACCAGGACATCTCCTACAATGGGAGGAGATTATCAACACTATTATTTTGTTTCGCCAAGCTTGACCGATGGGGATCCCGGGGGCCCATTTTCTTATCCTGTAATCAAACCTGGATGGACGGTACCCCGCTGAGGAGGCTCTCCCACCTGGTGCCGCTTGCTGCACCGGCGTTCTTGAGTCCAACTTGAACGCTCAGGTAATCGGCGTCGCCCACATCGGCTGGATGTCCCGGGACCCCGAGCCCTCCTCCCTGGTCAAGGGAAGGCATATTGAATACGGCAGGTCGGTTGAGGACTTAACTGGCGCCTTCTCAATCGAGAAGTTCATCCAGCTCTGAGGCAACTCAAACTGCGGTGCCATAAGCGTCGATTGGCTGCCTTGCCTGTAGAGATCTTAAAAACCCACACGTACGATCGAGTCGCGAGCATCAGAGAGATGCTCTCCTACTGTGCTCGCGACTCTTTTTCTTGATAAGCTCTCCATATTCCCTTGGCTGCTCAATGGATGCATTCGGGTGCATAGACCCGTATATCTTTTGCAGCTACATGAACCTGAGTCATTATATGTTCGAGTTCCTGATTCATTGCTATTGTTTGAGCTTTATTATTTTGAATACCCCGCAGCTCTGCTGCGGGGATGAACATGAAACCGATTTAAGGTTGGTGCGCGCATTATGTATTGATGATAGAATTATTGCATGCAAACCATTGTGTTTATCGAATCAGGTATCATATGGTCTTGTGTGTCAAATACAGGAAAAAAATGTTATCAGATTCCGCGAGAATCATCCGCTTGAAAGAGATCTGCTCCGATATTGGGGA
>Ga0208940_1002529_pt1 | contig 16804 bp, 11 predicted proteins | sample AD_JPNNA6_MetaG_FD_184445 | JGI IMG/M metagenome (GOLD analysis project Ga0208940, IMG submission 184445) | Active sludge microbial communities of municipal wastewater-treating anaerobic digesters from Japan - AD_JPNNA6_MetaG (SPAdes) (version 2) | ecosystem: Engineered > Bioreactor > Anaerobic... | reverse complement strand
ACGCTCTTTACCGCCGGGCTAAGCGCGAATCGCTCCGGTTCCGGACTAAGCAAGCTTGAAGGGTTCTTCAACGCCAACGGTGTTTGTTTTGACAAAAGTTCACTCAAGGGCAAATCTAATTCATCACCGCCAAACAACCTGGTTTTGACAAAGCCAGGAACTAATATCGCTAACGCCTTTTTTATTTTCTCTACTAATTCAATTTCTAAAATTTTTGTCGCGAGCGGCTGCAACACTTTGGGCTGAGGCGGAGAAACCACAATATTGCCTGACGGCCCAGCTGTTGAAGTTTCTGTTGGAGTTTCTGTCACGGAGCTCGCTGGCCGCCAATCCGTTACCACGCCACAATGGCTACAATCAAAGTTTAGCCGTCCGTAAATATCGCCTTCCGCCAGACCGGAAAAACGGCCGCTCGTTGTGTCAATCGTCACCCCGGCAAAGTCAATCCAACCAGCATTTTGGCTCCAGGCCTGACCCGACAAATTGCCAGCGCCATCATTAAAGACGCCGGCCTTTTCGGGTGCCAAATTAATCCAACCATAAATTGCATCCCAGGCGTAGCCGGTAAGGGCGTTATCCGTTACCGTAACCTCGCCCTGTTCAGTGCCAAAATTCACCCAACCGACATTCTCGCCCCAGGCATATTGGTCACCCTCTATCGTGCCCGCTACCGCCAAAAGCGGCAACATCAGAGTAAAAAAAATTAAATTCTTAATGAAGATTTTCACACTTGTATTGTAAAACTTTAGAAAAATAAGAACAATCTCTTTTTGTTTCGGCAAAGACCAGGGTCTAAGCATCTAAAGCTTGAAGTTTATCCGTCGATAGACGGGTTTTTAAAAAATCGTTCCTCCAATTCTTCTTTAACCTTTACAGTCTGAAATCCTTATTTTGGTCAATGAACGTCAATAAATTAATAGCTTTAGTCCAGATTGGTATCAGGGGTTGGATTAGGCTCCGAGGGGGGTTCTTCGTCAGCCGAAGGACTGGCAGTCGGTTCTTCTTGACTTTCTTCAGCCAGAGGTTCAACCTCCAAATCACTCTCCATGGTTTCTGTGACAGTCGTACCAGCTTCATCGACCAAATCTTCTGCAGGTGGGGTGGTTGTACTAGTTTCATCAGCCGGCTCTTCAGTAGGTGGGGTGGTCGTACTAGTTTCATCTCCATCATCAAAAGAGGTGTCTGGTACGGCATTATCTATAATTACTTCATTTGACGCTCCACCGTCTTCTCTCAACGACAAGTCTTCGCTTGTGGTAACAGAAATTTCATCACACGCGCCAAGAGCGCTGTGCACTTCGCCGTTTTTTATATAAATACAATAAGTGTCACCAGTCGCTTTATCAACAGTTTCATAGCCTTCCAACGAGTGGACCTTACCGGCCTTAACGAAGCCAAAGTAACCAACCATAGCACTCACTCTTTCTGCCACAAATTCCTTCACCAACTTAAAGCTGTTTGAAATTTTTTCTTCAAAATAATTTATAAAGTTATCAGAAAGCTCGCTGGTAATTTCGGTCATGCGATCTTCAATCGCGTTGGTAGAGGAAGCAAAGATAAGTCCGGTTGTTGAAGCACTCGTCATAGACAGAATAATTCCCTGTTGTTCTTTAATCGCCTGTAGAAGAACCGGCGTAAAGGCACCGTAAGAAACACCCTTGATACCACTTGCTCCGGCATCAACAAATTCGGGGAAAATGGCCTCCACTTCTTGCGCGATAAAGCCAATGTGCGCGCTGCCCGTCGCCTCCTCGTCAGCCAACCAATCATAGCGCACGCCACGCAACTGCATCACTTTGTCAAGCGCCCCTTCCAACGTCAGAATATTCTTTTTCAGACTGCTATCCGAACTGCGTGCCCAGTCACCCGTTGATGCCACGTGCCCTTCGTTAGAGGCATCAATGTAGACTTGAAAAGTATAGTCGGGAGTAGAGGTGCCAATACCGACATTGCCAGTATTTGTTACATTAAATTTTGATACTCCACCAACTTGCGCGTCAATGAGATACTGTAAGCCAGAGCCCAAGGCCGTCTCTGTGCGGTTGATAAGAAGATCAGTATTGGCGGCAGTACCCGACGTTTGGTTATAGGTTGGAATAATTGCTAATGCCGCCTGATTACCCGATGTGTTGGCTCGAGTCATTCCGTTTCCTATCTGAACAAGATTAATGTTTCCAACATTATTATTGCCTGTATAACCAAGCGATAATGAGTTACCAGCTGACATTGTTCTTATAGCAGCAGTGTATAAACCGCCCAAGTAATCAATCTTGAAATTTGTAGTGTCGCCACGTTTGTAGGTGAATGGATTTTGAACTGAACCAGAATCCACGTTTATAGTTGTATTACCGCCGTTATCAACCAAAAAGTTCGTCAGAGTTGAAGAACCTATTGCAAACGCCGGACCAGAAATGCCGTTCGGATTAACCGAGAGCTGAGCCCATGGTGAGGTGGTGCCGATACCAATCTTCCCACTCACCAAGAAGTTGCCAGTCGTCAGGTCGGAAGAGACGTTACGCAAAGTGCCGGCATTGGTGAGAGAAGTGTAGGTATTGAAACTTGAATTAACGGTACCACCAGCGTCAATTACGATGTCTTTGGTTGAGCCGGAAATTTGGTTGTTGAGCAATGTTACATTTCCGCCATTCGGAACATATACACCCTGGCCGGAAGCACTACTGTTTCCGGTACCAGTAAGTTTACTGTTTTGAACATAAAGAGGACCGGTACCGGAAGTAGCTTTGATCGCTCTTCCAAATTTACCAGCGCCCGTGCCAACTCCGGTAATTTCCGAATCAAAAATTTTTGTCGCGGAACCAAAAGCATTGCCAATACCAGTACTATGGCCAGTTAAGTTGGTGGCCGTAATTATGGAATCACGAATTGTCACATTGGCATGGCCGGAGTCTCCCCAATCAATTAAACCCATTACTTGATTGGTGGAATGAGAACCTGTAACCGACACCTTAGAACCAACAATTAGACCAGTGCTATCATTGCTGTCATACTGACCAAAATAAAAACCATAGGCATAATTATTAGTAGCGGTAACCGTCAGGTTGCTGAAAACAAATTGCAAATCGGCGTAACCAGAATCAACATGCATTGCCAAGGATGGGCCAGTACCAGTCTGATTAACAGTCACACCAGAATTGTAAAAGTAGACTTTGTTATTGGTCTCGTAAGAAAATATCCCCGACGCTTGCTGGTTTCCGGTTTGTGTTACGGTCATTTGAGAATTATAAACATAGACAATTGAAGTGTTCTCCGAGTAAATACCATAAGCGCCTGCTGTGTTTCCTTGACCTACGACAGTCATCTGAACATTATCAATAACCACATTGGCCGAGCCATTATCCACACAGACTCCTATTACAATATTGTTAGTACTCGTAACATTAATATTAGCATCGCGCAAAATAAAATTGTCAACATTGCTGCCGCTGACGCCATAAACTTCTCCGGCGGCGGACCGAGTAATCTTAACTTTCTCCAACAAAGAATTAGCGGCCGCCGTCACCACTGTTCCACCAGTGCCGGAAATGATAGTTGAGTTCTCGCCTGAACCGGAGATGTCCACGTAGGGCTTCATGGTGATTGATTCTTCGTAAACACCCGGCATCACTTTGATATGATAAAGGTGAGTGGCGTCATTGTCAGTGATAGCGTTAAGCGCCTCAGTGATAGTTGTGTAATCGCCGCCAGCCTTGGCCACAGTTATCGTGTGTTCGTAAGGCGTGCGAATTGCGATCGCATTGATAGTACCCGCAATGTCAATCGTATACTGGGGGTTACTCGTCCCTATCCCCACATTGCCATTCTCCAACATCGTGAACATCGTACTGCCGCTTGAACTTGCCACCGTAAATGGACTGGTGCCCGGTTTGCCGGTGATGGAGAGGGTGGAGTAGGGTGAAGTCGTGCCGATACCAAGCTTGCCGTCAGAAATAGTTAAGAGACCGCCAACTGACGTGAGCGCGGCCATTGAGGTTGTCGCGCTATCAACCGGCACAAAGCCCAGAGCGTCTTGTTTGCCATTCCAAAGACCCTTCTCAACATCCGTCACTAGCCGATGAGTTGAATCATCAAGCAAAGACGAGAGAGAAGAGTAGGAGGCGCGCAAGATAGTTGATGAAGCGGCAGCGTAAAGCGGGTCAGTTTCGTCATAAGAATACAACGGCGAACCAAAATCAGAGATTTGAGATTTGGTCATTGTTAAGTTGGGAAGTAAAAGAATTGAAGCGACTGAAGTCGTCCCGACGTCAATCTTGCCAGCCAAAGCGGCCACCAAATCAGTCTGCGCGGAAAGCGCGCCGCCAATCGCGCCCCAAGACGGGTCAGCAACAAGGGTTGTGGTGGCAATCACCTTACCATTCTGGTCCACTCCCAAAATTGTACCCTCAAGAAAGGGCAAGCGAAGGATACTTGAAACAACCAAATTCGTCGTCGTGGCATCCGTCAGAGCAGAAAGCTCGGTGATATTGGTGTTTATCCCCGACAAAGCTGGCGGCGCCACCGTGCAATCAGGGTCGTCCGGCCCGCAGTCCGGGTCAAGCGTTTCACCCGGCAAATAAAGCGGCGCCGCCGAAACAAGAAGCGAGCAAAACAAAAAAACAGACAAAAAAACTAAGGCTTTCTGAAAAATTTTTCTAATTTTTAATTTTCGTAGAATAAAGTTCAAAGTTGTTTTTTACCGGCCGAATCATTTGCGCCAAGACAAAATTAATCTTTAATTATACAACTTCCAGCACAAAAAAGAAAGAAGGACAAGATAATCTTGTGGACAACTGGAAATAGCCAATTTTGTCTCAAATTCCCGCCTCCGAGCACAATCCTTGGGCGCTAGAGCCTCAAACCTAAAAACCCCCTTCATTCAGGGTCTCCAAGACTAAACTCCGCTAGTTGCCATTTTCCGGAGCCGTTGGTCGGGATTGAACCGACGACCTCGTCATTCATTAATACCTTTATTTCACCAACTCTGGCTTATAAAAGGATTAGACTGTATCTTGCGCATACCTTTTGGCTTAGCGCCCCTTGTCAGTCGTTCGGGCCCCTCAAGTTCTTTAGGGCCACGGTCTTACCCCTTGCAGGGCTTTGACCGTAATTCGGGTTTCAACACTCCGTTTCCAAAGTGAAGGGCAATTTTTGTTTACCAATGACGTGCTCTACCAACTGAGCTACAACGGCTTATTTAACTTTAAATAAGGAACAAACTTGAGTTTTCACTCAAACTTCCATTACCACAACCTAGCGAAGTTGAAAACTGCCTGTCCACCGAAGCTTTAGACAAAGCGGAGGTGGAAGCTACAACGGCTTATTTAACTTTAACGAACTTCTAAACTAAAGAGTGGTCGTCTTATATTAATACATTTGCCCGATTTTTTCAATTATTTGTTATAATTAAGATAATGAATAATTATCCCGCCCTAACCCAAAAAGACCTCCCCGCGCCGCCCAAATGGTGGAAAGCCGTTGGTGTTGGTATTATCGTTACCGGCATGGCCATGGGCACCGGTGAACTGGTGATGTGGCCAAACTTAGTCATCCAATATGGCTTGGCTATTTTATGGTTCGCGTTAGTAGGTATCACTCTGCAATATTTTATCAACCAAGAAATCGCCCGCGCCACCATGGCGACCGGTGAAAGTTTTTTTACCTCCTCCGGCCGCCTGATTCGCTGGTCACCTTTGTTTTGGCTGGGCTCAGTCATTCTCCTCTACATCTGGCCTGGTTGGGCCAGCATCCTTGGCACAATCCTCGCGGCCCTGTTTGGTTTTGGCCATTATCTCTGGTGGGCTTGGGCTTCGCTAGCGCTAGTCTTAATTATTGTTTTTGCCGGACGTGAAGCTTATAAGGTCCTAGAAAAAAGTTTAAAAATAATTGTCCCGATTTTTGTTATAATTCTCTTTTATATCAGCTATTTAAACCTCTCTTGGCCAGACTTGGTCGCCGCCTTAAAAGGACTTTTCAGTTTCGGTTATTGGCCAAGCGGGATAGATGTAAATGTTTTGCTTGGCGCCATTGTTTTTGCCGGCGCCGGCGGCATGTTAAACCTTTGTGTTTCGCTTTGGTATCGGGACAAAGGCGCCGGCATGGCCGCCTTTAGCGGCAAAATCAGAAACCCGATTAACGGCAAACCTGAAGCTGTCGGCGCGATCGGTCACACTTTTCCCCTGACCGAACCAAATCTAAAAAACTGGCGCGGCTGGCTGAGCCATCTGCGTTTTGACCAAGGAATGATTTTTTGGTTCATCGGTCTTTTAACAATAACCTTAATGAGTCTAAACGCTTTTGTTGTACTCAAACCTTTGGGCATCACCCCGACCGGCACGGATTTGGCAGTCATTCTGGCAGAAATTTTTGAATCCCAACTTGGCTTCTGGGGCGGCAAATTATATCTACTTATGGCTTATCTGATGCTCTTTTCGGTCATGTGGACCATTATAGACGCTTTGAGTCGGGTAATTTCCGACATTATCCATACTAACGCCCAAGTTGGACCATTAACAAAAATCTTCGCTTTTAGCCGCCGCTGGAGTTTGCATCATCTTTATTATGGTCTTATTTTATTAGTGGTATTCTTGCAAGCGGTTCTCTTGCCGTTTTCGCAACCTTTGGTTTTTCTTTTGTTAAGCTCCGTCTTGGGCGGTTTTACCATGGCCCTCTACACGCCGATTTTGCTTTACCACAACAACCGCCGTCTAGCCAAGCCCTTGCGGCCCGGGATTATTAGCAATCTTTTTCTTTTCAGCGCGTTTATTTTTTATAGTGTTTTCGCGGCAATTTCCATTTGGGAGGTAGCAGAAAAGATATTTTAGACCATTCTTCACTCTAAAGTGTTACGTAACATGCTACGCAACAAAACAGCGGGTAGTTTTGATTGAGGTGTTAATGCGGTTAAATTATATCTCTGCCCAAAAACCTCATGGGTTTAAAGCGCGATTGCAACAAAATAACCCGACAAAAAGTCGGGTTATTTTTCAATGCGCGGTCGAAGGGACTTGAACCCTCAACCTCTCGCGTGACAGGCGAGTGCTCTAACCAGTTGAGCTACGACCGCAAACAAATATATTTTACACAAATGGCTACTTTTTACAATAACCTGTGCTGATGGCAGGACTTGAACCTGCGACCTGGCGCTTATGAAACGCCCGCTCTAACCAACTGAGCTACATCAGCCTAATATAATTATAACAAGCTTCCAAACCAACTCCCCCATTTTTCTCTTTCTTACCAACTTACAAACTTCTCAACTTACAAACTAACCCATATCTTAGCTTAATTTGGGGACTTTTTCAATATTTCCAAAACAGAAAAACCCCGATTGGGGCCTTTCTTTTTCTTGTCGCGGAGGCCGGAATCGAACCGGCTTCCCGAGGTTATGAGCCTCGTGAGTGAACCATTACTCTACTCCGCTATTCTTTTTATTGTAACCGTTTTATGAAAAACTGTCAAAGTTTTTCTGAAAATTGGCACAACCGCCCGTTGTTTAAATATAATTGAATTCTTGAAAAACTTTTTCAAACTTGGCAATTGCGGCTTTTGCTTCGCGCTGGGTCAAAACAAAATTATCTTCGTGGGCGATTTGATTACGAACTTTATGCGCTTCCCAAGCTTCATTCAAGGTCAAAAAATCGCTTGGTTCAACCGACTTTAATCGTTCCCCCAAATTTTCGCCCAGATGGCCCATAGCCACCAGCATCTCATCCAAAATTTTATCAGCGTCAATAATCGCCAAATTCCAATCAGACGGGTTATCAGAATCCAGTTTCTTTTTGATTTTTTCCCAACGTTCATTTCGGGCAGGCTCTTTAATATCCTCTAATTTCCCTACCTTGCCGCCAAAAACTTTTTCATCGCGTTCTTTGCGAATAGCGCTCACCTTGAGTGAAAAATAAACAATCCCCCCAACAAAAAGGATAGAGGCAGTCAAACCAACCCACCAAATCAAATTTGCCAATTCAAAAAAATCTTCGCTCCTAAAGTAGGCAATGATGCCATAAATATAAGAAGCCAAGCGCTCAAAAATCGCGACAACGTTTATTAAGGAAGGCGATAACATACTTCCTTATTATACTTCACTTTAGCCAAGTCTTTCAACAAGCCGACCAAAAGCAAAGAGGATATCTTCACGACGCTCCGGCGCCGCCACTTGAACGCCAAGCGGCAAGCCTTTGGGCGCTGTCTCAAGGGGCGCGGTAAAACCGGTGGGGATGCTCATCGCCGGCACTCCGGCCAAATTCACCGGCACGGTGAAGATGTCTTCCAAATACATTTGCAAGGGGTCGTTGCTATTTTTGCCAATCGGAAAAGCCAGCGAGGGGGCAGTCGGCGTGATAATCGCGTCATATTGATTAAAGACATTCAGATAATCCTGTTTGATTAATTCACGCGCCTGATTGGCTTTGTTGTAGTAAGAGTCATAATAACCAGCCGACAAAACAAAAGTGCCAAGCATAATCCGGCGTCTAACCTCTCGGCCAAAACCAGCCGCCCGGGTTTTTTTATAATCATCCGTTACGTCTTGACCGTCCAAATGCAACCCATAGCGCACACCATCAAACCGCGCCAAGTTGGTAGAGGCCTCGGCTGGCATCAAAACATAATAACAAGCCAGCGAGTAATGCAGATTTGGCATTTCTACCTCTTCTACGACATGTCCGTCTTGTTTTAATTTTTCCACCAACTGGTTGAAGTTATCCAAGACCTCCTTGGCCACACCACCGCCGTTCAAAAAAGAATAGGGAACGCCAATATTTAGTTTGGCCGGCGTGACCGGATAGACCGGTAAATTGTAGGCATTGGAATCAAGATTATCCGCTCCCCGGATAGCGTCAAAGAGAATCTCCGCGTCTTCGGTTGTCTTGGCAATCGGCCCAACCTGGTCAAGCGATGAGGCCAACGCCATCACGCCGTAACGGCTGACGGCGCCATAGGTCGGTTTCAGACCAACCGCGCCGCAAAAACTGGAGGGCTGGCGGATAGAACCGCCGGTGTCCGAGCCAAGCGCCGCCAAAGCCAAACCGCCACCCACGGCTGACGCTGAGCCACCAGACGAACCGCCGGCGACCCTTGTCTTGTCGTGAGGGTTTTTAGTTGGACCAAAAGCCGAGCTCTCGGTGGAACCTCCCATCGCGAATTCATCCATATTGGTTCTCCCCAAAAAGACCGCGCCGCACTCCTTTAAACGTTTGATCACGGTCGCGTCGTAAACCGCGGTATAATTTTCAAGCATTTTGGAGGCCGAGGAACATTTACGACCCTCAATCAAAATATTATCCTTAATCGCCAACGGGATACCGGTCAAAAGCGTCACTCCATCGTTTTTGCGCAACCGCCGGTCGGCTTCTGTCGCCTGCTCACGCGCGTCAGCAAAAACCTCCAAATAAACATTCAGTTCCTCGTTTTTTTCTTTAATTTGCGCCAAGTAACTTTCCGTCAAATCAACCGCCGAGAAATCACCTCGGACGAGCGCCTCGTGCGCTGTTTTGATTGTCAGTTTATCCAGCTCTTCTTTATTTAACCGCATAATAAATTTAAAAATTAAAACTTAAAGATTAAAAAGTAAAAATTGCGTTCTCATTTTTGATTCTAGACACCCCTTCATTCCTTTTTCTTTTGAGCTTGCTTCTAATTGTCTAAAATCTTTTTGACGACAAACAAATTGTCTCGTCGCTTGGGCGCTTCTTCCAGAATCTTTTCCGTGTTTCCACCCGGTTCATTGGGGTTATCATCCGACCGCGTTACATTCTTTAAATAATAACTTTCCGAACGGTGACCTTCGGTTACATTGGGCGCTTTTTGTAATTCAGAAATATAGCCCAAAATAGACTCCAGGTCTTTTTGGAGCTTGTCTTTTTCCTCTTCCGTCAAGTCGATTCTGGCCAAATTGGTCAGATTATTTATATCGTTTTTAGTTAACATAAACTGTATTCTAGCACCAGCTAAGACAATTTCCAAGTTTATCAAACAAAAACAACCCGGGCCGCTTTTGATTATTTTAAGTTTCGGTTTAGCCCAACATTTTCCGGAATTCTTTTTCGTCTATCACCTTGACTCCGAGCTCTTGCGCCTTACCCAGCTTGGAGCCGGCCTCTTCCCCCGCCAAAACATAGTCGGTTTTAGCCGAAACCGAACCGGCCACCTCCCCGCCATTTTGCTTGACGAGCATTTTGGCTTCATCCCGCGACAAGGTCGGCAAAGTGCCGGTCAACACAAATTTTAAGCCGGCCAATTTTTGGGCGCCGGCTTCTTTTTTAACCGGCAACACTTTTACTTCCGCCAACAAACCTTTTACCAAATTTTGATTTTCTTTTTCGCGAAACCAATCATAAATCGCTTGGCCAACAACCTCGCCCACGCCGGTTATCGCCTGCAATTCCGCCAAACCGGCTTTTTCTATTTTCGTCAAAACGCCAAAATGTTTAGCGACGTCTTCCGCAGTTTCTTCGCCCACACCGGGGATAGACAAGGCAACCAACAAACGCGCGAGGGAGACCTGTCGTTTTTCGTCTATCGCCTTAATCAAATTATCCGCGGACTTTTCCGCGAAGCGCGGCAGGACCAGCAAATCACCCTTTTTTAGTTTGAAAATATCGTCATAACGAACAACCAATTTATTTTCCAACAACACATCAATGACGCGCGGGCCGAGTTTTTCAATATCAAAGGCGGTCTTGGACACAAAGTGATAAAATTTACGTTTAAGTTGCGCGAAAGAATTCTTGTTGACACACCGCCAAGCCGCCTGACCGGGGATTCGTTCAATTGGGCCTCCGCCCGCCTTGGCCGAGGTCCCAATGGGCGCGCAGGCCTCCAATTCTGTTGGCCACTTAAAAACCTTTTCTTGGCCGGTGCGCATTTCGGTCAACACTTTGACAATGTCCGGAATTACATCGCCGGCTTTTTGCAAAATGACTGTGTCGCCAATTCGCACATCCAGACGCTTAATCTCATCTTCGTTGTGCAAAGTCGCGCGCGAGACGGTGGAGCCGGCCAACAAAGTTGGCCGCAAACGCGCCACCGGCGTGATTGTCCCCTGTCGCCCAACTTGCAAGATAATGTCTTCCACAACCGTCGTGGCTTGTTCAGCCGGAAATTTGAAGGCCATCGCGAAACGCGGCGCCTTGCCGGTATAACCAAGTCTTTCTTGGTATTCTTGCTCGTTAACTTTGACCACCACGCCGTCAAGCCAATATGGTTCTTTATCTTTTTTAGTTTGCCATTTTTGCCAAAAAGCAATCACATCTTCAATCGTGGGACAAAAAGTGTGATGTTTGTTGACCTTAAACCCCAGTTCCGCCAAAAGTTCCAGTTCTGCCTGCTGCGTCGCCGGCAAAGCAAAGTCCGCTTGCGCCAAATCATAAATAAAATTATCCAAACGCCTAGCGGCCACCACCTTTGGGTCAAGTTGACGGATACTGCCGGCGGCGACATTGCGCGGATTGGCATAAAGCGGTTCGCCCTTGTCTTTTTGCTCTTTGTTGATTTTGTCAAAATTGTCTTTACTAAGCCAAATTTCGCCTTCCACCACGACATTCACCGCCTTTTCCAATTTGAGCGGAATGGCCTCTACCGTTCTGACGTTAGCCGTCACGTCTTCGCCAACCCGACCATTGCCGCGTGTTGCCGCCGTTGTAAGAAAACCGTTTTCATAAGTCAAAACAATTTTGAAACCATCAATTTTCAATTCGGCCACATAGGTCGGCACACGCCCGGAGCCAAGCGCTTTTTTGATTCGTTTATCAAAGTCTCGCATCTCCTCCGGCGTAAAGACATCGTTAAAAGACCACTGAGGGACCGTGTGCTCCACCTTGGTGAACTTTTCCAACGGTTCGCCTCCCACGCGCTGAGTCGGTGAATCAGGAGTGACCAAATCGGGGTTTTTAGCCTCCAATTCGGCTAATTCATGTTTCAGCGAATCCAGCGCTGCCTCGCTTATTTCTTCGCGGTCCAAGACATGATAAAGATACCGATGACGATTAATCGTCCGGCGCAAGACATTTATCCGTTCTGACGCTTCTTTTTTGCTCATCAGAACCCATTATAAGCCGAAAAGGTTAAATTTTCTATGGTTAACGAGGAGAAACAACCGTCCTGACTACTTTTCTGGGGTTATCATTGGCAATCTCACTATTAGCTCCATTGACCGTAATCACAGAGACGCAGTTACCAGCAAATCCGGATTGGTCTGGGACAAAACAATCATTAGAGTCATAGTCATCAGGATTATTCACGTAATTAAGATTTAAAATAAAATCTGCAATTGCAACAGTCTGACCGTTTATGTCAAAATTTATTCCAGATATTTTATTATCTATAAAGATTAAATTATCCTTTGGACCACCACCAGCACACTGCAAATCTATATTATTAAGATGAGCAAATTGCATAGTATCAAAATCAAATTCCGTAAAATGATTAACTTTGTCATAAAAGCGAAGACAGTTAGCAATTGAATTTGCATTATAGTAGGCTGTCTGCGAATTTCGATTCAAGGAAGACAGTATCAGTTGACGCGTAATAATATTAATCAAGGCAACGCCGACAATCAAAACAGCGCTCGTCAACAATATGGCATAAAGAAGAGCAAAACCTTTTTTGTTATTAATTTGTTTCATTTTTTACTGTTTTTTACTGTTGAAATATATATGTTGAGTAAGGGGTATTCCTGTCTACCGAAAAACCAGCGTTACGCCAACTTACGGTTGAGGTTACTTTAAATTCTTTGCCACCATAGTCATCAGCCATCGTATTCTCATCACTCAACTTTTCTACTTCAATTACCCGATAAAAAATAGTGGGGTTGCCAGTTTTACCGTAAAAAGTACCATCATAACTTATTGGACAGTCGTTTGAAGTTGTTGTAACAACATTATCATAAACATCTTCAGTCGCATCAACACAAAAACTCCCGGCAATAATTTCATCACTAAAAAAAGTCATGATTTCCAATCCCTCTTGAGCTAGGTAGTTGGCAGTAATCTCATTTCTGATATAAACACTATCACGCAAAGCCATTGCCAAAAGTGAAAGAGGACCGACAACCGCAATCAACAAAATACTAATCGCCACTAGTGATTCAATCATTGTAAATCCTCTTTTGTTTGTTTTTATTAAATACTTCATATTAAGACTCATCTGGTATTCTTTGTGTCGCAGTTGTTTGAATAACAAAATCAGCAGTTTGATTAGCACTACTCTTGGCTTGACCGGCAACATTAATCAAAATTCTTTCTTGTTTGGATGGTCCAAAACTTCGCAGATTAAGACTGGTTAACTCCAAACCGGCGGATAACATATCTTTTAAATTGGAGCTTGAAGATGAACAAGGACAGTTATCTTCACACTTAACCAAAGTATTCCTTCCGTTGTAATTTAAGTTAGAGTAGCAAAAGACTGTTGAATCGCCTATTTGTTTAAAATGTATTGCGTCATTATTTACTTCAATACTCACCCCTTCTCTAATCTCTAAATTCATCTTCTCTAAAGCGAAATTAAGATTATCCATCAAAAGGCGCATCGCTTGAGCCTTCTTATAAGCAACCGACAGTTGAACCAATACCCCACTTACAATCAGAGCTACAATAACAAAAATGGACACTGAGACCATCATCTCAATTAGGGTAAAACCCTTATTATTTTTTTTACTAAAAATTCTTTTCATGTTAACTACAATCGCCAACTGCTATTTGGCCACTTTGATAAATATAAACGCACTTTTCTTGATTGGTACGAACTGAAGTTACCTTAATCTTAAAAGAGGAATTAGAAGGGGCAGGTGATCCACCTTTATAAAACTCCGGCTCTAAACTAGTTTGGACCGTCCTCTCATATAAAGAACTGGGAAATTTTACAGTATCAAATTCTAGCGGCGTGAGATTAAAACCGTTAAGTTCGCATTCCTCAATCAAGTTATCTGAACTATTAACATCATTAGCAAAAATTATAATTTTATCAAACTCAACTTTTGCGCCAATAACGTCACTTGTTTGCTCGGCTCTTTTGGCTGTACCATAAACCTGCGCCGCCCTGATACAACCAGCCACCTCTTGGGCTGTTAAATCTAGCGCCCCCTTGCGACCAATACTGGGAATGTCGGCCATCACCACTGCCGTGATAATCAAAAAAATCGCGATGACTACCATCAGCTCAAGTAGTGAAAAACCTTGTTGTGATTTTTTAGAAAACATTGATCTTAAAAAGCAAGTTTAAGATTAAACCCAATATAATAAACGGCGCGAAGGGTAACTCACTCTTAATTGTAAAATATTTTCTAAATCCAAACAACCCAGTCTTGGTCAGAATAACCAACATCAACCCAACCACTGCCCCTAGCCAGACCGCCAGGATCAGGGCTGAAAAAACTTGAATCGGCCCAAGCAGAAAACCGGCTGCCAAAGCCAGTTTGACATCGCCAAAACCAAGCCATCGACCGCGCGAGATGAGCCACAACAGGAAAAAGACGCCACCGGCGGCTAAACCACCCAGAACGACTGTCTGATAATCAGAAATCAAAGAAGGAAGATCGCGATCAGAAAGAAACAATAAAAGTGGGCGAAATAGGGCCAGGACCGCCATCAACCAAACAAGAACATCCGGTATAATTCTATGTCTTAGATCATAGACAGTTATGGCAATAGAAAGCGAAACAATTATGAGATAAAACAATATAAATAACCAACCGTCTGACGCAAACCGCCAAAAGCTTAAAACAAAGAGCAGACCAGTCAAAAGTTCCACTAATGGGTACTGCCAAGAAATTTTGGAATGACAGCCGCGGCAATGACCACCCTGAATTAAAAAACTAAAAACGGGAATTAGCTCATACCAATTAAGTTTTTTGCCACAAGAAAGGCAACGCGAACGGTCAAAAACCACCGACTCGCCGGAATGCAGACGCAAAACAATCACATTCAAAAAACTGCCAACAATAAGCCCCAGAATAAAAACTAAACAATAGGCAAGTAACATTAATTTCCTATTCGCCTATAATAACGAATTAGCGAATTATAAGATTTGGGAAGGCTTGAAACACCGCCTGATGAGGCTACAAAAATAACATTCCATGTCTCGTTTGCCTCATCTGGCCTTGTCATGAAGCGAGCTTTAATTTTTGTCTCCCCTGAGCCATTCAAACCATTACAACTGCCATAAGTTCCCCCGGACTCACACAAGATAGAGACGTTTGAATCACTTGTCTGACTGGACAAATCATAATTTACACCACAAGCAGCATTCGTATTGATATTTATTAGTGAAATCTTGGCAAAAGTATCACTCAACACAACATCATTATAATCGAGGTAGGAATCTTCAATTAACTGCAGAATACTACCGCCAGTCAGCTTTAATTGACAATCACTAATATCAATAGCCGGACAACTGACAGTTATCGCTTTATTGCCATCAATACTATCAAACACACAGGGATTTGAGTTACAATCACCGGAAACAATTAAGTTGCTGCCTTCCGGTGTTCCACTGATAGTCACTTCTACCCCTTCACCTTGAGAATATGATCTACAAAATTCACCACATTCATCTCCGGAAGGATTCCACTCTATTCCCAATTCCGACCCACATTCACTATTAACAACCACACTTACTTGGCTGTCGCCGTCATTACAATCTGGGTATCCTTCTTCGCTCGGACAACATTCTGTATCCGGATCACAGATTTCACCGCCGCCGCCACAAACTTGTTCGGTTGGATCACAAACCTCGTCACCACTGCCATCATCTCCAACTCCAAAACCGAGGTCGAGCCACGCCAAGTTCAAATCACCCCAAGCATAGCCAAAGTAACCGCCATTCGCTTGACGCTTAACATTGTGCATTCTAATCCAACCATCCCAACCGCCGAGTTCTGCATCCGACCGCAAGGTGCCACTACAGCCGTTTTGGTAAACCGAGCAAACCCTTGCCCAACCTTTGACCTCGTCTAATGTTCCGCCTTCAACAATTTTGGCGCCGTAACAATCATTGGTTGCCCCACAAACACCAGTTGGATACAATTCCGGCGCGAACTTAATCCAGCCCAAATTCAAACTCCAGGCATAACCTGTCAAATTTCCATTCTGGTCAACCGTGACCGCGTAATCTGAACCGCTAGACACCGGACTTCCGGCCGGCTCGTCATAATAAACCTTGACCTTAACAGCGTCTATGTAAGCAGCAACTGTCCAGTCGTTCGCCGACAAATAGGCCGATATCACCGTGCCAAAGTTAGGGCTAGCAATGTCGGTCGGGGTCCAACTCTCACCCCAAGTGTCATTTGCCCCCCCATAACAAGCCGAGGGATATTCTCCCTCAGGGGCATAACCCCACGGACTACTTTGAGATTTGTTGTCTTGAGAATACGAACTGTCTGGTTTTATCAATCTAACCTCTTCATCATGAACTTCATAAACTTTATCGAGGATGCGCCCTCCGCCTGAGCGTTCATAACACACTTCAATTCCGGTTACCCTTGCACCAACAGGCAGACTTAGACCAAAACCCCTGTTTTCCAAATAATTGGTACTCTTTGAACCATACGATACATACGCCACAGCGACGCCAGTAGAGGGCGCAGGGAGAGAACCTGCCGGATTACCCCAAGTCAAAGAATCAGAGGTTTTTATTTTTTGAGTGGCCGAACTTGGCATCTTGTATTCCGTGCTACCAGAACTCGTTCCGCCCGAAGAAGACATTCCGTCGGTTCCCTCGTGATTAAAGCTCACCCAGCCGGTGCTGTCGCTCCAAGCCCAGCCGCGCAACTCATTATTCGTCGTCTCGGTGCTCTGCGCGCCCACTGGTCCGA
>Ga0208940_1002522_pt1 | contig 16823 bp, 20 predicted proteins | sample AD_JPNNA6_MetaG_FD_184445 | JGI IMG/M metagenome (GOLD analysis project Ga0208940, IMG submission 184445) | Active sludge microbial communities of municipal wastewater-treating anaerobic digesters from Japan - AD_JPNNA6_MetaG (SPAdes) (version 2) | ecosystem: Engineered > Bioreactor > Anaerobic... | reverse complement strand
TTCCACCGGTGAATTGATTGACAACCCCCGCCCTTTGCAGGCCAATCTTGCCAAACTTCGCCGCCTTCAGCGTCATGCTGCCCGTCAGGTCAGGGGCAGTTCCCGCCAGCGTAAGACTTATGCTCAAATCGCTGCACTTCACGAGTTGATCGCCAATCAACGCTGCGACTTCCTTCACAAAACGGCCAATTCCATCGTCAAGCAATTTGACCTGATCGCAATTGAAAACCTTTCCCTCGGCTTTATGAACCGTAACAAACACCTTTCCCGCGCTTCCCACGACACCGGGTTTGGACTGTTCCGGCAATACCTCGAATACAAAGCGGAAGAAGCTGGTATCCAGGTCGTTGCCGTGAATCCGTCCAATACATCCCAGGCGTGCAGCCGGTGTGGCTCCATTGTGCCTAAAGGTTTGTCTGTTCGCATTCATTACTGCCAGCATTGCGGTTTGATCCTTGACCGGGACGTGAACGCGGCCCGGAATATTCTGTCTTTGGCTTTACCTAACCCGCTCGGACGGAGCGGTCAGGCGGTAACGTGGGTGGTTTCATCGTGCGTTGCCTGAGAAGCCGCCGCCTTTAGGCGACGGAGATCGTCACTACCTGGTTCCGGGTAGTCAGCACCATGACAACCAGTCGTTCATGGTCCAGGCCTTCCAGCACCGGACGCAAGACCATGTAGGCACTGGATGGGCTGTTGATAACCGGTAACTCCTCGCCTGTCGGCTCCATCAGCTTGCGCGCTAAAGCGAGGGCAGCTTTCAACCGCAGGGCAGTTTTCTTCCCCGTGATCGCGGAGATTTCGTTTGGATGCGCTTGCGCTAACTGTTGGATGGTGCTAAACCGTTCCAGCAGACGTTGAGCGATCTCAAACTGTTTCTCACCGCCCACAATCACCGACAATAACTCGGCCAGGGTACAGGCATCCGGGGTAGCGGCAACCCGGAACGCCGGCTGCTCCCGCAGGGAGAGCATTGATTTGGGTTTTATGATCTTGTAGGTTTTGTCATCCAGCAACCCAGGCTGGATGCACACTGTATCCATTTGTTTCCTCCTTTCATTTTTTGAAACAGCGGACGCTCCTTTTTTTGAGAACGTCCGTTTTCTCTACTTCTGTTTATGCCGTCGGGTCATAGCCCGTTTCCTGGAAAACCTTCAAGCTGATCTTCCCGCATTCCTCAGCGGTGACGACTTCATCCCGACGCACGCCTTCATAGACGCACTTGCCGGTTTCGTCATAGACCGGGGGAAAAAGCCAGAGATTTGCGGCCAGACGTTTTTTGATCCGCTCGGCCTTCGCATCGAGAAAGTGGCGCAGGCCACCATTCTCGCAGCGCCAGCCATAGCGTTTCCGGCCCTCATCATCCCGGTCCAGCCACTGTGTGTCCACGACGGTTTTACCGCCGCAGATGGGGCATAAGAACACGGGATCAGGGGGACGCCGGCCACCTGAACGCAGGTATTTGGTAACTGCTGCGATATGGGCACATTTCGGCTCGCCGCACGAGCAGACCTTTTCCCGCGTAACGGTTGAAAATGTCGTTTCATCCCAGAGTTTGACATGGTATTCAAACCCGGCGACAAACACAACATCCTCGGTGTCTAAAAGGTTTCTGACAACAGCCATTGCTTCTCCTTGCGCCGTTGATCGCGGCGCTCCTGCTCAGCGCGCTTCTTTTCTTCACGTTCAGTAAAGAGCGTGAAATCGCGCTCGGCTCCCTTTGCACGCTTTGCGCGCTTCTCTTCCCGGCGAATACCGCGAATAAGGGTTGTATTGATGTTCATCGTTTTTTCTCCTTGTGAAAGATGTGAAAGAATCGAAGATTGGTTTCTGGATCAGCCCTAACGGGCGTCCGACTTAATTTGAAAACCGGCATCCAATCGGATGACCGGCTTCAGGTAGCGGGGGTTGGACTCGAACCAACGCCTTCCAGGGTATGAACCTGGTGAGCTTGCCGCTGCTCTACCCCGCAGCGTGGACTTCTTCTGTCCGGTAAGCCCGCAAACACTTGCTTGTGGGCTTGCAGGACAGCCCCTACTTTCGCAGGGGACTGTCTGTTTTTTTCTAGGATGCCACACGGATAACCCGGCTGGCAACCGGGACACCTTCGATGCCGACGTAAAGCCGGCCAATGAAGATTCCCCGGCGCTGCCGGCGGACTCCGTAAGCGTGGTCGTCCCATTCCGCTTGCGAGCGGTAGGGCGGCCACCAGGCTTTGTCCATAAAAATTGCGGGCAGGGACTGTCGCCTTTAGGCGGCAGAGGAAGCCCGCTTCCTCCTTTCTTTTCTATATGATTTGATTTTGTTTACAATAACCAGTACAATAGTTCTATGATCCGCACTTTCAAGTATCTCCTGCGCCCTTCTTCCCAACAGGCTCAGGCTTTGGACTTCCTTTTGTGGCAGTCCCGCCTGGTCTATAACGCTGCTTTGGAGCAGCGAATTGCCACCTATCAGGAATCGGGCAAAGGGATCAATTATGCGGCTCAGTGGACGCATTTTCGAGATTTGCGCCGGGAGAACCCCGATACGCTTGGTCGGGTCAACGCCACCAGCCTCCAACAATTGCTTCGCCGTCTCGATAAAGCCTTTGCCTCTTTCTTCCGCCGAGTCAAGGCCGGAGACACCCCCGGCTTTCCCCGGTTCAAGGGCCAACGCCGCTTCAAAAGTATCGAATTTACCTACGGTGACGGTTGCAAGCTGCGCCAGGATCGCAATGGACGGATGAGCTTTTACATCCAAAACGTCGGTGAGATGCGAATGTGCTATCACCGAGCGATTCCCGTCGAGGCGAAGATTAAGCATGTGATTGTCAAGCAGGTCAATCTGCGCTGGTATGCTTGTCTGATGATCGAGTTGCCCGATCCTGTCAAGACGCGCATCCCTACAAAACAGATGATCGGAATTGACGTGGGGTTGAAATCCCTCGCCGCCCTTTCCACCGGTGAATTGATTGACAACCCCCGCCCTTTGCAGGCCAATCTTGCCAAACTTCGCCGCCTTCAGCGTCATGCTGCCCGTCAGGTCAGGGGCAGTTCCCGCCAGCGTAAGACTTATGCCCAAATCGCTGCACTTCACGAGTTGATCGCCAATCAACGCTGCGACTTCCTTCACAAAACTGCCAATTCCATCGTCAAGCAATTTGACCTGATCGCAATTGAAAACCTTACCCTCGGCTTTATGAACCGTAACAAACACCTTTCCCGCGCTTCCCACGACACCGGGTTTGGACTGTTCCGGCAATACCTTGAATACAAAGCGGAAGAAGCTGGTATCCAGGTCGTTGCCGTGAATCCGTTCAATACATCCCAGGCGTGCAGCCGGTGTGGCTCCATTGTGCCTAAAGGTTTGTCTGTTCGTACTCATTACTGCCAGCATTGCGGTTTGATCCTCGACCGGGACGTGAACGCGGCCCGGAATATTCTGTCTTTGGCTTTACCTAACCCGCTCGGACGGAGCGGTCAGGCGGTAACGTGGGTGGGTACACCGTGCGTCGCCTGAGAAGCTGTCGGCTTTAGGCGATAGAGAACGTCACATCTTGATTCTCCTTCCCAGAAATTATGGCTCACAGGGCTTCCTGTTGGCTTATAGGTCGCCCTATGCTTTTGAAAATCCGACAATCGTAGGCCGTCCTATTAGGCCGCCCTAGTAGGCCGTCCTACATTCTCGCAAGTAGGGCGGCCTACTTTTGCTCTCTAATCCGCTTTTCCACATCAATCGTGTTCTCAAATTTGGCACACCGTGACGGGCGCGTGTACCCCCAGAGAGGATTTTGAGCATGTTCAAATTCATGGAGTGGAGCGGCTAACAGAAAGGCGACTAATTGGCTGATAGGGACGCTCTCGCGTTCAGCCAGCCTTACCAGTCGGTCTTTCATGTCCACTGGCAAGTCAAGCCCGATCCGGCCAGTCAACCGCTCCTTCTGCCGGCGACGCTCCCGTACTTTGCGCGCCCGCTCCGGTTTGCTCAGGCGGGCCTCGGCTTGCCGGCGTCCCGCGCTGGTGAGCAGCGATGTAACAGCAGCGTCGGCTCCAACTGGGGCCGAGAAATCCACCAGTCCTGCCTCAGTGTCTTTTTTCGCTGGACACATTATTCACTATTGCCTCCTTTCCTGATTTATTTGTTTTGGTATTCAGTTTTCCTTGCCTTGCCTTGCCACACCTTACCCGGCATTGCCAAACCTAACCAAGCATTGCAATGCCCCACCCTGACCAGAAAGCCCTTTGGCACTCATGCTCCAAAAGGCACTCTCCGTCAGGGAGTGGTTATCCCTGCCTTGCCTTGCCTAGCCAGGCCTTGCCTAGCCGGAGCTTGCCATACCGGGCCTTGCCATGCCTGACCCTGACCCGAAAGCCCTTTGACAATCATGCCTCAAAAGGCACTCTCCGTCAGGGAGTGGTTATCCTTGCCTTGCCATGCCTAGCCGTGCCTTGCCGCACCCGGCCTCACCTGGCCGCGCCTCACCCTGACCAGAAAGCCCTTTGACACTCATGCTCCAAAAGGCACTCTCCGTCAGGAAGTGGTATCCTTGCCTTGTCTTGCCTTGCCAAGCTTTGCCGTGCCATGCCGTGCCTGACCCAGCCACGCCCATCCATACCTCGCCCTGACCAGAAAGCCCTTTGACGCTTTTGCCCCAAAAGGCACTCTCCGTCAGGGAGTGGTATCCTTGCCCTGCCTTGCCAGACCTAGCCGTGCCAAGCAAAGCCTGACCTAGCCCAGCCTAGCCTTGCCGTGCCAAACCCTGACCAGAAAGCCCTTTGACGCTCATGCTCCAAAAGGCGTTCTCCGTCAGGGAGTAATTGGTATCCCTGCCTTGCCTTGCCAAGCCTAGCCGTGCCCTACCTGGCCTTACCTCACCCTGACCAGAAGGCCCTTTGACGCTCATGCTCCAAAAGGCACTCTCCGTCAGGGAGTGGTATTCCCTGCCTTGCCTTGCCGCGCTTTACCCGGCCTGACCTTGACTCACCTTGCCAAACCGCACTCCACCCCACCGTGCCAAGCCTCACCCTGACCAGAAAGCCCTTTGGCACTGACACCCAAAAGGCGTTCTCCGTCAGGGAGGGATGACTTGAAATCATCCCGCCTGCCGTTCACACACTCGCAAATTCGCTATTCGGTTTGTAAGGTGCTTATCCCTGCCCTGATTGATTGATAATCCTCAATCAGCCTCGCCGCGCCCCGGACTGGCGCAGATTACCAATTATCGGGTTTCAACCCAGTGCGTTACCTGGAACCGGCCAAACATGCCCTTCTTTTCCGGGCGAAAATCACCCAGACCGACGCGGGAGCCGGCATCGTCCACAACCTGCCGCAGTTGAGCCGCAGTCAGCAGGGTGGGGTCGTATTGGAGCGTGAATGTAGTCTGCCAGCTATCCAGGCGGGGACGGTGGCGAATGATCCGGCCCTTCGTCACTGGATTGACGACTGAGCGCGAGTCAACGGTGTATTCCGTTGTTCCCAGGCCGCAGTATTCAGGCGTGACAAAGACGCAGGCTGCCACGATCTTTTGGAGGCTGGAGCGCCCTTTACCCTTGCTGAAGGTCGCGGCATTGACCAGGCAGCGTTGGATGTTGATACCCGGCACATACAGTTCGTTGGCTTCGGGCATTCGATACGCACAAAGCTCGGCCTGGTCCTCCGGGGACATTTTTTCAAAGCCCGCCGGCGTAGGCCGAAAGGCGTGTTGCAGAAGGGCAGAAAGGCCCTCGATGGTCACTTGAACAGTATTACTTGGCATTTTTCTTTTTTCTCCTTTCAAGAATGAGTTGTTTTTCCAAACGATCCAAAACCTGTTTGTACCCGCCAATCGCGGCGTTCTTGCCGTCCGGGTAGCCGGCAATCGCACGGGTATGGGGAGCGTACTCCCACAAGGTTTTGCCATGCCGGGAGGCTTCCCGGCAAACAGTATCCTGCGGTATGGGCGGCCAGACCAATTCGCCAAAGTTGCCAACCAGGTGGCGAAGTTGCAGCAGCGATTCATTCGTGGTGCGGTCATAAAACGCCGGCAGGATCGCCCCCAATTCGCAGGTGGTGTATCGCCGCAGCGATTCCAGGGAGGTCAATAAATCACGGATGCCCTTCACCGATAGCTGATCCAGCCTGGTTGGGACAAGCAGGTAATCCGCTGCCACAATTGCCGCCGTCATCAGCACATCCACCGACGGGGCAGCATCCAGCAGCACCACGTCGTAATCGTGATCTTTGAGCAAATCGTCTAGCGTGTATTCCCTCATATCCATCGCCGACAGCATAATTTTGAGATTCGAGGTGCGTTTGTCGGAGCGAATAACGTCCAGCCCTTGCCGGCCTGATGGGGTGACGCCGTTAGCCAATTTGATCTCGCTGCCCGGTGTTAGCAGGGAGAACAAATCATTGCCAGCCGGCAAGCCCAGACAGTCGGCTACGTTACCTTGTGAATCCAGGTCAATCAACAGGACGCGGTAGCCTCGCAGCGCCAGCCCGTGAGCCAGTGTGACCGAGGTGGTGGTCTTTGCGACACCACCCTTTTGATTCACGACTGCAAATATTGTGCCCAAGTGTTCCTCCAAACAAAATCACCTTTTGGATCTTGCTCGTACTTGTAGCGGAAGGTGGACAACGCCAGCTGAACTTCTTGCGCCAGGGCATGTATATGATTGCAGATCTCCAATCGGGCATGAGCACAGTTCGTCCAGTGATGAGCTGCGATTGATTCATCCAGGGCTTCCAGCGCCCGAAAAATCGCAAACCATGTGGGGGGCGTCATGCTGACTTTTCGTCCCACTCAATTTGGGTGCAGCCATCGTGACCATGCACATCGAGAACGGCTTGCGGGGATGGGTAAACAGATAGAGTGTGCGGTGGGCGGGTCCAGTAGATCACAGTCTGGCCGCCGTCAAAAGTTACACCTTCAGCAACGATTCCTGTTCCAGAAACGCCGCTAATGTCGTGATGTCGGACAAGTTTGAATGTTTTAGCCATGCGTTTCCATTTCTTTCTCTTCCATCCCGAAAGCTGCTGCCGCATAACTTTCAGCATCAACAAGTCAGGGTTGATACCCAAAGGTTCTGCATACCGCAGATAGTCGTCCGACAGAAACCAGGTCAACGCAGATCGACAGGTAGTTGGATTTTTCAAATCCTTGACAGCCTGAACTATGACAGCCAGGGCCAAATCAGCAAACCCGTCGTTTTTCCCTGGAATGGAATTAGTTGAACTAAGCACTGGCCGCCTGTGGACATGACCAGGTTTCGCCTGCAACCCGGATGTTCCGGGCCAGGTGAGGGTCACGATCAATCAGGCCGGCATCTTGAAGTCGCTCCAGGTGATAATGCACGGCGCTGGTGGATTGCAGATGACAGGCATCTCCAATTTCACGGATACTGGGTGAGGCGCCACCTGTCAGGGTTTTGTGTTGGATGATGTAGGCCAGAACATCCTTTGTCGTTCTGGTGATGTGTTGTTTTTTATCAGGCATTTTTCTTCTCCTTCCGGTCAGGTTTTTCGGGTTTATTCGTGCTGGCGGTATTCTTCTCTACAAGCTGAAGGTCGGTTTCACAAAAATAGCGAAAGACACACGGGCCGCCATGAATACTGAGCGTTTTCCAGGCTTCCGGTGTGAAATCCTGCCGGCCAAAGCAGATCAGGTATACGTTTTGACCTGGATCAAAAGCCACAATGTCGCCTTCTCCAATGGGCGTGTGGACCCGGTTGCCGAACTTGTAGTTAGTGAGGCTAACAAGAGATTCAGCCATTGGCTGCTCCCGTCTCGGATGGGAGCACGGCATCCCTGAAAACGCCGCGAGCCGGGTCCACAAAAACTGGAACAGAGTCAATCGTCGGCCCAAGTTTTTGTTTCGGGAGTCCAACCAGCAAAAGGTCTGGTGATACCGTCCAGTTCTCCGTAACCGGCTGTCCTCTATCTCCGTTTTCGCCGCGCTTAGGTCGGGTTGTTGTTACCACCGATCCGGGTAGTTCGGTTTTGGGTGGATACCATAGGGCGATAACTTTATCGGAGGTTTGTTCAACATTCGATGTTTCCTGGGCATCCTGTTCTGTAGGCATTTTTATTTTGCGTTCAGCGACTTCGCGCCGAGCCTGGACGCCAAGCAGCACCGGGCAGCCAAACGATAAGGCGCAGTCCTTTGCCCGGTTCACCATTTCCATGACTTGCTCCCGCCGATCTTTACCGTCCTGGGGGTCAGGGCGAATGCGTTGCAAATAATCCAATACAATTAACTTGATGGTCAGCTTGCGCGGGGTGGCGTCCTCGCAGATATATTCCAACGCCAGGGCAATATCAGTCAGTGTCATGCGCGGGCGGGCCAGGCGGCGTTCTCCGGATTGAATCTGTGAATGGCCGATCAGCCATAGAGGACTGACCGCACGGCGCACCGACGATTCCAAGATAAGCTGCCATTCGGCCTCGTTGAGTTTGCCGCGCACCATTTTGGTCATGGGAATATTGCTGTCGCGCGCCAGCCACGCCAGCGTATCTTCCTCGATGGATTGTTCCCAGGTGGCGCGGACAACAACTTCGTCCGATTCGGGGTCAATCATTGCCAGGGCGCGGGTGGATAACCAGTTCATAATGCCGCTTTTGTGATGGCCGGGCAGTCCATAAACGCTGATTAATTCACCAGGCCGCAGGGGATTCATTACCTCGTCCAACCGCTTGATGCCAAAAGTAATGCCCTGTCCCTGCTCTTGTCGCAGTTTTTCTACAAGCTGTACAGAAAGCCTCGATGAGTCCTGCGGCACAGAAACAAGCATAGAGGCCGATGCCGCACGATCAGAGTTTGTTGAGACACGTTTTGACAAAATTCATACCTCCTAATTAATAAACCGGATAAACTGCCGTCGCTCTTTGGGCAGGGGTTGGGTTGCTTGTGACTGAACAACTGAAATAACGTCCATCATCGCTTTCCTGGCTTATCGGATCGGCATTGGCTGAGGTTACTGCCCAATCGGTCAGCCAGGCAGGTTTATTGGGATTGTATGGTTTGCCATCTTTGCGTTTAGACGACTTCCACTTCTGCCAGTGCGGGGTAAGATACTCAACCAGCGAATCGTCTGTTGGACAGGACTCTCGTAAAAATTGAACGGCGTCCACAACGGCCTTGTAATCACCCGGCAGGGGGAGAACGCCCGTCACGCGCCGATAAATTTGGATGTCGGGGTGATTGCGCGCCTCGGCTAACGTTTCAGGGTATTGCGCCTGGGGAAGTAACTTGCCAGGCAAAATGGCCTGGCAGTTTACTTCCTCCGGGATTTCAGGAGCAAACGGGGTAGTGGCCCAAAGAGAGTCGCCAAAAGGATCATCAGGGATATCGGGAGAGTTGGCAGAAAAGTCAGCAGCAAGTTCTTCGCGCGCGCGTGGTAAGTTAACTTCTTCTTCTCTTTCTTCTTTATTTCTTTCTGAATTTATTTGATATGTTAAATTAACTCTTTGTGTAACATTAGATGTTACAGAGGGTGTAACACCAGACGTTACAGGGGGTGTAACATCAGGCGTTACAGGGGGTGTAACATCAGGCGTTACAGGGGGTGTAACATCAGACGTTACAGGGGGTGTAACATCAGACGTTACAGGGGGTGTAACATCAGACGTTACAGGGGGTGTAACATCAGACGTTACAGGGGGTGTAACATCAAGACGGTCTGTTTCTGGCAGCCATTGGGGTTCGGCATCTTCAGCACAATATTCAAGCTCAATGTTCGGGGTAATAATGCGATAAAGGCAGCTTGTTTCGCCGCCGCTTTTAGCACTACGTCGTTTTACTTCGACATATCCCAACTTCTCCAAAACTTGAATTTGGCGATTTACCGCTGGACGCGATACGTTCAATCGCTTTGCTATCGTCGCCTGCGATGGATAACAGTAGCCATCCTTATCGGCATAACTGCACAGGATTCCCAATACGCGCAACGCAGCGCAATTCATCCGTTGATCCTCAAAGGCAATTATTGGAAAAGGTGCTTTCGTAAGAGGCATAAATTACCAGTCCTAATCCCTGCCGAAAATTGGCTGAACCGGCACTTTCGGCGCATATTGGATCAGGCGGCGCAGACTGGTGCGATTCAACAGACCAGCGACGATTGCATCATCCACCTTCATCTCAAGCTGGATCATCCGGCAGCGCTCCACGCCGATCTGCTCTGCCAGCCGGATTGCAGCTTCCTCCCCATCGGGATCAGGCAGGATATAAACCGGGTCAGCATCTTCAAACAAATAGGCAGAGTTTAGAAAATGCTTCTTACCAGGGATACCAATAACGTGCAGGTTAGGATCATCAATAGCAATGTGCGCCACCATAGCCTTGATCTCGCCCTCAACGACCAGCACTGGGCCTCTGACACTGGTTGCAGGATTGCATACAAACGGATGGGAACGCAAATTAGCCCGGTCAGGGCGGTATTTATCCCCAGGGTCACGGGGTTTCAAGAGCCGGTGGCGAATCGTGCTAATCTTCCAGCCAGGTTGAAAGACAGGAATGGACAGGGTTGGTGTCGTCCATGCCGGCTGCCAGGAGATTTGATCTTCTCCCGGCTCCCAAACAGTAAAGTCGCTGGTGTAGCCCAGTTTCCAAATATCCTGCCAGGCATCAGGGATGCCCCGTAACTGCCAGAGCAAGCGTTTGCCAGGCATCTCCTGTAAATTCTGATGATAGACCTCCCAGGCTTTCGCCCGTTCAAGGTCAGCAATGGCTTTTTCCAGACGTAATTTGGCGGCCTGGTATTCCTGCTCGGCTTTTTGTTTTCGTTCTTCGGCCAGCCGGCGGACTTCTGCCGGATCTGATTCCACTTCGCCGGCCAGGTATTTGCAAGCTTCCACAAAATCCAGATCTCGCCATTTCATCACAAAATCAATCACATCCCCGCTGCCGCAGTCACCCGAAAAACAGGTCCAGTGCAGCTTGCCGTCGTTGCCTTCTACAATCGAAAAACCCGTCGGATCATGTCCATTATGGAGCGGGCAGCGGCAGCGCCAACGTCCCCGTCCTTTGTCTTGCAGCACAACACCGGATGAACTGACAATGGATAAAAGATCGGAACTGGCGATAACGTCTTGAATATCCACCTTTACTCCTCCCATAGCCGGATTTGCTGCGGCAGCGCCTTGATTCTTGTGGGAACTGGAACGGGAGCAGCAGAGCGCAGGACCGTCAGAACATCGTATTCAATAGTCGTCGTACTCATGCAGTCTGCCCTCCATTTTGGATTTGATCCAATTGTTTTTTGAGCGCAGCGTATCGTTTACGCAACTCACCCACCTGGATTGGAGGCCGCACGGATTCGATGTTAGTTATGCCGGCTAGATGCGCTTTCAGCGCCAGATCGCTCCAGGCTTTCAGCGCCTGCGCATTGGCAATGGCATCGTCGGGCTGCTTATCGGCAGCCGGCGGGGTTTGAGCGGGTTTAGGTTGAGTAGATTGAGCCTTTTCAGGCTGCGGAGATTGTTTTAATGGAGAAACAGGGGCAGAAGTATTAGCCCTGGATTTTGCAGAATTTTGTATTGTAGCGGATTGAGGCTGCTGAAAATTTGCGGGTTTCTGCAAATTCTTGTCAGGGGTGGTTTTTGGGAGTTGCGGAGGTTGTCGTTTGCCGGGAACGTTTGCTGGATAACCGCAGCCGCCGGGTAAAGCCCAGGCGGGCAGATTCGGCGGTGTGATTTTGTGGATTTCTTTGTCGTAGTCCACCCAGATTCCACTGATGAATTGCAGGTACTTGCCCAGGCCAAATCCCTGACAGGCCCGGATAAAAGCCCGATCCTGTTTACCGGCAAAAGAATCGTCGAAGGCCAAAACATCTCCAATACCTTCACGTTTGACACCCTCAATTGTCAGGATGCAGCGGATGTATGGGTCATCTGGATCAATGACCTCGTAATCAGCGTTCCACCCCGGAGCAGCGGCGTCGAGGCGTGCCTTGTAATGGTGAGCAATTACATGAGGGATAACAAAGACTTTCTGCCCGCCTGGTGCAGTTTCAACCACCACCCAGGATACGTTCTCATAGGGAAACGGATCAGAAAGCCATCTGAACAGGCTTTCGTTCACCTGTTCGGTCATTATTGATTCCACTCCTGGCGTGATGAACTATGGCTATTTGCCATGTTGATAACTTCTCCTTTGTGAATTTGAAGTTTCTAAATTGGGCTTGGAATGAGATAATTGCCCCCTTTCCCTCGCTGCCGGCGAAGGGGTGAGCGCCGGCAGCAATCACAAAGGAGAGGTACGGGGTGGGATCAGCCCCGATGCAGATCAGGTTCGGTCTGCATCGAAGTTGATCCTGTTTCCACTGGTAAGCCGTCGGGGTGACGGCGCTGATATTCTTGCTGGATAATCGCCAGAATCGTATTTGGCCGAGAACGCAAGTCCTCAGCGGCAAGGACCGATAACATCTCGTTGTACGGAGACGGTATCTCGAAATTCAATCTCGGCGTTTTTCGTGGTCTCGCGGTTGGTGTTATTTGCATGCGTATTATTTTTCCAAACTAATTATCTATATCTATTATTATAATAGTTTTCCAATATTTGTCAACATTCCAAATATTCGGTTTTCTGTTATAAATTCCTTATTGATTTTTTATAAGTTTTCTGATAATATGTAAGAAATACAATTGCCCAGGGGATCCGGTGTAATAGCAGGAAAGAAAAAAAGGGGCAGTAATGCCCCTATCATTTTAGTGAGGTGCGCGATGAATGTAGCAGAGTGGTTAAACGCAAAGTTCCTGGAATGGGAACGTAACGAGGGGAAACGGAAAACAATGGTTCAGTTTGCCGAATATCTAGGCGTTGCTCAACCGTCATTATCTGCATGGGCAACGGGTAAATATGTCCCCAAAGGACAAAATCTCGCCAAGATCGCAGAAAAATTAGGCTATGAGATTTACGATGTACTCAGTATCCCCCGCCCCATGCCTGTCGAACTGGATGATAAAGTCAACGAGCTAATTCGGGCTGCCAGACAGTTTCCCCCTGAAATCCAGGCGCATGTGGTCGCTGCATTTCGAGAACTGATTCCGCTCCTGATGGAGCGGCGCATCACGGATGAAGATCAGATTATGTGGATGCTGGCTGATATGCTCCGCAAACGAATTGGAACTGACCTTAATCCCGAAAAGCTGGCATCCAAAATTTCAGGACTGCCCAGAATTGCGTACCCCATCGGCATTGGATTTGGTTTTGAGCGCACACCTGAGAACATCCGGCGATTCAAGCTGACTGGGATTGAGGCGGCCAAGAAAATTGATTCGATGGGATTGGATGAGGACAGCGAAGAAGGCCAGGCGGTTATTCTGCAAGTTTTTCTCGACGCTGGCTTCCCACTTCTGGACATGAACGATATAAACATTAGTGATGCCCCGGATGAGCAGTAACCTGCAATACGGCTTGTGCCGGGACGTGATTCTTTGTCGCCAAGTTTCTGATGACAGCCTTAAATTGCATTGCTTTACTCATAAAAGCACCTCAATGTATTCTCGAACGAGTTTTTGAATCTTAAACTTTACAGCATAGCAATAGAGCAAATCAAGATCCTTCTCACTCTTAGCCAGATAGCGTTTAAGCGCCGCATAAACAAGCTGCAGGTCAAGCTGGCTTCTGCTGCGGAGTATGTCACAAATCGTTCTCTCCAGACTTGTAACCCGGAGAGGATTGCCATGCGGAGATTTCATCGTAACAACCCCCAGATCAAATAAATCCCGGTTGAGATAAAATATCCTGGCTCCTTGCTGCCGCAATGAACTGACATGATAGCCCACTGGTACGGTGATCGAATATCTGAGCGGCGTTCGGTCTGTCAGATCATGCAGATAGAGCGCTGTCTCGTGCGAATAGACAGACGATTTATAAACTGCTTGGAAGACAAATAATTCATCTTCAATAGAAGCTGATGACCGGTAAACGCCCCTTGAAATTCGCCGGATCTCGCCGTTTTGTTCCAAAATAGCCACGTAGGTTCTGGGAATGTTGAACTTAGCCAGATCCGATGTTAAAAGAATGCCATTCTGGCTGGTCAGAATCTTCCTGATTATTTTCAGGGGTGAAGGTTTTTCTTTTACGTTCACACTCATATTATAGACAATATGAGTGTGAACGTAAAGAGCAACGTATTAACCAGACGGGCATTATGAAATTCAGGAAACCATGACCCTGAAAGAGATGCTCTTTATTATCATCAAGCCTATCACCTTAGCGCTTTACAGACTCAAAAACAGGTCAACAGCATCGGACAGTGAAATGTCGTCCTGCTTTGCCCACTGGGTATAAAGCCGCAAACAGGGGACGATCTGTTGAGAGGCGGTCACGACCTCGAGGTCATAGTATATTCCAGAATCTGCTCCCTTGGGCATTAAGCTCCCAGTCCCTGACTTTGAGTGATCAGGGACTGGGAGTTGTTTGAGGGAGTTTGAGTTCTTGCATTTGACCTCCTTCGGTCAATGATTCAATTTTTGCCGGTTGTGGGGTTGATTTGTTTTTGAAGATCGCTGGATAGATTTTCTCCTTCAAGGAATGTGAGTCAGGGTTTCAGTTCAGTGGACATTGAGGAAAGGTTAAGTTATTTTTGATAGGCGGCTCCTGGGTTGGATCAAGATGAACGGGGTTTCCGATAGGTCAGTCAAATGGGTGGGGGGTGAGTTTGTTTTGGTTATCTTTTCAATAGGCTGCTCCTGGGTGGGGATGACTATACTATAGCACTTTGAAAAGAGAGGTATCTGACAACCCATTCACCAGTCTATTGCCATTACCTCACCAAAACCTCACCTGCCTTATTGACTCATCATGTATAATAAATATATTCATTCATCTATCAGCAAGGCGGGGCGCATGGCTTCACGTAGGCATCGTATCAACACCGGTGGCGGGGCGTATGTTGGAAATAATGTGCAAGTTAGTGGGGGACATTTCATTGGAAGAGACTTAACAATCATTCAACAAGAGACGCATTTTGCTGAACTTGAACAATTACTTGATACCAGGCCGGTGCAAGTTTTACGAATTTACATAGCCATGGTAGGAGCTCTTGATAAAAATGTTGGTAGCTATTTCAAGTCTCGGGTGAAAAATCTGGGAGAAAGTCTGTGTATACACATGCCAGACATCATCCTGGAATTAGGCGACCGGTTGACGCAGGCCGAACTAAATGCAGCGGTTGAACTTTGCGACATGCTGATCGCCTACTGGAATTTTGAACCAAACGCGGCAATGGTGAGCGCATTTAGTGCTTTATCTGTGATCATAAAAGATGAAACCCCGTCAGATCCTACTAGAGCATTTATAGATTTATGGAACAAATATAATCTAAACATCCGAGAAACTCTAAACTGGGCAGCCGATCATTTACCCAAGAGCCTGCTAGATGCCTTGAAAGAGGTTGATGTACTTCGGAAGAACCTGGGAGCGCTGATGGACATGCCCGAGCCGCGTGTCCCGCAAAGCGAACCCAGGTCTTTACCACTAGATTCGCAGCTGCAGCAATGGGCGGGGCAAATTTCACTTTCAAATTATCCATTTCTGGACAGCCGGATTGAGAATGATTTACTTATGGGAGAACTGATTCTTCCGCCTAAACATTGGAAAGAAATTTACGCAAGCAGCCGGTCAAGCTCAGTCATCAGTGATGACGATGAAGATTTGCAAATCATCAACCTATTTCTCAAATGGCAGTGGCAGTGGCAGTCCAGTATTTTCGTAACACCACTGGATGTAAGTACGGATTACCAACCCGGAACTCCAAGCTGGCGATACCTGTTAGCAGCATTGGCCCAGAGCTGGGTCAAATATCTGGCTTACAACCCCAATGCGCCATTGCATCTGGATCGGCAGCAACAGCACCGTTTAGCCATTTTACTGAAATGGCGTTATCCTGATTTGAAAACACTGCGGCTCTGCCTGGCACAGGAAGGGTTAACTGAATGGGCTGACCAACGCCCCATTATCCAGCAAATGATACAGCTTCTGCAAGGGGCCGAGCAAGTTGAGGTGCTGGTTAAGCAGTACTTGCCGCAACTGATAACCTTACAGCCTCAAGAATTCAAGCAATCCATTTATATTATCCATCAGTTTAATAACCGCTCCCATGCCACTGGAGAGTTGATCTTGTCCATGCTTGAGTGCATTAATACTGTACCGGGAAGCGTAGCGCTCAAAATCTTGGGCAACAGTGATCTCAACCTGCCTGGGATACCCCGCTATCGCCTTTACTGGGAAACCGCAGAACTGACCCAACACCTCAATGACAGAATCCAAAAAGCGAGCAGTGGTCAGTTGCAGGACTTCAATCAATTATTTGATGCCTATCCCAAAAAGGTTGATGCAGACCAACGCATTGCCAAACTGGCCGATGGCTCGCTGGCCCGATTGCTGCGCCTGGGCCACCGGCTGGTAGAACACCATATTCAAGACAACCCGAATGATCCGCTTCTGACACTTGCTGATCTCCTATGGCTGGAATCACTACCGGCACACCGTGATCCGCTTAACATGCAGGAGGATGCATGAGTTCCCCTACACATCGTGGCTGGGCTGTATTTGAACGCCTGCATGCTGAACAGGAAATCCCCTGGGCATTAGCGGAAGGGGCTTACCTGCGTCCGGCCATTTATGATCAGGCAGCCGGTAGCCAATCGGTGGTGGTTCTGGGGCCAAGCGGGGCAGGAAAAACTGCCCTGCGTTTGCTACTGGAACATCAAAACAGTAACTGGTTATGCGTGGAATGGCGACCAGCATTGCCCGATCAGACGCTCCCCACCGAGACGCTGACAGCTTATTTACTCCGTCAGGCTTTAGGTGCCTGTGCCGCAAAAGTCTTGCCATTCCTGGGGCATTCGATCCAACAAA